>OFDC01000193.1_pt1 | contig 59869 bp, 57 predicted proteins | sample 1520941 | NCBI WGS metagenome assembly OFDC01 (sample SAMEA94258168, study PRJEB24077) | hot springs metagenome | biome: Aquatic biome; feature: Water | place: India | collected 2012-12-06 | depth 5 m | reverse complement strand
GGTTCAATTTGATTCTGATAATGCTTTTCAAATGATTCGAGCAACTCTTTGCTATGGTGGTGTAGCCTACTGGCAAAACTCAAAAATTCATTTTGTTCTTCGATTTTTGAGTTTAATTCTAATTGCCAATAAAGTAACTGAGCATCTTCTTTTATCTTGTATAGCTTGTTTTTCAAGATTGGAAAATCGAAATCTTCAAAAATTTTCAAGACAATCAAGTTCGTAATCCATCTTACATTTTGGCTACTTTGTTGCCAGTTTTCTGCAATCATTGCTTTGTCTTTTGTTTTCAAAACCGACAATGCTAAAAGCCCCGAAAGCTTTTCTAATGTACTGATTTGCTCAACTACTGATTTTGGCAATGATTTTTTCTTTGGTCGTTGAATCGGTTTTTCAATAACCTGTGTAAAAAAAACTGACTTGCAGGAAGGTTCGATTGAGCAATCAAAACATCAATTTGTCTTTTTTCTTCGGCACTTACCCAAACCGAATAATGTAATCTTTTTCTTTTAGCGGTGGGTTTGGCTGGTCTGCCTTTGGTTTTCTTTTCCATGAAACATTTTTGATTTTTTGTAGAATTATGAGCCGACAGGCGAATAATGGGGGTTCAAAGGGGTCTCCCCTTGCAAGCTGGTGTGGAAAGGAGCATTTATGCGACTTCCACACCACAGCTTGCTTTTTCTTCCCCTTCGCTAAAAGTGGAACGAAGTGGAAACGAGTCGAAAAAGGTTGAATTGGGTCGAATTAGGTTGAATTGGTTAGGAATATGTGCTTTTACTCTTGTGTTCGACCTAACGGTATCCAAACGGTCTCTTTGTCCTTTGATATAAAAAACTCTTTTCCAATTTTAACGCTATCAACATTTTCCTTGTGTTTATCGAGTATCAAGTACAAGTATCCTTTTTGTTCTTCTACAATTCCTTTTTGCATCAAAGTTTTGTAAGCACTATAATTGGCATAATTCTCAATCCTCGCTTTTAGTTCTTTGTACTCGAAGGAGGTACTTATTACAACATAACAAAGTATTCCTAAGACAAGAATTGTAATTGCATAAGGCAAATTTTTTCCTAAACTATAATAAAATGCTTGACCTTCATCTGAAAAATGAATTGGCTTAATTTGCCCAATTATTAGTTTGCTCGCCTTTTCAATTTCCTTGATGGTGTTTTCAGTTACTTTGTTGTTTTCTTCAAAATTCTCAGAAATTTCGTAAAGTACCATAGCTGACCATTCGTCCATCTCAATGCCATACTTGGCTTGGTAAATGCCTTTCAACCTTGTTAAAAAGCCTTTGTCAATGATATTATTATTCATCTTTGAAATTGTCGTTTAGTTCTTTCTTTAACTTGATTCTTGCACCTGTTTGATAATCATTGATGCCGTATCCTTTTCTGATACCATCTAAAATCTGACTTCCGAGATTTGAACTTGGTTCAAAATCTCCGAACTGACGTAATGACAACCCCAACTTTTTGCAGTTGTTTTGTAATTCTTGAGCCAAAACAGGAAAGTTGCTAAATGTAGTTATACTCCGCCAAACTGAAACTTCAAACTGTTGGTTGAGAGCTTTGAGTATTTTTTGTAAATATTCAATTGATGATGTATATGCTCCACCACCGCCAACAACAATATGAAAGTGGGCTTGAAAATCTAATTCGTCTAAAAATTCTTTGAATGGTAAATCTCTTTCAATTAAGGCTGGCAATTGCTCCGACTCAGGAGCTCCAAAGTCGAAATAAATATTTTGGAACGGAGTTTCGACCAAACTTTCCAAATAGGCAATAAATTTATCTCTGACCAATACCTCTTTCTCATTCAAAAGAGAAAGTGTTTCGGTTCTGTCTTCGCCCAAAAAAGTTAATTGACGAGTAGATGTTTGTGTTGAACTATCCACATCAACAAACAAACTTAGTTCGTCCTGTTGTTTGGTTAATCCAAAAAGGTAAGTCAATAGGCTCTTGCCAACGCCACCTTTTGCTTGTACGATAAAATGCAATTGTTTCATTATTTTGAAAATTTAGATTTGATAATTTGATTTAGATTTACTTCATCTGGATTCGTCCAGTTGATTTCTTTTGAGCGACCGTCGCTACGGTTGTTTTCAAGCAGTTTTTCAGCAACGAAAGACTTTTTAGGAATATCAGGCAATCGAGCATTGACTTGTACTTTTTTATCCTTGAAATAGTGCCGACAGTATTTTATGTCGTCTTGTGTTATCAAGCTTTCAATACCTAATTCTTTGTTAATCATTTGAGCTATAAAATGAAGCGAAGCATTGAGCAAAATGGTACTTGAAAACAAATCATACAATACTCTTTTTCGCTTTCGGTCTTGTTGTCGATATAATTCGATTAGTAGGTCTTTGGTCATTTTTCTGTATTTTTTGAGGTTAAATAATCATTTAAGTCTTTGTGGTTATTATAGAAAATCGCCATATCAACCATACAAGGAAACTTTTTCTTTAACTTATTGGTAGCGTTCTGTCCTGCGGTATCATTATCTAAAAATAAATAGGTTCTTGTATGTCTATTTAATATCTCATCAATTTGATTTATTAAACTTAATGAGTTTAAAATCAGGCAGTTACAGTCTATTACTTCAAATTCGGGTAGTATCAAATACGACAAAAAATCCATAAAGCCTTCAAAAATTGATAACTTGTTATAGTCATTATCAATCAAAGAAATATCCTTTGGAGCTATACAAGATTTAAAACCTTCTCCTCGAAGTTCATAACCACCAGAGTTATTTTTGAAACCAATGCTTTTATAGTATTTATCAGCATTTAGGTAGCCTATTTGTTGGCAATACCTGTCGCATATTCCTTTATTTAACCCTCTGTTTTGTAGATAATTGATAAGACTTTCTTCGGTCAATTCTTCGATATGAATTAATTTGATGCTCTCTTTTTTTGCTTTATTGATTACAATGTTTTGCGGTTGAAAAGAAGAAAAAGTTTCCAAAACTTCTCGAATAACTCGCCTCATATCATCAGATTTGAATATATGGCAAGCCAAGTCAATCAAATTGCCACCAACGCCAATTCCGTGGTCATACCACAAGTTCAATTTTGTATCTACCTTGAAAGACGGTGTTGATTCTTCAACTCGAATCATACTCCTATACCAAAAGTTGTTTTCCTTTACATATTTTTCCTTAAATCCTTTGAGAAGAAGAAAATCGCTTATCTGATATTTTTGATTTATCTGTTTTGCATTCATGTTTTTTTTCTTTTTCAACCGCAAAAATGTTGTTCCGTTCCGTTCCATGTTCCGTGCGTACCACTTGTCCCAATCGTTCCATTTGTTCCGTTTGTTCCGAAAATTCCATTTGTTCCAGTCGTTCCATCTGTAATAAAATTGCTCTGATGCACATTCAGTGCGTTTTTTATGTTCCACTTGTTCCGTTTGTTCCGAAAGTTCCACTTGTTCCAATCGTTCCGAAAGTTCCATTTTATCCAAATTATGCTGTAAATCGTTCCGTTTTGTTCCATTTTCTACCTGTTCCATTCGTTCCACTTGTTCCGTTCGTTCCGAAAATTCCACTTGTTCCACTCCGTTCCAATCGTTCCATTTGTTCCGAAAATTCCGTTTGTTCCGCTTTTTTCATCACTCGTTCCATTTCGTTCCGTTTTTTGTTGATTTTATGCGTTCCATTCGTTCCACTTGTTCCGTTTGTTCCGAAAATTCCGTTTGCTCCGATTGTTTCATTTTTTTGGCTTTAAATGTATTGTATTGATAATCAGGCAATTATACTTTTTTAATGAAAGTTTTTTTGAATAAAAAGAAAGGAATGGAACGTTCGGAACGAATGGAGCAAACGGAACGACTGGAACATTAGGAACAGTCGGAACGCACGGAACATGGAACGGAACGATTATTCATTCAGCCAGCGATGGACGGTGGTTTTGCCCTTATTTAGAATTTTACTTATTTCCTCCAAAGATTTTCCCTTATCTCTTAACTCTTTTGCCAAATCCATTTGGTCTTCTTTTGTAGCAGGAATTGTTTCACCTCCAATATGATGCGATTCGTCAATATTGTCTTCCAAGAAATCAAACCAAAGGGAATCTGTATTAAGTTTTAGGAGTTTAGCACCGTCCGATTCCTCACAATGCCTTGATTTCGACCGCTTGAAGATTCGGTATTGAATATCTTGCTTACTTTTTCTCAGAAACATATCGCTATCAGTCAAATCAGATTTAACCCCAGAGCCACTTTGTAAATCACTTTCAGTAAGCAAATGGCGTGTATGTTTTCGGGTATGGTCAGTGATAATAATTGTAGTGTTTAGCATATCTCTGAGGGTCAGAATCAAGTGCATCGCTTTGGCTACCTCTTTGTTATTATTGGTGTCTGCGTTCAAAAAAGCAACTCGGAAATTATCCAAGACAATCAAAACAGGTTTATGAATCAAAGACATTTCAATGATTTTTTCTGCTTCTTCATCTAAACCATTCTTGGTAGTGTAAACGTAGCTTTGATATTTTTTGAAATTGATTTCCTGCGGCGGAGCTTCAAATAGTTTCGAGAGCCTTCGACTAATTACATCTTCGCTCAATTCGCAATTAATGAAAAGTGTATTGCCGTGGTATTCGATAGGTTCATTCCAAATAGATTCCCATTCAGCAGAAATTGCAATACAAACCTGTAAGCCAAGTAATGTTTTGCCTGTGCCTCGCTCGGCAGCAAAGATGATAGCGGAGTTTTCTAAGATGTAATTTCCAAGGAGTCGCTTCAATGGTGCGAGGGTTTTACCATGTTTTGCAAGTTCTTCCATGCCTTGTAAGGAAGATTTGCTCAAAACATTTCCGTTCAAATGGTTGGAAAAACCATTTGGGTGATTTATTTTTGTCGTCATAATGATATTTCGTTGAAAATATTAGTGGGATGATACGGTCAGGTATTATCCCTTTTTTGTTTTAATCTTTCTGTTTTTTAAATCCATATAATTTTCTACTTCCGAAAGTTTGAAGTAGGGTCTTCTCTTCACCATTTTGTATGGCATTCCATTGTTTTTGTAAGTAGTTATTGAAGCCTTTGATACGCCAAGTATCTGAGCAAGTTCGGTTCGTGAAATTAGTTTGTCTTCACTAACGGCTTTTGCTGAACCCATTGCTTTTAAAATTTCGTCGATAATTTCTCCCTTGAAAGCCCTAAAATCTTCCATGCGAAAAAGTGCTAAATTGTCCATCTTTTTTGTTTTTGGTTATTGATGCTGCAAGTTTCGGGAGAAGAAAAAAGAAATAGAACCTAATGTTTGCCTAATGTGATTTTCTTCTTTCTTTTTTGACAAGCAAAGACTAAATAAGGAGTAAATGAAGAAAATTAAGGAGGAACGAAGATAAAATAGAGGGAGAAATTCGCCCTTGAATTGTGGAATGTTGTTGAAAATAAAGGTATTTTTATTAGAAAATGGGAGATGCCAAATCCAAGAAGATTGCAGGATTGGTTTGTAATAACACCAGATTGGTGTAAGTTATTTTGGAAGTTAAATAAAAAACTATTTGATAAACAATTGATTATCAAATAGTTAAACTTTATATTTGTGGTCTCGTCGGGAGTCGAACCCGAATCAAACGTTTAGGAAACGCTTATTCTATCCGTTGAACTACGAAACCAATTATTAAATACATCGTCGGGAATCGAAGCAGAGTGCTGCCCAGTTGTCCGTAACTCCGACCGAATCAAACGTTTAGGGAACGCTATCGGGTCGGTACGCCGCAGCGGGCGTTCCGCTCTATCCGTTGAACTACGAAACCGATAATATTTCAACAAAAATAAAAAGAATTTGTTTCTATTGCATCAATCAATTCCAATTTCATCAATAAATAACCAAGCAGGGCTACCTTTGCCAGGGTGATTATCGGGGAGTTTGCCGTAATTTTGGGCAATAACCTTTACAAAACGCCCTTTTTTACCGTTAATTCCTACGCTTAATTGTTGTACTACTTTTTCTTCTCCTTCTAAATTTCCTAATGGCATTTTCTTGGCACTTGTAAATTTCTTACCATCTTCCGAAACCAACACTTCTACTTCACGAGGTAGCATAATCCACGAAGATTTTGCTCGCAAGAAAGCAAATGAAACCGTTTGTAGGTTCATTACTTGCCCTAAATCAATCGTTACATCAAGATTTTTACCCTCAAAACCTACCCAAGTATCTAAATTTCCTGCTTCGCCTTTTACTCCATTGGTTAGACCGTAAGTTTCTCCGCCAAGATATTTGGTTGGCTGGCTCGCCAAAGTATATTTGCGTCCAGTCGATTTATTGATGTAATAATATTTGCTCATATCCTTACCCAATTTCTGTCCGTTGGCTGTAAATGCGGCTGCTCTGATGGTCGCATCTTTAGTTATGACCACACCCGTTGGCTGATAAACCAATGAGCTTGCCGTTGGCTCTGTGCCATCAATTGTATATCTGATAACCGCCCCATTATCAGCAGTTTTGAGTTTTACCGCCACTTGACTTTTGGTATTTACCGCCGAACTTGCCGAAACATCATAGTACGCATTTGAATAATTTACAGCCAAAAATCTGAGACGCTCAAAGTGCGTTTTTAAGCGAGCCGTAAAATCTTTATAATCTTTGGCATTATTGGCTGCCCAGCCCACTTCGGCCAAAGCCGATGCTCTCGGGAACACCATATATTCGGCATGACTCGGTGTGGCTATATATTCTGTCCAAACGTTGCCTTGTACGCCCAGAATATGTTTGGCTTGTTCGGCCGTAATTCCCGCAGGAATCGGGTTATATGAATACACTTTTTCGAGCGGCAAAAATCCTCCGATTGCTACTGGCTCTGATGAAGGGTCTGACTGATAAGCATCTAAATAGCAATGGCTTCCTGGGGTCATGATAGCATCGTGGTTTTGCTTCACGGCTTCAATTCCTCCTTCAATTCCACGCCATGACATAATTGTGGCGTTTGGCGAAATTCCTCCCTCTAAGATTTCGTCCCAGCCAATCATTTTTTTGCCTTTTGAAGTCAAAAATTTGTCAATTCTTTTAATAAAATAACTCTGTAACTCGTGTTCGTCTTTCAAGCCTTCTTTTTTCATTAATTCCTGACAAAACGGACTGTTTTTCCACGAAACTTTCGGACATTCATCTCCACCGATATGTACATAATTGCTTGGGAATAAGGCGATTACTTCGGTCAGTACATCTTCTAAGAAAGAAAATGTTTGTTCGGTTGGGCAGAAAACATCATCATAAACACCCCATTTTACACCCACTTCGTAAGGGCCTTTTGAACAGCCTAATTCTGGATAAGCCGCCAAAGCTGCCATTGCGTGGCCTGGCATTTCGATTTCGGGAATCACGTTTACGAATTTCTTTTGGGCGTATTTTACTACTTCCGAAATTTGTTCTTGCGTGTAAAATCCGCCGTAAGGTTTTCCGTCAAAACGCTGGTCGGTGAAATGTCCTTCCATTGATTCTTTGCGTTTTGAGCCAATTTCTGTTAATTTTGGATATTTTTTTATTTCAATTCTCCAACCTTGGTCGTCGGTTAAGTGCCAATGAAACGTATTCATTTTGTGCAAGGCCAACAAATCAATGTATTTTTTAATAAACGAAACAGGGAAAAAGTGACGACTCACATCGAGCATCAAACCACGATACCCAAACTGCGGGCGGTCATAAATCGAGCAGTTTGGAATATTCCATTTTACGCCATTGGCCGCTGAACTGCTATAAATTTCGGTAGGAAGTAATTGCAAAAGACTTTGCAAAGCATAAAATTCTCCCTTTGCCGTTGAGGCCGACATCACCACACTATTAGTTTCTACTTTTAGGGTATAATCTTCTTCCCCCAACGTTTTATCGCCCGATTTTGAGCTAAGTGGCATAAAAATAATGGCTTTTGTATTGGCAGGAGCAAAGCCCGTAAGGTCAAATTCTTCGATGTTGAGAGTCATGCCCGAAGTAATCAGAAAACGCTCGGCAAGCATTTCGGCTAACGGACGTAAATCTGGGTTATTTCTCGGAATCAGAATCTTGGTTTGGGCATTGACCACAAACGAGCCAGCCGATTGGACGAGTTGTGTGGGTTTTGGAATGATAGCATATTTGTTTTGTGCAAAACTATAAACCGCTAAAACCGTGAGGCATAGCACGCTGAAAACTTTCTTCATGATGAATTGGAGGGTTTCTGAATTTTTAGGAAAACGAAATTCGGCTTTTCATGGTATAATTGCAAACAAAAATTTATTTTTTTATTTTAGAGTTAATAATAAATTATTTTAATAAGTTCAAAAAAGTGAGGTACACCTCGTTAGTAGTGATATAGAGGTATGCCACACTTCTTCTAAGAAAAGCTTATTTGTCAACAAAGAAAATCATTGTATATTTGTTTAAAACAACATGAATATGACAACCTATATCGCAGATAGAATTTCGATAAACCCAGAAATCTGTGGTGGAAAGCCAATTATTAGGGGTATGCGAATAACTGTGCAAACAATATTGGAGTTTTTGTATGCAGGTACACCCAAAGAAGAGATTTTGGAGCAGTATCCGATGCTTGAAGAGGGTGATATTGATGCCTGTATGCAGTTTGCCATAAAGCTGATGGAAAATAAATACTTCATTAAAGAAATCAGAGCTGTGGCATGATGAACTTAAAGTATTTAGTTGATGCCAATCTGCCTTATCGTTTTTCGGTTTGGAAAAGTGATGAATATATTCACCAATTCGATATTCAGTTTGATGCTCCCGATGAAAGTATTTGGGAGTATGGAAAGACGAAAAATCTGACCATTATTACAAAAGACGCTGATTTTTCTGACCGAATACTTCTTGCTCTACCACCACCGAAAATAATTCACATCCGAACAGGGAATATGAGTATGCGTGACTTTCATGTTTTCATTAATGAGATTTGGGAAGATGTTTTGAGTCTGAGTAATGAAAATAAATTAGTGACTGTTTTTAAAGATAAAATTGAAGCAATTCAATAAGTTTTATACATTATTTTAATAAATCTCCAAAAGTGTGGCACACCTCTTTATCGCAGATAACAGGTGTGCCACACTTTCTTTCGTATATACAGACCTTACAGGTTTTTTAATTATCTTTGCAGTCCAAAAAGAGAAACGAATGGCAAAGGATAATTATTTAGAGAAACTCAACCCACCACAAAGAGAAGCAGTAACACACCCCGAAGGCCCATTGATGATTATTGCGGGTGCAGGCTCGGGCAAAACCCGTGTGCTTACATACCGCATTGCGTGGTTGATTGAGCAAGGTGTTGACCCTTTCAATATTTTGTCGTTGACGTTTACCAACAAAGCCGCAGGCGAAATGCGTCAGCGTATCGAGGCCGTTATCGGAAACGATGCCAAAAACCTTTGGATGGGAACTTTTCACTCAGTTTTTGCCAAAATCCTGCGTTTTGAAGGAAAAAGACTTGGTTATACCTCTGATTTTACGATTTATGATACCGATGATTCAAAATCTTTGATGCGAACAATTATCAAAGAATTAGGTCTGGACGATAAAACATACAAACCAAATTACGTACTAAACCGCATTTCGAGTGCCAAAAACGCCTTGGTTTCGTGGGAGGCTTACGCCAATAATCCTGTGTATATGGAAGACGATAAAGCCGCCCGAATGCCTGAAATCGGCCGACTTTACAAAATGTACGTGTTGCGTTGTTTCCAAGCAAATGCCATGGATTTTGATGATTTGCTTTATAATACCAACGTACTTTTCCGTGACCACCTTGACGTATTAAACAAATATCAGCACAAGTTTAAGCACGTGATGGTCGATGAGTTTCAAGATACTAACGTTTCGCAGTATCTCATTACTCGTAAACTTTCGTCGGTGCATCAGAATATCTGTATCGTGGGCGATGATGCTCAAAGTATTTATGCGTTCCGTGGGGCAAATATTCAGAATATTCTCAATTTCAAGGCCGATTACCCCGATTTGAAGGTCGTGAAACTCGAACAAAATTATCGTTCGACCCAAACGATTGTCAATGCTGCCAATTCAGTCATTGCACGAAATAAAGAACAGTTGGAGAAAAACATTTTCTCTGAAAACGAAGAAGGAAGCAAAATTGATGTCATAAAAGCGGCTTCTGATAACGAAGAAGGACGTTTGATTGCTACCAATATTTTTGAAGAAAAGAATAATAACAGCTTAAAAAATACCGATTTTGCGATTCTTTACCGCACAAATGCCCAGTCGAGAGCGTTTGAGGAAGCATTAAGAAAACTCAATATCAAGTACCGAATCGTTGGTGGTTTATCTTTTTATCAACGAAAAGAAATCAAAGATTTGTTGGCGTATCTTCGATTCACAATAAACCAGAACGACGAAGAGGCTTTTAAACGCATCATTAATTTGCCTAAACGTGGCATTGGCGATACGACAGTTGCCAAAATTGTGGTTACAGCTGCCGAAAATGGTAAGTCGGTTTGGGAAGTGGTAAGCAACATTAACCAATACATTGCTGGGCGTGCCGCTCAGACGATTGATGACTTTGCGACGCTTATCAAAAGCTACGGTTTGCTAATTGAAGAAGGCAAAGATGCCCACACGGTGGCTTCTTATATTGCCAAAACTTCGGGTCTTTTAAAGGAATTGTACGATGATAAAACTGTTGAGGGTTTAGCTCGCTACGAAAATATTCAAGAATTACTCAACTCAATCAAGCAATTTGTTGATAATCCCGAGAATGAGGAAGTGACTTTAAGTGCGTTTTTGCAGACGGTTACACTCATGACCACCGCCGACCAAGAAGACGAAGATGGTGACCACGACCGTGTGACCCTCATGACGATCCACGGAGCAAAAGGTTTGGAATTTAAGTATGTCTATATTGTTGGTTTGGAAGAGAATCTTTTTCCATCGCAAATGATGCTCTCAAAACGCAGCGATTTGGAAGAAGAACGCCGTTTGTTTTATGTGGCCATCACTCGTGCAGAAAAGAAATTGACGCTGAGTTATGCCGAAAGTCGATATAATTATGGCCGTTTGAATTACTGCGAACCAAGTCGTTTTTTAGAAGAAATTGACCCAAAGTATCTGCAAATTTCAAGAAGTAGAGTAATTTCTTACGGAAACAGCGATGCGAGAAACGACCGTTCAGCTACGACGAGTTCGCCAGTTCCATCAGGATTTACGAAAAAAGAAACCCTCATTTCTAATTTACGACCTGTACAGAAAGCTTCTCCAGTGAACCATACCCCAACGGGCGATTTTGTGGCAAGCGATACCTCAAACTTAAAAGCTGGCGATAAAGTAGAGCATCCTAAATTTGGTTATGGCACAGTTACGAAAATGGATATCAATGGTAACGATCGAAAAGCAACCATCAAATTTGATGCTCAAGGACAAGGTGAAAAAACACTTTTATTGAGTTTTGCAAAGTTGCGAATTGTGGAATAATATTTCTTAACTGTGTTACGCTCAGCGTGACACAGTTTTTAGTTGTTATACCCGAATTATGATAATATCAGACAGTTTGGTAGTGTAGCTTGGCGAAAGCTTTTCTTGCTTCATTTTCCAAACTTTTTTAGGGTCTTGTGACCCTAATTTTATTTTTTGCTGACCAAACATCGTATTCAATTTATCAATAGACTGCATGAGTTTTTTGTGGCGTTCGTCGCTGTTTTCAAAAAGACTCATTTGTGTTTTATCTTCATCCGTAAAATCTTGTACGATTACGCCAGCCCTTTTGTATTCATAGCCTTCTCGAAAAATAACAGACAGAGCTTTTAAGGCAAAATTTGAAATTTCGATGCTCGAATTGGTCGGAAAGGGTAAGTTCAGCACAATATTTCGGTTGTATTGCGGTAAATCTACTCGATGGCGATTGGTTTGAATAAATACCATAACCGAATTACAACAAGATTTCTGCAAACGTAGTTTTTCGGCACAAGTAACCGCAAAAGTCGAGATACGTTCTTCCAAAAAATCTCGTTCAGTATGATTGCCCTCAAATGAACGAGTAATGGCAATGTTCTTTTTTTGTTGAGCTTCTTCTAAATCGAGCGTAGGTTTTCCTTCTAAATCACGTTTCAGACGAAGGCCAATAATTGCCATATTATCTTGTACCCATCTATCATCAAGCATCGTAAAATCGAGTGCTGTTTTTACGCCAATGGCTTGCAAACGTTTGGCGTGTTTACGGCCAATTCCCCAAACGTCTTCTATTTTTAGCCATCTTAGGGCCTTTATGCGTTTTTCTTCGTCATCAATCAAATAAACGTTATTGGTGTGTTGCGGAAATTTCTTGGCGATTCGGTTGGCTACTTTGGCCAGTGCTTTGGTGGGAGCAATGCCCACACTTATTGGTATGCCTGTACCTTTTGTTACTCGGTGATGCATAGATTCGCCAATATGTTGGAGATTAAAGCGTTCAAAGCCTTCAAATTTGATAAAAGCTTCATCAATGCTATAAACTTCCATTTCTGGACTAAAATCATTCAGAATCGTCATCACTCGTTGGCTCATATCGCCATAAAGAGCAAAGTTAGCCGAGAAAACCTCAATGCCATTTTGTTCAAAAAACTTTTCCCACTGATAGGCCGCTGCTCCCATCGGAACGCCCAATGCCTTTGCCTCATTGCTTCGAGAAATTACGCATCCATCATTGTTGGAATAGACCACAATAGGTTTTCCAACGAGATTTGGTTGGAAAACTCGTTGGCAGGAGGCATAAAAATTATTGCAATCGACTAAGGCAAACATCAGAATGATTTGATAGAAAAAGTAATGATTCCCCAGATAATAAAATCGTTTTCTTCGGTAACTTTGATGGGTTTATAATCTTCGTTTTCGGCGAGTAGCCAGCATTGTTTTTTCTCAATTCGTATTCTTTTGAGCGTAAACTCACCATCAATAAAACAAACCGCAATTTTATTATTGATTGGTTCTAAACTTTTATCAATTATCAGAATGTCACCATCAAAAATCCCAACATTTTTCATCGAATGACCTTTTACAAACCCGCAAAAAGTTGAAGGTTTGTTTTTGATAAGGTATTTATTGAGGTCGATTGATAATTCGGTAAAATCAAGAGCAGGCGAAGGAAAACCCGCACTGATTCCGATGTCAACAAAGGGTAATCTCAGCTCTGTTTCGGCAGAAAGAGGCGTAATATCAATAGTTGAATCTTGTATCTGAATGACTGACATGGTGCTGATGAAAAATAATATCGCTAAGATATTGATTTTGTGGTTAGGTAGGGTGCATATCTTTAGTAATTTGTGGAAAGTTGAAGTTTTTATTGTGTATGAAAATCAAGATTTATAAATTGTATTAAAATTTATTAGATTATCATGACAGTCGCAACACTTAAAAAAAACATAAGCTTTTTGACAGACTCAAAAGGTAAAAAAGTAGCTGTTCAGTTTGATTTGAGAAATCAACAAATGCAAGATTTGTTTGAGGATTTGATAGATACTGTAACCGTATTGGAGAGGCAAGATGAACCAACCAAACCTTTTGAAGAACTGAAGAACGAAATTTTAGCACAACGTGTAAGTAGATGAAATATCAAATAGTATTTACGGCAAGTGCTGAAAGAGAAATTAGAAAGTTACCAGCCGATGTACAAGATGAAATATTTGAAAAAATAGGAAATCTTGAAGATAACCCAAGACCACATGGCTATAAAAGGCTTACTAATTTTAAAGTGCCCAACTTAAAACTTAAACCACTTTATAGAATCAGGGTTGGGGATTACAGAATAGTTTATGCGATTCAAGATAATATTATTACCATAACTGTTGCTAAAATCGCCCATCGGAAAGAAGTTTATGAATAACAAAAAATCCAGCGAACCTCGCTGGATTTTTTGTTGGAATATCTTATAAAAACCGTGCTTTCAACTCAGGTGTAGGAATTCGGCAGGCATCAGTTCTACCAAAAATTCGATAACGATTGCGAGCTACTAAATCATAAACAGGGTCTCGGAAAAAGGCTGGAATAATTTTGAAAACATAAAAAATCTTCCAAATTCCGTCCATTCGACGAGCAATTTCGAGAGCGGCATCTGATTTCTGATAAACTTTATCACCTTCAATGGCAACAATACTATCGAAATCGCTGGTTTTTAAGCCAAATTCCTTGAGTAATTCTTGACCAATTTCTGACTGCAAGGCTGCAAATTTGAATATGCCTTTACTATCTCTGTCAATAATGAAATTGATAGAAGCATTACAGAAATTACAAACACCATCGAATAGAATAGTCATAATGTTTCATGGAGAAAGAAAGTCCCCCTTAAAGCAAAGCCTTCCTTAAATATTATTTCATCGAAACCGCTTTTGCTGGTTCTTCTGCTTTTAGCTCATTGTTGTTGTATTTCGATGGGCATTTCAATAAAATTTGGTCTGCCTTGAAACATTTATTTTCTAAGTCCATTTTACCAACAACTACCAATTTTTCTGATTTATCTAAATCTGTTGGTTTTGGTTGGTTATAAACCACTTTTGATTCATAGTTTAATGAGTCAACCATTACAAATTCAAAATGATTGGGGTCAACTGATGGTTCGTAAACCATTCCCGCAAAATTTCCTGAAGCATCTTTTTTCAAAGAGCCAACCACGTGCATTGATTTGGTGCTACCTTCTTTGGCAACTTGCTCGGCTTCGCTGAAACCTACGTAAGTACTGGCATCACCAACAGTTGAAATGATGATTGCGATTGCCACCGCAATGATTCCGAGTGCTATGATATGTGATTTTTTCATATTATTGAAAGTCCACGGTCAACTGACCATAGACAATAGTTTTTGTTGAAAATAATGTTGCAAATCTTGTCTTACTATCGACAGTTGACTACCGACTATAGACCTTTCTCAATCTTACTTATCTTTCTATCTAACAAAACTAAGTAAGCAATAATTCCGACAAATACGATTGCGATTACGGCAACAACTACCCAAATTTTGCCATCGGCACGCATTTGGTCGGCCATTTGTACTTCTTCCTGAGCAAACACATTGAATGAAGTAAGAAGCACTACTAAAAACGATATGATTTTTTTCATTATTGTTGAAATTTAACGGTAAAACAAAGATTTAGTTTGAACCCAATCGTTCGATAGTACGTAGGCGAATGCGTAAACTCGTAATCCAAACGCCCAAGAGTGTCCAACCTATTATGGCAGGATAAAAAACCATTCGCATAGAGTTGTCCATATCGTATTTACCGAAGGCTGGATTGCCGCCATTTCCTGGGTGAAGTGAATCGGTGAGTCTTGGTAAAATCCAAACCAATGGAATGAATGTTGCAAAGGCAAAAATATTGTAAATAGCTGATAATCTGGCTTTTCGTTGTTCGTCTTCAAACGAACTTCTTAGAATGAAGTAAGAAGAGTATATCAAAAGCCCAACCTCAACGGCAATGATTTTTGGGTCTTTCGGAAGCCAATCTCCCCAAGTATATTGTCCCCAAAGCGAGCCAGTCATGAAGCCTAAAATGCCAAAAAAGATAGCCACATTGGCAAATTCGACTGAATATTCATCGTCTTGGATATTTCCGTTGCGTAAATATTTAATCGCAAACCACATAGAAGCAGTCATTAATGTCATCATTCCAAACCACAATGGCACATGGAAATAAACATTACGAATAGTTTCATTTAATATCGGTTGACGTGGCACAATTCCACCAAGTCCTTGAATAATCGTGTAGAGAAGTATGACTACACACAAAATTTTCCACCAAGTTTTTTTCATATAAACTGTTGCTCCCCAATGGGAGTTTTTTTAAGTTAGGAATATTCAATCATTCACCAATTCATTCATTCTCTCATTATTTTCAACTCCTCCACAAAAAAGGAAAGAGTAAATAACTAATTGCTATCACAATGGCATCAATTGCCAGTAAAATCAAAATTTCGTCGTAACTGGTGTTCCATTCTAAGCCATCCATTGCATTTTTTGAGAGTCGAATGAGCATCGAAAGCATTGGTAAAATGATCGGAAAACTCAAAACTGCCATCAAAGTAGAAGTGTTTTCTGCTTTTGAGGCAATGCCAGCTACCATAGTTAATGTTGAAGAAAAACCAATTGCTCCGAGTACGATGGCCGTCAGATACATCACCAGATTCTGCACAGGATTTCCCAAAAAAACGATATAAATAAACAGGCCTATCAGCGACAATGTTAGAAGCAATACAATATTATAAATGATTTTTGAGAGAATTATACCTTGCGGACTCGCCAGTGTATAATAATAAAGCTGTCGGCCTGCTCGTTCTTGCGTAAAACTTTTTGTGATTGAATTGACAGCCGTAAAAAGTAAAATTATCCAAAGAAGTGTGTTCCAAGTGATGGGTTCCATCCCCTTAATTTTCAGAGCAAAACTAATGTAGCAGACAAAAACCGTACTTACGATATAGAGAATCATACCGTTGAGGGCATAGCGTTGTCGCCATTCGAGTCTGATTTCCTTTTCTATAAGTGCTTTGAGTTCTTGCATAGTTTTGTAGGACAACCGCATCGGCGGTCTAATTTCCGAAATTGTTCGGTGACTGCAAAGATACTACTCAAACAAATAGCTTTTTTATGATTTTTATTCTTTTTCTATAATTTTTCTGTTTTTGGTTTGATATAACAACTGACGAAAATCATTTTTATTTTAGAACCAAATAAGGTAATTTTACGTTTATTTGAAATCAGTCTAAATAAATTATAAAGTGCAAGCCGAAAAAACTGTTGCCGATTTAAAGATAGGAGAGAAAGGAATTATAAATAATTTCAAAGACGACGCTATGTCATTAAAACTACTCGAAATGGGTTGTTTGCCCGATACCGAAGTGAGTCTCGACTTTATTGCTCCGTTGGGTTGTCCTGTGGGAATTACAGTGGCGGGCTATCATCTTTCGCTGCGAAAAAGAGAAGCGGCAACGATTGTTTTGAAATAGCCAACTGACAATAGCAAATTATGCTATGTTTTTAGACAATATATTTAATTAAAAATCATAGTCCATTGCCTTTGGACTATCTTTTGACCAGTAATTTTGTGAAAAATAAACAAGTTGTTGCACTTCTTGGCAATCCGAATTCGGGAAAATCATCGCTTTTTAATCAACTCACTGGGTTGCGTCAAAAAATTGGTAATTTCCCAGGAGTAACGGTAGATAAAAAAGTAGGGTTTTGTCGTCTGAGCGGAAGCATGGACGTTGAGATTCTTGACCTTCCTGGAACATATAGCATTTACCCAAACTCACTTGATGAACAGGTAGTGCTTGAAGTGCTGGCCAATCCACAAAATCCCGATTATCCTGATTTAGCTGTTGTAGTGGCCGACGCTTCAAATTTGAAGCGAAATATGCTACTTTTTGAGCAAATCAGTGATTTGGGTGTGCCTGCAATTTTAGCACTCAATATGCTTGATGTGGCCGAAGAATCTGGAATTTCTATCAATTCAGGCAAACTTTCAAAAATTCTTGGTATTCCAGTTGTCGAACTCAATGCTCGTGAAGGTATTGGAATTGAGGGTTTGAAACACACTATTTTTAATCAACTTCAACACAAAAAAACGCATATCAATCCACCAAATTTTGATAAAAAAACAGAGGCAGTTTTTGCGGACGTCAAATCAAAATTTGGTGTTGAAAATAAATATTTAGCTCTTCAATACGCTGCACAAGCTCAAAAACTAATGTTTTTGGGCGAAAATCAACAAAAGGATTTAGAGGAAATTGTAAAGAAACACAATTTCAATGCCGATAAATTTCAATCAAGCGAAACCATCGAACGCTACCGTGATATTAGCGGTACGCTTGCAGAAGTAGTTATTGAAGAAGGCACAAAAAAAGAAACAATTTCTGAAAAAATCGACCACATTTTGCTGCATAAAATCTGGGGATATGTGATTTTCTTGGGCATTTTATTCTTGATTTTTCAATCAGTTTTCACAATTGCCGAAGCTCCGATGGACTTGATTGACCAAGGAGTAGCAATGGTAAACGATTTTCTGAAATCAAATCTACCTGATAATCAATTGGTTAGTTTGCTTACCGATGGTTTGATTGCGGGCATAGGTGGTGTACTGATTTTTATTCCACAGATTGCGTTTTTGTTTGCCTTCATTTCAATTCTTGAAGAATCGGGCTATATGGCTCGTGTGGTAGTTTTGATGGACAAACTCATTCGTAGATTTGGTATGAGTGGAAAATCGGTCGTACCGCTTATTTCAAGTATGGCTTGTGCGGTACCAGCTATTATGTCGGCTCGCACGATTGGCTCATGGAAAGACCGCTTGATTACGATAATGGTTACGCCATTGATGAGCTGCTCGGCACGTTTGCCAATTTACACGATTCTGATAGCCCTCGTTGTGCCAAATACGAAGGCTTTGGGTTTCTTCAATATGCAAGGCGTGGCCTTAATGGGGCTTTATTTGCTGGGTTTTTTCTCGGCACTTTTGGCTGGTTGGTTGATGAAGTTCATGCTAAAATCGAACGAAAGAAGTTACTTTATTATGGAGCTTCCAACTTATAAAAAACCACGCTGGAAACAAGTAGGTTTTACGATTTTGGAGAAAGTAAAAACCTTTGTTTTTGAAGCAGGGAAAGTAATTGTGGCCATTTCAATAGTTTTGTGGGTACTGGCATCTTACGGGCCAAGTGATAAAATCGAAAGAGCAGAAAAGGAGGTTATTGCCCAAAATCCAAACCTCGAACAGGCACAACTTGACTCAAAAATAGCTTCGGTGCGTCTCGAAAATTCGTATGCAGGGCATTTTGGAAAATTCATTGAGCCAGCTATCAAGCCACTGGGCTATGACTGGAAAATCGGTATTGCACTCATTACATCGTTTGCGGCACGTGAGGTTTTTGTCGGAACTGTCTCAACGATTTATAGTATCGGAGCCGATGCCGAAAACGAAACAACCATCAAAGAACGCCTCAGAAATGAAGTAAATGCAGAAACTGGACAACCAACTTTTTCGGTGGCAACCTCGTTTTCGTTATTGATATTCTATGTTTTTGCCATGATGTGTATGAGTACGTTGGCGGTAGTTTACAGAGAAACCAAAGGTTGGAAATGGCCAATCATTCAGTTGGTTTATATGTCAGTTCTGGCGTATGTATCTGCATTCGTGGTTTATCAGATTTTAAGTTGATTTTCTTTTAGATAAGAGATTTGAGACAAAAGACAGGAGGATAAGACGAACCGTTAATGTATAATTTTCTGTTTAGATTTGTATAAGGTTTATTTATTCAACATTCTATCATTCAAGATTAGTTTTATGCTTGGCGTAACATCAGATAACAAATTGAAAAGATTAATTGTAGTAGGCGATAAGATTTTGGTGAAGCCTAAAAATCCATCAGATAAAACAAATTCGGGATTATATCTGCCACCAACCGTTACCGAAAAAGAAGAAATTCAGAGCGGATACATCATAAAAGTAGGGCCAGGGTATCCGTTGCCAAACCCAACCGAAGATGAACCGTGGAAGGAAACGGAAGAAAAAGTAAAATACATGCCACTACAAGCCCAAGAAGGTGATTTGGCAATTTATCTCCAACGCCATGCCATCGAAGTGCAATATGAAGGCGAAAAATATGTAATTCTCCCGCAAGCAGCCATTTTGATGCTGGAGCGGTTTGAGGATTTGTAGAAAACTAAAAGAGCGATGAACATTCATCGCTCTTTTAGTTTATATTATTCTTATCCAGCCTTACTCCTCCAAGAAATCTAAATCTTTACCGTGCGTTTCAGAAATTTTGAGTACAGAATAAAATCCGATGGCAAAGCAAATAAAACCAACGATTGCTCCTGCCATGATTATACCTTGTGTTGGCTTTAAAAACTTGTATGAGATAGTCATCAAAACCACCGAGCCTCGAACCATATTCGGAATCGTAGTGGCGGCCGTTGCTCGTAAATTTGTGCCAAATTGTTCGGCGGCAACAGTTACAAACATTGCCCAAAAACCATTGCCAAAACCTAAGAAACAGCACAGTGCATAAAACAAAGGTGCACTTTTAATGAGTCCAGAAAACAAAAGAATAAGCATACAAATTAAAGCAAATGTCATCATAAGGCCAATGGCTTTTCTACGAGAACGCAAAGCATGGCTAAAAAAACCACTCAGAAAATCGCCTACCGAAATGCCTACATAAGCCCACATAATTGATAAACCTGGGTCGATTTTTTCGGTGATTCCTAAGGCTTCGCCAAATTCATTGCTTAGATAAACCAAAATTCCGATACAAAACCAAAGTGGGATGCCAATTCCGATACACTTCATGTACGTCGTAAAACGCTCCCAATTTGTAAAAAATGCAAAGAAATTACCTCTTTCAACATGTTTTTTGCCAACTACATCTTTAAAAATACCTGACTCGATTACACCAACCCGAAGCAATAATAGTGCTATGCCCAAGCCTCCACCTATGAAATAAGCAATTGTCCAATCACCTGAAAGTTTTACGGTGAAAGTGGCAACTACTGCACCAAGTAGGCCAATTCCTGCCACCAATGATGTGCCAATGGCTCGAAGCTGCTTGGGAAGCACCTCCGAAACAAGCGTAATACCAGCTCCCAATTCTCCAGCAAGACCTATTCCAGCAATAAAACGCAACCATTTGTAGGCTTCTATTTGATTCATAAACTCAATGTGCGGAATCAATCCACAGCAGATATTTGCTAATGAATAAGTAATAATTGAACCAAAAAGCACCGAAAGTCGGCCTTTTTTATCTCCTAAAACTCCCCAAAAAATTCCACCGAGAAGTAAGCCAATCATCTGAAAATTAATGATGGTTGTTCCGATTGATGAAACCTCTTCTTTGGTCGTTAGTCCAAGACTTTCAAGACTCTGTACCCTTACGATTCCGAAGAGTTGAAGGTCATAGATATCAACAAAATAGCCCAATGCTGCTACGATTACGGGCAAGCTAAAAAGATGCTGAATAGTAGTTTTTTCTTGATTCATAAATAGTGTTTTAGGTTTAGGGTTGTTTATTAGTCCACGGTCGATTGTCAATAGCGGACAGCATCCCGTTCCATAGTTTTTATGATGTGGTAGGCTGATTGACCGTGGACTTAAAAATTATAACTGCTTAATTTTGATTTTACGCCATTTTACTTTGATTCCACCACCGCTATGGATTTGGAGAGCAATACAACCATCTTTTCCACCGATTTTTGCATCATCAAGAGTAATCATTTGTGTGCCGTTCAAGAATGTAGTCACAACATTGCCTACAACTTTCACGGTCATTTTGTTCCATTCGCCCATTTTTAAGGCTTTGTCTTTTTCTGGTTCTGGTTTAATCAACCAGCCACGTCCGTAAGACTCATAAATTCCGCCTGTTGAACTCCCTGGAGGAGCAACTTCTGCTTGCCAGCCCGATATTTTTGTACCTTCGATTGATGAATGAAAAAATACGCCACTATTGCCGTTAGCTTCTTGTTTAAATTCGAGCGTAAGCTCAAAGTCTTTAAATTTTTGTTCTGTTCCTAAGTAGCCGTATTCTTTGTCGGGGCCGCTTTCGCAAACCAAGAGACCATCTTCTACGTACCATTTTTCGGTGCCGTATATTTTCCAACCTGTTAGGTCTTTGCCATTAAAGAGTGTTTGTTTTTTCTGAGCGAAAGCCGCTACCGAGAGAGATAATACAATGAATAACGAGAGACTTAATTTAAGCTTCATTTCGTGTTAGTGTTGATAGTTTGGTTATGGAAGAATATTTTTCTACAAAGAAAAGCGAAAATCTTTATCTTTGGCTATGATTTAACCGAATATTGTTGTTTACTCAATTTATGAAATGAATAGACGTTATATTCAAGAAAAATTTTACCCAAATTTATAAGAAATAGCATGAAGAGAATCTTTTTATTGATCGTTTTTTTATTGGTAGAAGGTTTTAGTTTCGCTCAAACAAAGCTATCTCGACATACTTATGAAGGTTTAGTCAATAAGTTTCCAATTAGTCTTTCTTTAACATTCGATGCTAATTTAGTTTATGGAACATTGATGTATAAGCGAGTGGGACAACCAATAAAAGTAATTGGTTCACTGGAAAACGATAGTTTTTCATTGCATGAGTTTGGCGATAAAACCGAGATAACAGGAATGTATTATGGCACTAAAAAAGGCGATGAAATTAGCGGTTCGTGGTCAAGTCCGAATGGGAAAGAAATGAAATTCAGTATCAAAAAAACTGCTTCGAGTGAAATTGAAAAACCAGAATTAAAATCTGCTACTGGCTCGTATGCATATAGTTTTGGCAAAGATGGTGGTAATGGAAATATGTATGTGCAGCAGGTTGCGAATGATAAAATTATCTTGGAAATCCAAGCTGTGAAAGGCCCACCGAGTTATAATCAAGCGATTATAGAAAAAACAACTCTAAAATTAGTTAGAAACGAAGCTATTTATGAAAATAATGAATTTGGTAAATGTTTACTAAAAATAACGTTTTTTGAAGGTGGAGCAAACATTATTTATTTAAACGATGCCTACGATTGCGGTTTCGGGAATGCCGCTTCGGTAGTTGGTAATTATTTTAAATTCGATAATAAAGCACCAAAATTTGAGAAAACTAATTAAAAAGGTTGTTCTGACAGGTAGAGATGTTGCATGCAACGTCTCTACTAAAACCGTAGAAAAGGTATCAACATTGGCACATCTTGTTGATACTTTCTATATTTTTCGCCAAATACTTCAATTAGTTTTTTCTCCTCAAAATAAATCCCTACAAATAAATAAATTGTTACGGCAACTGCACTGGTTAGACTTCTTGTTGAGGCTTCGGTAACAAACATTCCCCAAACGAAGAGCAAAATTCCGAAATAAATCGGGTGTCGCATATATTTTAATAAGCCATCATTTTTAAACTCGTTTTTTTCTTGGTTTTTATTGAAATCAAGTCCGCTAAATTCGAGCAAATCATAGCCTTGTAAAGCTCTTGAGACAAGAAGAACTCCACAAATAGTAATAGTTTTCCCAATAATAGATTGATAATAAGTTACCTGCCAAAGTACCTCTTTTTCTGTTGAAAACTTTATGTTAAAAACAGGAATGAGTAGCATAAACGCCAAAATATTGTAAATGAGACGATAGAAACGGAAGTATTTACCCAACATCTTTGCTGCCAGATTCTTGAAATAATTACTTGCCATGAAGCTGTGAATTGCCCCGTAAAGGAGCCAAGCAAAAGCCAGTAAAAACATAATTATATGGTTTGTTTTTAGAGATTAGAAATGTAAAAGCTCTCATGGTGTGGGTTATATGTGATTGATAAAACCCGAATGACTACCAACCAAACAAGCACTCATTCGAGTTTTAGTTTATTTTGTCTTACTCAGTCATAATTTCCAAATTTTTGATTCTGGTCGGAAACCAAATTCTCATTTCACCCTGCCCACGATTCGAACGAGCGTAATATGGAATCAACACTAAGGGCTGATTTTTAGTAGAAACTGATGAAGTATTTTCGATACTCAAGGCATTTGCTGTGCCTCTGAGAGTCATTACTCCATTCAATAAATTTGTCTGAAATTCTGTTGCAAAGCTCTGATTATCAGGTACTACCAAGTTAGATGTAAGTCCGTTATTATCAACAAATTCGGCACAATAAACAATCGGACCACGCTCAATCGCAATTTTACCTATATTATCCTTTACTTTTTCATTAGCCACTACCTGTTTTACTTTCATTGGTAAATTCATCATTATTTTATCCCCTTTTTTCCAAGCTCGGTCAATGATTGCATAGCCATTTTCGATAGTATATTCTAAAATCTGACCGTTTACATTGATTGAAGGTTTGTCAGATGTTTTATCTTTGTAACGGTATAAATCAGTCGGAAAAGCCTCATCTCTCGCCCAACCTGGGATTCTGACATGAAGCGGAAATTTTAAACCGTTTTTATTGGCTGGGTCAACCGAAATTACGATCATTCCATACCACGGATATTCAGTAGTTTGTGAAATCGTTACGTTTTCTTTTGGCAAAACCTCTAATGTAGTTGAATTCGACATGAATAAATTTACATATACCTGATTATCTTTTTGAGCATATACATAGCTTGGAATGGAAGGCATAAAACGACAAATATTAGTCGGGCAACACGAACAACCAAACCACGGTGAACGCTTGTTTTCGCCACTCAATTTGCCTTTTTGCATATTATATTCCATCGGATTTTCGTAATTAAAGGTTTTTCCATCAAGTCCGATACCGCTGATGAGTCCGTTATAAAGTGTACGCTCTAAGATGTCAATATATTTCGAGTCGCCGTACATCATAAACATTCTATGATTCCAGTAAACGCTCGAAATTGCGGCACAAGTTTCGCAATACGCCGAATGATTCGATAGCTCATAATCAGGGCCAAAACCTTCCCAATTTCCTGCTTGTCCGAGTCCACCTGTGATATAAGTTTTTTTCGAGAAAGCATTGTCCCAAATTTTATTGAGAGCCGTCAGATATTCCAAATTATTGGTCATTGAAGCCACATCGGCCATTCCTGCGTATAAATAGCCAGCACGCACCGAGTGTCCGAGTGCCTCAGTTTGCTGCGTTACAGGAATATTATCTTGCCAGTAAGCCCCTGTTTGCCAGACAGTTGCATCTTTTTCGCCCGTTTTCTTTTCGTATTTTCGTTGGCCTCGACAATCAATAAAAAACTTCGACAAATCAAGGTATTTCTGATTACCTGTCACTCGGTAAAGTTTTCCCAAACCAATCTCAATTACTTGATGCCCAGGTGCTACCGCCTTTTTGCCAGGTCCAAAAACCGTCAGCAAATGGTCAGCATTTTTGATGGCAATATCCAACATATTTCGTTTTTTAGTAGCCAAATAGTGTGCAGTTGCTGCTTCATAGAAATGCCCCATATTATAGAGTTCGTGGCTCAATTCATGTTCTTTTTCGTAGCGAACTTTTCCAATCCACGGGTGCGTTGTGTCGCCCATCGTACGGGTTGTATAAAGATAGCCATCAGGTTCTTGGGCTTTGCCAATGAGTGTGATGAGAGAGTCAATGTAAGTATCAAGTTTAGCGTCATATTTTACATGAAGTGAGTAGGCTGCACCTTCGATGATTTTGTAAATGTCTGAATCATCAAAAGGATAAGTCGTACAGAGTTTTCCCGTGTGAGCAACCGCCTGCTCGAAATTTTTGATACGTCCCGTTTCTTTAGATTTCTGAAACGACCACGGAATCGTGACGGTGCGGTTGATTTCGAGTTTTGGCAACCAAAAATTATCGCTGAGTTTTACCTGAGTAAACGGCACTCCCCGAAAAGGATAGTCTTTTTGGACTTGTGAAAATGAGACAAGAGATATGAGACAAAATACAAGAGACAGAAAACGTTTCATATTGATAGGGTTGATTTTTTTGCTAAAAATAAGGAATATTTTTTCGTTATTTGCTCAAAAAACCTTCTAAAAATATGAAACCGAAAATTACACTCGAATACTGCCCAAAATGTCACTGGTTATTACGTTCGGCATGGCTGGCACAGGAATTATTAACAACTTTTGAAGCTGAACTCGGAGAAGTCGGCCTTCGCCCAAGCGAAATTGCGGGAAGTTTCAAGGTTTTACTCAACGAAGAAGTAATTTTCGACCGCAAACGTGAAGGGCATTTTCCCGAAATAAAAGAATTGAAACAATTAGTAAGAGATTTAATTGCTCCCGAAAAATCATTGGGGCATAGCGATAGGAAGTAATTAATGGATAATGTAGAATTGATAATGAATAATTATTTTCAACTAAAAATCTGATTATCAATTCTTTAAATTTATAAATTTTAGAATTATGCTTTCTTTCATTTTGCATTATCAATTCTCCATTAATTTTATCAAATCAGGTTTTCTTTGTAGTTTCGGCTCATGCGTAGCACTTTTTCATTTTTCAGAATGACGGAGTAATCACCATTGAAATGCGACTGGATTTCTTTGATAAAATGAAGATTAACGATAGTCGAACGGTGAATTCTTACAAAGGTTTTAGGATTAAGTTTCGACTCAAAATGCGTGAGCGTTTCATAAAGCAAGTGCTTCGACTTTTCGGTGTGCAACGAAATATAATTTCCTTCGGCCTCTACATACATGAGGTCGGTAACTTTTATTAGCTGGATTCTACCGCCATCTTTTACGGTCACGATTTCGGCGTAGGTTGGTTGGCTCATTTGCTGAAAAAACTGCCCGTATTTCTCAAAAACTGCCGAAAACTCTTGTTTATTCGTCAATTCCAATTGCTTTAGCACTTTCTGAAACATTCGGTCGAAACGCTCATCGTCGAAGGGCTTTAGCAGATAATCAATGGCATTCGATTCAAACGCCTGAATGGCGTAGGTATCAAAAGCTGTAATAAACACAACCAACGGCAACTTGCTTATATTCAATGACTTAATCAATTCAATTCCGTTTAATTCGGGCATCTGAATATCCAGAAAAACTACATCGGGCTGCAACTTTTCGATACTTTCTAAGGCTTCTTTTCCATTGGCACACGTAGCCACCAACGTAACCTGAGAATAACGTTTAAGGTGCATTTGCAAAATTTCTCTCGCAATCAATTCATCGTCGGCAATTAACACTTTGTAGGTCATTTCAAAAGAGGGAATGTTATTGTTACGCACACGCCACTATCGGGAGCGTTACTCGAAATCGTGAGGTTTGTTTCTTCACCAAAAAGGTTTTTCAGCCTTTCTTGAGTATTCATCAAACCAATTCCAAACTTAAAATTCGAGAAAGTTTCGATGCCATTATCTTTCACCGAAAGCATAAGTTGGGTTTCGGTATTTTTTGCTGAAATCTCAATTTTTCCTTGTTTAGCAAAGGGTTCTACGCCATATTTAATGGCATTTTCTACGATTGGTTGCAATAGCATTGGCGGCACAAAAACTTCGTATAAATCGCTATCTATAAACACTTCACAATTTAATCTATCTTCAAAACGTATTTTCAGAATACCCAAATAGAGTTCGAGGAGGTGAATCTCGTTTTTTAGTTTTACCAAATCTTCGTTGTTTTCTTTTAGGCTTAGTCGCAACAAATCGCTCAATTTTATCAACATTTTTGTGGCTTTTTCGGTATCGCCTTTTTGCATCAAACCAATGATATTATGGTGCGTATTAAACAAAAAATGTGGCTGCAACTGAATCTTTAAAGCATTGAGTTGGGTTTCTGAAAGTTGTTTTTCGAGGTTGGCTCTATCAATAATTGATTGTTGATAATTCTCAAAAATTTTTATGCCATGATACACCACCAAAATTAGCCAATAATTGATAAATTCGTTGAAAAACGAAAGTGAAAATACTTTTTTCAAAAAGAATAAAATACCTGTATTTTGATAGAGAAAATTATTTACTAAAAATGATACTATCAAAGAATTAACAAAAACAGCTAAAATGCTTATTACTAACGATATAAGTAAATGAGCCAATAGTTTTTTTATTAAATTGGGCCGTTGTAATGGTAGTTTTTTGCCTAAGCGAAATACAATAAAAGTAATGGGAATATATAAAAGCCATTTGACTTTCATTATCAGAATATGCGGCCAAATAATAGGTTTTTGGTCTAACTTATATACCAATAAATCTTGTCCAATCATTAGGCACATTACCAGTATCCAAAAAGCGGGAATCAGCCAATATCTTAGTTTATCAAGTTTCATAGTTCTCGTTTTTTGCCGTCTTTCCCAACTACGGTCAATTTTGTTTCTTTATTTTTTGCCAATGCGTGTATGCCCACTTCGGTAGCATCATTGAGCAACACAAGACTCGAACCTTGCTCAGTTGCTCCCAATTTTACTCTAATAGTGCCTGTTTTATCTCTCAAACGCAACATTACTTCACCATCAGGCTCGGTTTTGATAGCCGCCCTAACCACTCCTTTTGCATCAATTACCTCAAATTCTTTGACTCTGATTTTCTCGAAATCTGGTTGATGAGGGCTGGCTGCAATCAATAAAAGCAACACTAAATTAACTATACCTAAGAGAATAAACAATCGTTGATTTTTCATGATTTTGTGTATTTTGAATGTAGAAAGAATTATTTATGTGAGAAACTTGTGTGGCTGATTCGTTTCACTTGAACCTGATTTTCGGTATTGTTTTCTAACACCCAAACGTTATTTTGTTCATCAACCAACCCTCCTGTCGGACTCCAAGAGTTGGGGCTTTTATAAATGATTGTCACTTTTCCATTGGGTGAAACTTTGCGAATTTCTCGTTTTTCGAGCAGAGCAACGTAGATATTGCCCCATTTATCGTCCCAGATTCCGTAGATACTATGATTAGGTTTGGTAACTGTCGCCGACGTTTTTTTGTCATCAATATTTTCTACCAATAATTCTACTTTTTTATTCTTTATCCGATACAAATCATTATCATCAATGAAGTAAAATGTGCCATCTTTCTGACAAAATTGCCATCGAACATCAGTAGTTTTGATAGTTTGCACGACTTCAACCACGCCATTCTTAGCTTTTTTCATGAATAAACTTTCGGTTTTTCCTCGCTCTATCCAATACATATTTCCAGCCGAATCACGATTAAAACTATAATTACTCAAAAAACCATCAGAGTCGGGAATCTCTTTCGTAAACCTTCCATTGGCATCATATTTCCAAACAAAATGCCCCCATTTATCCGTTTTTTCGCCTTCATACCAAAGATGTTCGCCGTAGAGATTATCCTGTTTATCTATGTGCAACTCATGTGTATGCACATTCGGAACAACAATCTTTTTAGATTTTCCATCGGGCGAAACTTTCCAAACTCGGGCTAAATCTGAGTAGAATATTTCACCTTTTGAGTTTTTTACAATCCCAATACCAGGGTGAGCAATTACATAAATGGGGATAAAGAAACTGATAGTCAATAAAATAAATAGCTTTTTCATAAAAATTAGATTTAATGCACAAACCTAATGATTATAAAAAAGCTACAATAGTTGATTTTGATAGGAAGCGAATAAAGAAAGTCGAAACGATGGAAAAGCTATATCTACAAACACTTATTTCATTGCCTTAATCCATTCTTTAATCAATTCTACACCTTCTTTGTGCGTAGTTTTGCGGCCAACTTCGGGCATCATAATGCCTGGGTCATTTGAATCAAGTCGATAAACAATGATTGACTCATCGGGTTTGCCTGGTACAATATCGTATTTTTTATTGCCCGAACCACGCCCTGCCGCTACGGGAGTTTTCAAGATTCCGTAAGCAATCGGGTCGGTTTCGTGGATACTCAAATTCAAACCTGAGGTTTGGGCTGGGCCTCCTTTTCGGTGGCAGTGAGCACAATTAATATCGAGCCAAATTCTGGCTCGCTCGTCAAGGCTTCCAGTTTCTGGTTTATTCCAAACTGCGGCTTTTGGCACAGTTTCGATGGCTGGTAAGTTTGTTAAAACTCCCATTTTTTGCCAGTTAAGTAATTGATTCTGCGGAACGCCGCCCACATTTGATTTCGGTATATTCCAAGCAGAATATTCTCCATTTAATTGTCGAGCCGAAGGCCCAATTGGCGACATTTTTTCGTTTCGATTATGACAACCTTTACATTGATTGATGTTCGGAATTGCATACTCATGCTTTTTCTTTTTGCCGTTGGCATCAATATAACTCACCTCTTTTGTATCGCCTGCCACTTCCAAAAATGCTTCTGTTTGTTCATCATTCCAAACGTAATCCAAAGCTTTCCAGCCATCTTCTTCGTGAATCAGCAAACGGGTTTCGATGAGTTTTCTGCCCAATTCTGGTTTACGGAAATCATTCGGATAATAAAAAGTTTTGATGATGGTTGAGCCAATAGGAAACTCCAAAACTTCGGTAGCATTATAAGCAACTGTCTGATTTTCAGGAAGTTTCACAAAGCGTAGTTTTTCAGCATAATCCGTAAACAGCGGTGTATTTAATGAATAAGGCAACACGCCCTTTGCAGGTTTTTGTTCCGAGCCATTACCCTCAAAAAACTGGTAGTCAGATAGTTTTTCTTTGGGCATAGTGGCTTCATTATCAGTCTTTTGATAAAATGCTGATAGTGCAAAAATGCTGATTGAGCTTATCAAAAAAAGTAATTGTTTCAATTTTAATAATGCTTTTGGTAGAATAATCAATTCGGTAACTCGGTTTTTACATGGTTGAGGCTTCAATATTCACGTAGAACAATTTTCTAAATTGTTCTACTTACAAATAACTTTACTCGTATCACGTGAAATATTCTTGAAATTATGCTCAACATCCATGTTGGCAAACGATTCGTTTTTATTATTTTTGATACAAATTACAGGGTTTGGATTTTTATCATCTACGATTCCATCCCACAGAACATGCGGTACGTTTTTGCCGAAACGCAACTTAAATCGGTAAATTTGACCAAACCTTCCTCTTCCAGTTGCTTTTACTTTTTCACGCTCAAAATTATTGTCACGAATCGTAATCGCCTCCGAATACGGATAATATTCTTTATCTTTGATTGGGTTTTCGGTTGTGAAATAACTTATCACTCCCACACCCATTGATTTATTATTAATTATTTGATTATCAACTATATCCACATGGTTAGCGGCTAAAATTAACACGCCAGTTCCATCGGGAACTTTCGCAACAATATTGCCTTTTGGAGCAAAATTAGGGAAGTTATTATGGTGAATATTGTTTTTATAAACCTTCGTATTGCCTCCTTTTTTCAGAATTAAATCGGGCAAATCGAATACCAAAATTCCGCCTGTGTTTTCGGTAGCCTCGTTTTCATAGACTTCGGCATTGAGCGAGTTTTCGATTTCAATTCCCGCCACATTATGATAAGCCCTTGATTTTCTGACGATTATATCTTTCGATTGCCCTACATAAATACCAGCATCCGATGCTCCGATGGCTTCACAACCTTCAATCAATACTTTTTCGCACTGCACTGGGTAAAGTCCATACGCACCGTTAGTGGCTTTAGGTTCGCCGAGCCATTCGGTTTTTACATTACGGAAAGTGATTCCCGTTACGTTCATCGTTTTCACGGCATCGCCTTTGCTATCCTGCACAGTTAAGTCTTCAATCGTAATATTTTCGGCATTTGAAACCCTGATTCCTTCTGCACCATCTGTTTGGCCTTTGAAAGACAAAATTGTCTTGTCTTTGCCTTTCCCTTTGATGGTGATGTTCTTTTTTCCTTCGAGCGAAAGGCTTGCCGTAAACGTAAACGAGCCTTCATCAAGCATAATAGTAGAGCCATTTTCGGCCATGATGAGCTGCGTTTGTATCTTTTTTTGAATATCTTTTTGGGCAAAAACTGCTGTAGAAATTAAGATAAAACTACAAAGAGAAAGCGTTTTTTTCATATTGTTAAAGAGGTTGAAGAATTTTGAGTTTCAAAATAGCATTATTTTCTTGAGATATGTATTTGATAAATGTCAAATTGTTGTTTTTTGTGTTTCAAAAACTTTTTGTTGAATAATTCTTCGATAAAGGTGATCTTAGTTATCAGAATATCCTCAAAAAATACAAAATTCCGCTTTTTTAAGCTATATTTTGCATAAAATCCTTATATTTGTCTCTAAAATACATTGCTTTTCTACTTATAACGATGCCCGACAATAACAATACTTTTCGCAAAAAACAGCCACCCAAAAGCCCCAATGCTCCCCGAAATCCTTCGAGTAGTAAAAGCGGTGGTACACAAACTTCGCTTAATTTTAATGTTAGTAAAGAAAGTTATCAACTTGCTTTGGGCATTTTTTTGCTGCTTTTTTCTTTGATTTTACTCCTTTCGTTCATCTCTTATCTCTTTACTGGCGATGCTGACCAAGATGTAGTACAACGAACTTTCTGGACTTCCATCAAGCAAGGCGATAAAAAAGCGGCTAATCTTATTGGTTTATTGGGAGCAAAACTCTCTCATTTTTTCATCTTTGAGTGGTTCGGACTTTCGGCATTTGGCTGGATTCCTGTCACAACTTGGGCGGGTTATTGGTTAGTAACAAAAAAAGATTTATTACCATACAGTTTCAATCGCTTTACGTTTTCGAGTATTTTTTATATAGTCTGGACAAGTATATTCTTAGGGTATTTCACTACGGTTTTTGATGCTTCGGGCAGCACAATCTGCGGTGGCTTGGGCTATGCTGTCAATCAATTCTTTCAGCAAGCAATGGGCTGGGGAGGTATTTTTATCATTATTTTGCTTCTCGCTGGATGGTTGATTTTCTTTCACGGCTATACTGAAATCGACGATTGGTTTTTTGCGAAATATTTCAAACGTGACCCTCGTGAAGATGTAGCAACCGAACGCATCCGCAAGGCTGTACAGGTTGAAGATGAGGATGTTTTTGAAGAAGAAAACCCTAAAGATAATTCTTTTAGACATACGCATGTTCCTCAGCCAGTTGTACAGAAAGAAGAAGAAAAAATTGATTTCTTGAAAATCAGCCGAGAAGATATTGACGTGCCAAAACCTTTTGAAGAAAAAAATCTTTCGCTCGAAGTTGAAGAAAAACCCAAAAATACTTTACCGAATGAGCCATTTAAGGGCAGTCCAACGCTCATCATTGAAACAAATCAGGAAGAAGAGGATGTTTTTGAAGACGATTTAGACACAGATGATGTAAATGAAAAAGTGTTGAAAGACTTTGGACTTTTCGACCCAACACTTGATCTGGGCAATTATCAGTATCCGCCAATTACGCTTCTAAGCGAATATGGAAACACTGGTACGAAAGTAACCGAAGAAGAACTTGAGGCTAACAAAAATAATATCGTAGAAACGATGCGAAATTTCCAAATCGGAATTGCGAGCATCAAGGCTACGATTGGGCCAACTGTTACGCTCTACGAAATCGTTCCCGAAGCAGGTATTCGTATCTCGAAAATCAAGAATTTGGAAGATGATATAGCCTTAAATTTGGCGGCTTTGGGCATTCGTATCATTGCTCCGATGCCTGGAAAAGGCACGATTGGTATTGAAGTACCGAACAAAAACCGTGAAATGGTGACGATGAAATCGGTCATTGCGAGTGATAAATTCCAAAAATCGAACTTCGATTTGCCGATTATTCTCGGAAAAACGATTTCAAATGAAATCTTCGTGACTGATTTAGCCAAAATGCCTCACTTACTCATGGCGGGTGCGACTGGTCAAGGTAAGTCAGTTGGTTTGAATGTTATTTTGGCTTCGCTACTTTACAAAAAACACCCTGCTCAAATCAAATTTGTGTTAGTTGACCCTAAAAAAGTAGAGCTTACACTTTATAACAAAATCGAGCGACACTTCTTGGCGATGCTTCCAAATGCCGAAGAGGCCATCATTACCGATACGAAAAAGGTTGTTTACACTCTCAACTCGCTTTGTATCGAAATGGATAACCGATATAATTTACTGAAAGATGCAGGTGTACGAAATTTGAAAGAATACAACGCTAAGTTTATTCAACGCAGGCTAAATCCAGAAAAAGGACACCGTTATTTACCATATATCGTCTTAGTAATTGATGAGTTGGCCGATTTGATGATGACCGCTGGCAAAGAAGTTGAGCAACCAATTGCTCGTCTGGCTCAGTTGGCTCGTGCGATTGGTATTCACTTGATTGTGGCTACGCAACGTCCTTCGGTCAATGTAATTACGGGTTTGATAAAGGCCAATTTTCCTGCTCGTTTGTCGTTTAAAGTTACTTCAAAAATCGACTCTCGTACAATTTTGGATACGGGTGGCTCTGAGCAATTGGTAGGAAACGGAGATATGTTACTTTCAATGGGGTCTGATATGATACGTTTGCAATGTCCGTTTGTCGATACTCCCGAGGTCGAAGATATTTGTGAATTTATTGGTTCTCAGAGAGCTTACGAATCGGCTTATTTATTACCAGAATTTTATGGCGATGATGAAGGAGAAGCCGCAGAATTTGACGCTTCCGAACTTGACCCAATGTTTGACGATGCCGCTCGATTATTGGTTTCGCATCAACAAGGAAGTACATCGCTTATTCAACGAAAAATGAAATTGGGTTATAATCGTGCTGGTCGTATCATTGACCAACTCGAAGGTGCAGGAATCGTTGGGCCATTTGAAGGTAGCAAAGCTCGTGAAGTTTTGGTAAAAGATATGGAGCATCTGGAGGAAATTTTAAGAAAATTGCGTTAAAAACAACCAATTGAATTAATTTTGCGTCTAAATTGTTTTAAGAAGTACATAATACTTTAATCCATTTTCCGAAAAATACATCTAATACTATCATTGGAAGAAAATTAACCATTATAAAGATGAAAAAAATACTTGTTTTGACTACGAGTTTATTGATTGTTAGTAGTTTGGTGATGGCTCAGAAAGACAAAAAAGCAACTGCTATTTTGGACGAAATGAGCAAAAAATACCAAACAATGAAGTCGTTTAGTGCGGCTTTCACTTACGGAGTTGAAGGAACAAACGCAAAATTGACTGAATCATACAAAGGAGATGTAACCGTAAAAGGTGCAAAGTTTCGCTTAAAAATGCTGGGTCAAGAAGTTTTTACGAACGGTAAAGAGCTTTACAGTTATACCAAAGAAACCAACGAATGCCAAGTTTCAGAGTTTAATCCTGCTGAAATGGATGCACTTTCACCGACAAAAATTTATAGTATTTACAAAAAAGGTTATAAATACGTATTTGTAGAAGAGGTTAAAGAAGGTAGCCAACTATATGAAGTAATTGAACTTTCGCCAGAAGATAAAGGAAGTAAGGTAGCAAAAGTGCAAATTAAGGTTGATAAAAAAGATAAGTCAGTAAAATCTTGGAAAGTGTGGGACAAAAATGGCAAGCGTACGGTTTTCCGTGTTGATAAATTCATGGCAAATGCCCCTGCTGATGATAAAATCTTTACATTCGATAAAAAGAAATATCCAGGTGTAGAAGTTGTTGATTTACGATAATAATTTACGTGTAATATTTGAGAATAGTATCGATTTGGAAGTCTGATTTTTAAATCAAGAGATTTCATATGTTATAAAAACGAAATGGCTGCTTTTGGGCAGCCATTTCGTTTTTATAAAGAAAGTAGTAATTAATTTATTTCTTGCTCACAACCTTACTTTTTACACCAACCCCCAACTCAACATCTTTTTTTACTTTTTTCGTGTCGGTGTTTAGTAATTTAATGCCATCTGATTTATCACCCATTACCTTCAGTAATACATCTTTATCTGAACCGTATTGAACATTATTCAACACAACATTTTTACTGTTTTGCACTTGCATAACTGTCTTATCGTTGGTCAAAAGCGTAACGTTTTTCAGAGAAATATTTTCAGCTTCAACGCAGACTAAGCCTTTATTAGACTCAATCATAGCATTTTCGATATTGATATTTTTAATAGCCATTTCGGGTAAACCTCTTATCAAAATAGCTGTTTCTGCTCCTTTACATACCACATTTTTGATATAAAAATCCTTGAATTGTGGCGTACCTTCGTTTAATGGCTCAGCTTTAATGGTTGGTAATTCGTTTTCTTTGCCATCGGCACGAACAGGGTCTTTTGCTGCATAATACATATCAAAAAGAATGGCTTCACCAGGAATTTCGGTCATATTGATATTATTGACGTAAATATTTTCAACAACTCCACCACGTCCACGAGCAGTTTTGAAACGTAAACCCACATCTGAACCCATAAAAGTGCAGTCTGAAATGAACATATTACGCACGCCTCCCGACATTTCTGAGCCAATTACAAAACCACCGTGTGCGTGGTAAACAATACAATCTTTGATGATAAAGTTTTCGGTCGGAACGCCACGTTTGCGGCCTTGTTCGTCACGACCCGATTTTATCGTAATTCCATCATCGCCAGTATCAAAAGTACAGCCTTCTAAAACTCCATTTCGACATGATTCTAAATCAATAGCATCACTGTTTTGGGCATACCAATAATTCTTCACCGTTACGTTTTTTACCGAAATATGTTCGCAGAGTAGGGGATGCATTGTCCAAGCAGGTGAGTTTTGGAAAGTTACGCCTTCAATAATTATATTTTTACAGCGAGTCAGACTCAACATATTTGGGCGAAGAAAGTCTTTGTACGAGGCCAACTCTTCAGGCGTAGGTTTTACGCCGTTCAATATTCTACCTGCATTCGGAATCATGTTTCCTTTCAATGACTTTTCTGATGGATACCAGTTGTTTTGCTTTTCGTCAGTTACACCACCCGATTTTATTAGATTTGTCCACTGTCCAGCCGTTTGTTTTTCTCTCTTGATAGCACGCCATACATCACCACCGCCATCAAGTACACCTTCGCCCGTAATGGCAATGTTTTCTAAATCAACGCCCCAAATAGGTGCTTGGCAGCGGTAAGAATCTTGCCCTTCCCAAGTTGTAACGACGATTGGATAATCATCATAATTTTTACTAAATTGTAGTAAAGCTCCTTTTTCGAGGTGAAGATTTACATTGTTTTTCAATACAATTGGGCCAGTAACCCAAAGTCCTTTTGGTACAAAGACTGTTCCACCACCTGCGGCATTACAAAGATCAATGGCTTGATTGATAGCTTTTGTATTGACCGTCAAACCATCAGCCTTTGCTCCGTATCGTGCAATATTGAAGGTGTCTTTTCGGAAAACTGGACGGTAAGTGAGTGGCAACTCATAAGCATATTTATCATTAAATTCGGTCTTTTTTAAGAATTTTCTTAATGGATTACCAGTTGAAACTAAGCCATCAGCAGCTAAACCAGCCATTAATTTTGCCCCATAATAAGTAAAATGCGTATTATCCTCAAGGCCTTTCGGGAATTTTGGATAAATACCGCCAGCAATATTCATGAAAATTTTCTTAGAGCCTTCAACACCATGCTGTTCTATCACTTTTTGGCTCGCAGTATGCATATCAATCAAAGTAATATTGTATTGTTTGGCTACTTCACGCACTACCACAGGATATTCGCCGTGTTGGTCAACAAACTTTCCTGATTCATCAAATTTTCTACGCATCACGGGTGTAAATAGTACTGGTGTTGCTCCTTTGGCTTGTGTTTCTTCGATGTAGCGAATTAAGTTTTTGCGGTAGTCAGTTTGTGCCGCTGCATAGCGAGTGGTGTCTGATTCTTTTTGGTCGTTATGCCCGAATTGGATGAAAACGTAGTCGCCTTTGTGGAGCTGGTCATGTACTTTTTTCCAAAGCCCTTGATTACGGAAACTTTTAGTACTTCGGCCATTTACTGCATGATTTTGAATCTCTACGGCATTCGTAAATAGTTCGGGTAAGACTTGCCCCCAGCCAGTTTCGGGTGCGTCATAAGGGTTTTTATTGGCACAAGTTGAGTCACCAATCAAGAAAATACGTGGTTTTTCTTCGCTCGGACTAAAAGCTGAGTTTGCCCAAAACAAGGCAGTAAATAGTAATAAGCGGTATAGGGTTTTATTTTTCATGCGAAAAAATCAGATATATTATTTATTTACAGGTTTCCATTTTCCATCAAAAGTCCAATCAATTGTAACCGCTTTTGGGTCGATTTTTAAGTTATTGGCATACCAAGCAAAGTCGTTTCCTTTGCGGTGGCAGTTATAATAATAAACACGTTTTCCCCATTTGAGTTGTGTGGTTGATGATTGGTAAATTTCGGCATCGGCCATGTTTTCATCAAACTTGCAATCAATCAAATAAAATTGTGCTTCTCGGTGAAAACGTCCCAATTTATAGCCTTTATCGCCTTCAAAAGTACAGTTTTTTAATACAGTTTTTGAAGATTCGTAGTTAGATCCATCATGCCATATAGCGGCATTCATGTTGTGGCATATAAACTTACAGTTTTCGGCATAAGCCCAACCTCTGGGGCAGTAGAGGTCAACGTGGCCTTCCATGGTGCAATTTTTGAAATAATACAAACCACCCTCAACGTCCCACGGACTAACGGTATCGCCGCCACCTGCTCTGAATGTGCAGTTGATAAAACTCAATCGAGTTGCCTCAGGGAAAGAACGGAACGCAAATTGATGACCATCTTTTCTTACTATTTTCTTGCCGATTTTTTCACCTTCTTCTCTCGGTAAGGTGCTTTGGCTATTACCTGCTTCGTTGGTGCAAACGATGGTTGTATCTTTCTTCGCATTAAAACCATAATCATTGATTACCGAAAGTTTCTCGAAAGTCAAATCATGGGCTTTTACGTTGATGGTTGCTGCACCAAAATCATCTTTATTTTCACAACGCCACACATCTCTTGGGAGTGTTGCGATGATAATTACGCCATCTTCTGATTCTCCTTGTAGCTTCAAAAAAGATTTTGTAATCATCAGTTTTTCACGATAGACGCCATTTTTTATGAAAATAATTCTTTGTTTAGTTGAATTTGTATCTAAACTATTGATAGCTTCTTGAATGGTTTTGTATTTCCCAGAACCATTTTGTGCAACTGTTATTCTTTGTGCGAAAAGAGTATTACTTATCAACAAAAAGAAGTAAAAGAGGCTTTGTTTGTGGCACAAGTTTCTAACTTGTGTCGAGATACTATGTGTCATAAATTTTCTTTATAAAAATATTTTCTGTCATACACAAGTTGAAAACTTGTGTTACTTTCCCCATTTTGTTACCCATGCAGGATAGTCAGTTGAAAGGAATTTGGCTGGCCAAGTGCCATAATAGGCATAGCCAATTCTACGTTCGTTTTCGATTTCGGCTAAAGTTGGTTTTGCGATGCTATCTCTACCAACAAAAAAGGGTTTATTGGTTTCGAGGTCGTAGAATCTCGCCCAAAGTGTAGAATTTGGGTCTGAAACCACAACTCTATCTTTACCCGACGGCTGATTTGGGTCGGTGATATTTTCAACTTTTATGCCCACAATCTTTACTGATTCCATCCAAGCGGCAGCTGCGTTTACTGCTTTCTTAATATCTGCTGATGGATTATTGAAACTCATTAGGAAAGTACAAATTCCTACACTTTCGTTGCCACTAATTGATGGTAACTCAAATGCACGAGCTTTGGCAGGTTTGAGCGTTACACGGTCGTGCTGGGCACACCAAGCGGTGAGTTTGCCATTTTGTACAAATTGTGTTTTCAAGATACAATTTACACCTTTTTCAACTGCCATTTTGGCCTGTGAAACGAGCGTTTTATCAATCGTTTCAAAATCATTTGTTCCTTCTGATGCATATTTCATTACCCACATTACATCAATCATGGCGTTGTCATTGTAAGTAATGTGCTTACGATAACTGCTCGAATCTGGAAAAAATTGCCCCCAGCCACCAGCCGTGTTTTGAGCTGAGAGTAGATATTTTACACCGTTTTCGGCAGCTTTTAAGTATTCGGGGTTGTTTGTTTTCTTATAGGTCGAAAACAGTGTTTTTATTTCGGTAGTAGTAGCTCGGTCGTCGATGCAAGCATCGAGTTTATTCTTTTCTGATTTTAGTGTGGCTTTTAGTGTTTCAGAAAGTGTTTTTGAATAATCAATGGCGTTGCCGCCAGGTTGTGGCCAACCTCCGTTATTGCGTTGGTAAAGTAACATTCGTTCGGCTACCGAATCCTTTGTTATTACAACCGCAGATGTATTGGTCGGTGTAACCTTTGGAATCACTTTTTTTGCTTGACAACTAAATACCAAACTTGCCAAAATGGAGGTTAAAATGAATAATTTTAAAGGCATTGGAGTTTTTTAGATTAAACCGAATAAATTCGGCTACTATAATAATCAAAGGATTGTTATATCAAAGTATCCGAATAAATTCGGTGTTTTTTTCTAAAAGCGATTGAATGAAAAAGAATGTAGAACAAGTTTTATCATCGCTCGGGCGACCCCGTCTACATTCTTCATTATACATTAAATTTAATACCCAGCGTTTTGTTTCAATTTACCTTGATAAGCATCAACTGTTGCTTGGTCATAAGGGAAAAGCTCACTTTTTCCAGTTACAAAGAATCTTGCAATACCTTGGTCAAGTGGAACACCATCAATTAGGTTTCCTGTTAGGTGCTGAGCCCAGTCGAGTCTTGTCCAGCCTGTTGGGGCGGTTGTTGTTGTATTTGCTTTATAGAAAGAATTTAAGAATTGTATTTCTTCTCCATTATTTCTCCAGAAAAGATATTGCGGGACATTTGCAAAAGCACCTCTTCTTGCTTTCATATCTGCGATTTTTGTACGGGTTTCGGCAATTTTAGTAGCCAAAAGATTCCAACGAATCAAGTCAAACTTACGGATACCTTCGCTACCAAATTCTAAATATCGCTCATTGACAATGGCATTGAAGAATTCTGCTTTTGTTGTTGGAGTTTTACCAATCGCAGGGTTGTTTTTATTGGTGAAAGCTCTTTTACGAACTTCTTCAAAAGCTGCAATTGCTGCGGCTGATGGGCTGCCGTTGAGTTCGTTTTCTGCCTCAGCAAACATCAACAATACATCCGAAAAACGAATCATTGGCCAGTTATAACCTGGGTTTAGAGCAGTTCCTGGTAACAAAGGAACACGCCAGTCTTTTCTGAATTTTCCGTCGGTCAACTCGCCCAGTCTTCTTGGCGATTTGATGTTGGTTGCTGCAATCGCATAGTTTGTTACGGTTACATCACGGCGAGTATCGGTAGAATCAAATGCATAGAAGTAGTTTGGCAAAGCCAATAAACCTCCACCGCCAGTTCCGTAACGAGAAGCCGCATTGACTGATGGGCCATTGTAATTTCCCATACGGCTATCAGAGTTTGAGTTTGAACCACCCGCACCTACTTCAAAAATAATTTCGCCTTGTGGGTCATATTGAAATGAAGTGAGTTTTCTCCAAATATCTTCATAGCTTGGGTTGAGTGTGTGTTCACCTCTTTTGGCCATTAAGTCAGCACATTCGTCACGAGCTATTTTTATGTAAGTTAAATAGTCAGCGTTACGCTCCATTTTTCCGCTACTTCTAAGAGCATAACCACCTCTAAACATGGCCAATTTTGCACGCAAAGCCTTTACTGCTCCTTTTGTGATACGCTCATTTCTTGTACCCGCTTCGGTTCTCCACGGCACGAGGTCGGTAGCTATTTTTAGGTCTTCGATGATTTTTGCATAAGTTTCGTCACGGTTTGCTTGCGGAATAAACAAATCGGTTTGTTTGTAAGCAGGTGTGAAAGGAGCAGGCACATCGCCCCAGTTTCTAATCAACTCAAACATAAATTGAGCTCTGAGTGTTAAGGCTTCACCGTGCAAACGACGCAATTCTTTTTTATCGGCATCGCTTCCGTTGGTATAAGCAGCCATGAGTGGAATCTGCTCGATACAAAGATTGGCTTTCTCGATTCCACGATAAAGTTGCAAGAATGGGTTACGAAGTTCGGCGTTTGTCAATAATAACTGATAACGACCAATGCCACGACGACCATTATCGATGTTTCCCGAAACAATGATTTCGTCAGAATCATACGGATAATACATATTAATACGAATTCCGTAGCCATTGTCGCCCATGAGTTCGTCATAAACACCGATTACGGCATTGGTGGCATTTGGAATATTTGAGAAAGCATCTGAAATGCTAATCTGAGATTTTGGCTGAACTTCCAAGAAGTCTTTACAGCCGCTTATTGCCACGCCTGCCAGCGATAACGATAAGCTCAGAATGGTTATTTTTTTGAATATATTTTTCATTTTCTTATATCTATTTTAAAATACTTCTTGAGGCTTTTAGAATGTTAAATTGATACCTGCAACCCAAGTTTTTGCACGAGGATAACCCGCAAAATCTACACCTTGTGTAAGTGGGTCAGAGCGACGAGTATTTACTTCAGGGTCATAGCCTGAATACTTCGTAAATGTTGCTAAGTTATTAACCGTTGCGAAAGCTCTCAATTTTGAAATCTTGATTTTTTTCAATACTGTATTTGGTAATGAATAACCCAAAGTGATATTATTGATTCTCAAAAACGAACCATCTTCTACTGCCCACGAGTGTAACCAGTAGCGTTGTACACGTACAGGTGACCAAATTGTGGCATTAGCATTGATGGCAGCCAATTCGGTTGGGTCAGTCACAACCGTTCCTTTATCGTTAATGTTTGTCCAACGGTTTTCCATAAATTTGAGCATATTCAAACTCGGGAAAGCACCATCAGTCATTTCGATTTTATTAGCATTATAGATGTCGTTTCCAACCACCCAGTTGACAAATACACTCAAATCGAAGTTTTTATAAGCAACTTGGTTATTCAACCCTCCGATAAATTTCGGGTTTGCGTTACCAATAACTGTTCGGTCTTTGTCAGCCGTTACGAGCCCATCTCCATCCAAATCTTTCCATTTTAGCATACCTGGTTGTGGTACACCATAAACTGAATTTACTGCAATGCCCGATTTCAAAGTATAAAATCCTGTTGGTGTAGTAGAATTAGGGTTATAATTGAAATCTTCGATTTTATAATATCCATCAGTCACGAAACCGTACATCAAACCTACGGGCTGACCTACTTTTACTAAATAATCGTCAGTTCCGTCAGAGCCTTGCCAGCCTGAATTACGAGTGAGTTGATCAACCGTTCCGAGACTTGTTACCGTATTTTTGTTGTTTGAAATATTGAAGTTAGCATTCCAAGTAAAGTCTTTTTTACGGAAAATATAAGCATTCAACTGTAATTCAACTCCCTGATTGGTTGTAGAACCTAAGTTTTTGATTTGAGAAGAATACCCAGAAGTAGGAGGAATAGCAACCGCCAAAAGCAAATCTTGCCCTTTGTTTTTATAGGCATCAATCGTGACTTGGAAGCGATTATTCAAGAACGATAAATCTAAACCGATGTTTTGAGAGATATTCGATTCCCATTTCAAATCAGGATTCGATAATGCCACTGGAGCGTATCCAGGCAAAACATTGTGATTAAGAGCATATTCGCCTGTTACACCATAAAGTTGTTGATAAAGCAAATCTCCGATACGGTTGTTTCCTGCCACACCATAACCAATTCTTAACTTACCATCAGTAATAAATTTATTTCCTTTCAAGAAATTCTCTTCAGAAAAACGCCAAGCTAAAGTTCCCGAAGGAAAAACTAACGCACCATTATCATAATTAAATTTCGACGAACGGTCAGAACGCAATGAAGCTGTTGCCAAATATTTGTCGGCATAACCGTAAGTTACACGACCGAATAATGAGAACAAACGGTTGGGCGGAGTCTGATTTGATGTCGGACGAGCCTGTGTTGCACCTGTTGGTGGCGAACCAAGCCCCATGTTTGCCAATGCTTGGTCGGCAGCAATATCAGCAGGGAAGTAGCGAGTTTCGATGTTTGTACTTTTTGCTACATTCTGATAAATTTCTTGCCCAATCAATGCACTGAAATCATGTAATTTATTGAATTTCTTAGTGAATTGAAGCGTATTTGAGTTATTAATTGTTACAGCATTTTGTTGAAAAATCGAAGCCACAGGAAGTGAAGCGAAGTTACGAGCTGTACCAGTGATTTTGCTAAAAAATAAGTCGTTTTGCGTATCATTGTTATCAATACCGACTGTCGATTTGAAAACTAAGTTTTTCAAAATATTATAGCTGAAATATCCGCTCAGGTTGATAGCTTTTGTGTAAGCCTTTCTGTACTCTGCCTGTGTCATCAAGATAGGGTTTACCAAGTTTCCAGATGAAATGTAAAGGTTTTCGTCAAAATCATCGACTTCTGGATTCACCCCCACCAATAATGGACGATACTGTACCGAGTGACGCAAACGATTAGTAGATTTTGTGCCGCTTCCCGAAGTTCCCGCTCCGCTCACAGTTTGGTTAGTATAACGCACATTGAAACCAACTTTTAGTTTATCACTGGCTTTGTGGTCCATTTTGAAAGTTGCTAAATAGCGGTCGAAGCCTGATTCGAGTAAAACGCCTTGTTCTTTGTTGGCTGTTAAACTCAAATTATAGCTTGTATTAGCATTTCCACCATTAACTATTAAATTATGGTTTTGATAACTCGCCTGACGACCAAAAACCTCTTCTTGCCAGTCGATAGCATCAACTGTTTTGTATTGGTTGATGTTTTCCCAAGAACCATATTGATTGGTAAAACTTGTTTCAGCCGCTACATCACCACGGCTTCTTTCGTATTGCCAACGCACAAAGTCATACGGACTCATTACATCGAGTTTTTTGAAAATCTCACGTACACCTGCTGAACCATTATAACTCACTGTTGTTTTGCCACCTTTACCTGATTTTGTCGTGATAATCACAACACCGTTTGCACCTCTTGCACCATAAATGGCTGTTGAAGAAGCATCTTTTAGTACGTCAATTGTTTCAATATCTTGCGGTGAAATGAAAGAAAGTGCATTTTCAACTTGAATTCCATCAACTACATAAATAGGAGAGTTGTCTTGCGTTATAGAACCACCACCACGCACACGAATCTGAATATCAGCTCCTGGAGCTCCTTCCGAAGTTGTTACACGTACACCCGCCAAACGCCCCGTGAGTGCTTCCGCAGCATTGGTCAATGGAATGTCTTTGAGCTGTTTTGCTCCAACCGATGAAACCGAACTTGTGAGGTCACGTCGGCTAACACCATCGCCGTAGCCGATCGCTACTACCTCTACTTCGTTGAGGGCTTGAGTGTCTTCGTCGAGTTGAATGTCGAGATTGGTTTGATTACCAATCGAAACTTCTTTAACTGTATAACCTATCAAACTAATAATTAAAGAGCCATTCTTTTTGTCGGCAGACAGCGAGAACTCCCCCTTCGCATTCGTAGTAGTACCAGTTTTAGTACCTTTGAGCATAATTGATACACTCGGCAAACCTTCACCCGTTTGGGAGTCTGTCACTTTGCCCGAAATTTTCTGGGCTTGTGCCATCACCACCTGAACGGCTGTCAAGAGCAGTAGAATAAATAATTTTTTCATTGTAAAGTTAACAAAAGGTTTTTTAGGTGTTTTTTGAAAAATAGAGAAATAAAAAGCCCAACTATTGATTTTTTGACAAGTTTTAGCTGCTTTTTCGCTTAAAACCTGTCAAAATCAATAGCAAGTAATTGTATAGTAAATAAATAATAGGTTACTTTAGCTCATTGATGGCCACGAAATCCATATCAGCAAAAGATTGGTTTTCGCCTGCCATTCCCCAGATAAACGAATAGTTGGTAGTGCCGCATCCTGAGTGAATCGACCATGGAGGAGAAATAATTGCTTGGTGATTGCTTACCCACAAGTGACGAGTTTCTTGTGGCTGTCCCATTAAGTGCAGTACGCCTTGCCCTTCTTGTACATCAAAATAACAGTAAACTTCCATACGGCGGTCGTGTGTATGTGATGGCATAGTATTCCACACACTTCCGTTTTGCAAAACAGTAAGGCCCATCACCAACTGACAGCTTCGGATGCCGTCAAGGTGAATGTATTTATAAATTGTACGCTGATTGGCCGTTTCTACTGCTCCCATGTGGGCAGGAGTAGAGGCATCTTTGGTCATTAATTGAGTTGGATATTCTTTGTGTGCTGGGCATGAAAGAACAAAGAATTTAGCCGAATTTTCGGCATTTAAACTGCTAAAAGTGATATTTTTTGCTCCACGACCTACGTACAAACAATCTAATTTGTTGACAAGATATTCTTGACCATCGACTGTTATTCTGCCATCGCCCGCTACATTGATGATTCCCAACTCTCTTCTTTCAAGAAAATATTCCGACTTTAAATCTTCGTAAGTACCCAGAGTTAGAGTTTCGGTTGTTGGCATTACTCCGCCCAAAATCATACGGTCGTAGTGCGAATAAGTTAGATGAATTTGGTTTGCGGAAAACAAAGTTTCCATCAAAAAATTATTACGTAATTCGGCTGTATTCATACCAGCCGTTTCTTTTGGACTACTTTCGTATCTTGTTTGCATAAAACCCCTAACCCCTGAAGGGGGACTTTTTTATTGATTTATTAAATAATATTTGCTTTTTAAAGCCTTGTCATGACTAAAACTCATAATTCATAACTCTAAACTCATAACTCTCATCACCTCCCCATCCAGCCGCCATCAACGGTCAAGATTGTTCCGTGTACATAATCTGATGCTGATGATGCCAAAAATACTGCTGGACCTTTGAAATCTTGTGGTTCACCCCAACGACCCGCTGGAATTCTTGCCAAAATTGAAGTACTGCGTTCTGGGTCATTTCTGAGTGCTTCGGTGTTATCAGTCGCAATATAACCAGGGGCAATCGCATTGACGTTTACACCTTTTCCTGCCCATTCGTTGGCGAGTGCTTTTACCAAACTGCCAATTGCACCTTTACTGGCAGCGTAGCCTGGTACGTTGATGCCTCCTTGAAAAGTTAGTAATGATGCCGTGAAAATGATTTTCCCTGAACCACGAGCAATCATATCTCGACCAATTTCACGGGCTAAAATAAATTGTGAATCAAGGTTGATAGTCATCACTCTGTCCCAATATTCGTCTGAATGCTCGGCAGCGGGGTTTCGCATAATTGTGCCAGCATTATTAATTAGAATGTCAATGACAGGGAAATCGTTTTTCACTTTTCCAATAAATGCTTTGAGACTGTCACGGTCGCTGAAATCAGCTTGATAGGCTTTAAATCTACGGCCGAGGGCAGCTACTTCTTGCTCGATTTGACTACCACTTAATTCGATACTTGCCGAAACTCCAATGATGTCGGCACCAGCTTCTGCCAAACCTATAGCTATACCTTTTCCGATTCCTTTATTGCACCCCGTGACGAGTGCGATTTTCCCTTCTAAGCTAAACATGTATCGTTTTTATTTTTTCTTGTATAATAATGACCAAAATATGTAAAATTCCTTGAAATTCCTTTTATAGTATTTAATGTTGTTTATATTTGACTTTTCTAAGATGCAACAAGAATATTTTAAGAGCAAGTATTTTCTCGACAATCTTTATGCAATCGTTATCGGGAACGTTGCCAAAATTCGCTTTTGAATTATTCTGAATCAAATAAACTTTGATATTTGTTTTATATGCCTTATTTTTATGAGTATCTTGGGTAGGAAGAGGAGGAGATAAAATTGTACTTTAATAAGATTTGAAGATTGGAAACAGTTACGATAAAAGATATTGCAAAAGCCCTAAATCTTTCGACATCGACAGTATCGAGGGCCTTGCGTGGGAGTTATGAAATCAATGCCGAAACTAAACGGCTGGTGATGGAATATGCCGAAAAAGTCAATTATTCGCCTAATCCAATTGCCCTTAGTTTAAAAGAAAACAAAAGCCGAGCCATTGGTGTAATTGTACCCGAAATTGCCAATCATTTTTTTTCACAAGCCATCAATGGTATCGAAGATGTGGCCAACAAGCGTGGCTATCATGTAGTTATTTTTCAAAGTCACGAATCTTATCAACGTGAAGTGACCAATATTCAGCACATCATCGCTCGGAAAGTAGATGGGTTGTTGATTTCTCTTTCTGGGCAGACAAACGATGTCTCGCATTTGCAGGAAATTCAACTAAAAAAACTTCCTTTGGTATTATTTGATAGGGTTTCTGATAAAATTGACGCTCATAAAGTAGTAGCTGATAATTTCGATGGTGCATTTAAAGCAACCGAACACCTAATTTTGTCGGGTCGGAGACGTATTGCTCATATTACAAGTCCGTCATTGTTATCAATAACCAAAGAGCGTTTAATGGGCTATCAAGCGGCCCTCGAAAAATACCAAATTCCGTACGATGAATCGTTAGTAAAATATTGTGGATTTGAACCCGAAGAAGCAAAAAACTTAATCTTTAATTTGATTAATGAACAGAAACCCGATGCCATTTTTACTACGAGTGATAGGTTGGCTTTAGATTGTTTTTCGGCCGTAAAAGAGCAAGGGATTCTGATTCCCGAAGAGCTTTCATTTATTGGTTTTACGAACCTAAAAGTTGCACATTTATTAGCACCTTCGTTAAGCACAATCGTGCAACCTGCCTTTGAAATTGGTCAGACTGCGGCCGAATTGCTACTTGATTCGATAGAAAGAAAACAGAATAATATTGAACAGTTTCGAACAATTAAGATTCCAACTGAAATGGTGGTAAGGAAGAGTTCTGACTTCAATTAATACCCATACCACTCAGCCCACCAAGTTTGTAGCTGTCTTCTGATTTCATTTTCACGAGCGTTATTACTTGGTTCGTAAAGTTTTGTGCCTTTTAGCTCATCGGGTAAGAAGTTCTGCTTCGCAAAATTTCCTTCGTAATTGTGCGAATATTGGTAGTTTTTGCCATAGCCGATTTGTTTCATTAGTTTAGTTGGGGCATTTCGAAGAGCCAATGGTACAGACAAATGAGATGTTTTTTCGGCCAAAGCAATCGCCGCATCAATTGCCATATAAGAAGCATTTGATTTGGGAGAAGTTGCCAAATAAATAGCTGTTTGCGAAAGGATAATTCTACACTCGGGATATCCAATTACCTTGACAGCTTGCATACAATTATTGGCCATAATTACGGCCGTTGGGTTTGCGTTGCCAATATCTTCCGAAGCTAAAATCAACATTCTTCGGGCAATAAATTCGGGGTCTTCGCCAGCTACAATCATGCGAGCCATCCAATAAAGTGCGGCGTTGGGGTCAGAGCCACGCAACGATTTGATAAATGCTGAAATAATATCATAATGTTGTTCGCCTGATTTATCGTAGCGGGCAATATTGCGTTGAGCAACTTCTTCCACCAAATCATCGTTGATAACTATCTCAGCATCAGGTGGGTACGAAAACGTAATTAATTCCAGCAAATTGAGCAATTTTCGTCCGTCACCGCCCGAAACCCGCATAAGTGCATCATACGACTCCACTTTGATGTTTTTTTCTTTCAAAATCACATCTTCTCGCAAAGCCCTGTCGGTCAATTCTTTCAGCTCTTTTTCTCCGAAAGCCTCCAAAATGTATACCTGACATCGAGAGAGTACTGCACTGTTTAGTTCAAAAGAAGGATTTTCGGTGGTTGCTCCGATGAGTGTGATTTGTCCTTTTTCAACGGCTGCCAGTAGAGAATCTTGTTGAGATTTATTATAGCGATGAATCTCGTCAATGAACACAATAGGAGGGAAGAGTCCCGAGGCTTTGCTGATAACTTCACGGAGTTCTTTGACGCCCGAACTCACAGCATTGAGTTGCTGAAACTGGCGTTTGGTAGCTTCGGCAATGAGTAAAGCGAGCGTAGTTTTGCCAGTGCCTGGCGGCCCCCATAAAATCATCGACGGTACAAGATTGGCCTCAATGGCAGTGCGAAGAGGCTTGTTTTTACCTAAAATATGTTCTTGCCCGATGTATTCTTCTAATTTTTTGGGGCGTAATCTTTCGGCGAGTGGGGCTGACATTTTTTGGTAATGACATTTACAAATGACTATTTCTAAACCTTTCTTTTTGATAAGGTTGTCCAGTCAATGTTTTTTACGAATGGATTAATTTCGTTCAGTTTCTTCTGAATAATTTGTTCCCCTGTTAGCTTTGGGGTTTCATTTTTCTTAGGATTTTTCATCTTTTTTGTCTGATAATGTAAAAATCATATTCTTTATTCGGCTCAAAGTTTACAATGGAATCTTCGCCAATACCACCAAATATGTCAAATTTCTTCTGAATCTTTAACAATTCTCGACTTATAATAATTCGATAAAGTCTTTGTCTTCTTTCATCACTTCCTTTAAAGATAACGAAATATTCGGGTTTTATTTTCAAAAACTCTTCAACAATTTGAATAACGGTTGCCATAACCATCACTAAATCATTATTATTCGTTTCAGAAACATCGCTTAATTCTCCATTTTCCAGTTCATCAATAAGGCAAGCTTATAAACCATACTCGCAGATGTTTCTGTAAATAGAACTACTTTTTTGACTACTTTTTCTGTGATGGTGCTAAAAAATTCATACCGAAATTCTGTTCGAGCAAGAGAAAATGAATATGCTTTTTCTTCCATTAAATCTTTTGTGTGATTTATTTAATTCATACTTGTAAAATATACTTGATTGAAAGAAACTCTTGAAAGTATTAATTCTCTCTCAAATATAAACCATTTTTTGCTTTTCAATTTTTAAAAACTATTTTTACAAACAAATACTTAACCTTGTTTAATATTCAACCTTATGGCAAAGAAAGCAGTTTCTACAAAAAAAGAAAAAACAACGAGTACCGAACAAGAAAGCCCTAAAAGTGAAGTCCAAGAAGTAGCTGCTGTTCCAGTTTTCAATAAAGTAGAATCTTTTAGTCTTCTTACTGATTATGATATTTCGCTTTTTCGTTCAGGAAAACACTATCGTTTATACGAAAAACTCGGATCACATGTAGTTCAGAATCAAGGAGTTACAGGAACTTTGTTTGCTGTTTGGGCTCCAAATGCTAAATACGTTTCGGTGATTGGTACTTTCAATGGCTGGAATCGTGGCGAACACCCGCTTAATCCTCGTTGGGATGGCTCAGGTATTTGGGAAGGTTGGATTCCAAACATCGGTAATGGGGAAGTTTACAAATATTTTATTGCCTCAAATACTGGTGCCGATATAGAAAAAGGTGACCCTTACGCACTCCGTTGGGAGCATCCCCCAAAAACCGCTTCAATCGTTTGGGATACTTGGTATGAGTGGAAAGACCAAGATTGGATGAAAACTCGCCGTGCGGCCAATAATCTCAATGCTCCGCAATCGGTTTATGAGTTGCATTTTGGCTCTTGGAAACGTGACCCATCGAATCCCGAAAGATGCCTCAGCTACGGCGAAGTGGCCGATACGCTCGTGCCTTACGTGAAAGAAATGGGCTTTACGCACGTAGAGTTTATGCCAATCATGGAACACCCTTACGAGCCGTCTTGGGGTTATCAGATTACAGGATATTTTGCAGCGAGTAGCCGTTTTGGTACGCCTCAAGAATTTATGTATTTGATTGAGCAGCTTCACATTAATGGTATCGGTGTGATACTCGACTGGGTGCCATCACACTACCCAGGCGATGCTCACGGTTTATTTCAGTTTGATGGTACGGCTCTTTATGAGCATCAAGACCCACGTGAAGGCTATCACCCAGACTGGAAAAGTTATATATTCAACTACGGCCGCTACGAAGTACGCTCGTTTTTGATAAGTAATGCTATATTTTGGCTCGACCGCTTCCATGCTGATGGTTTGCGTGTAGATGCTGTAGCTTCGATGCTTTACCGTGATTATTCTCGTAATGCGGGCGAATGGGTACCAAACGTTTTTGGTGGCCGTGAAAACCTCGAAGTGATTTCATTATTTAAAGAATTGAACGAAGAAATCTATCGCTCATTTCCTGATACTCAGACGATTGCTGAAGAATCAACGGCATTTCCTGGGGTTTCTCGCCCAGTTTATACGGGTGGACTTGGCTTTGGTATGAAATGGATGATGGGTTGGATGAATGACACCCTTCGCTATTTTGCCAAAGACCCAATGTATCGCAAATGGCATCAAAACGATATTACTTTCAGCTTAGTTTATGCTTTTTCAGAAAACTTCATGTTGCCATTTTCGCATGATGAAGTTGTTTATGGAAAAGGCTCATTAATCGAAAAAATGCCAGGTGACGAATGGCGTAAATTTGCTAATTTACGTTTGATGTACACTTATATGTTTACGCATCCTGGAACAAAATTGCTATTTATGGGTGGTGAATTTGCTCAGTTTGCTGAATGGAATTTCGAGAAAAGTCTCGACTGGCATTTGCTCGGAAATCAACCAAATAAAGGAATGGCTGAATGTGTGAAAGGTCTGAATAATCTTTATCGCTCGGAAGGTACATTGTTCGATAAGCAATTTAGTCCTGATGGTTTTGAATGGATTGATACCAGCGACCGTGAAAATGCCGTGATTGTATATGCACGCAAGGGTTTCAACGAAAAAGAAAACTTGCTTGTAGTGCTAAACTTTACGCCAGTTCCACGCTCAAACTACCGAATCGGAATACCAGCGGCAGGAACTTATGTAGAGGTTTTCAATAGCGATAAGCAAGAATATTGGGGAAGTGGAACATTGAATGGCGAAGTACACACCCAAGCGATTGCCTCACACGGAAAAGAAAACTCTATCGAACTAACACTTCCACCATTGGGTGCGATTGTGTTTAAGTTGAAATAAGAAAAGAAAACAATTGTGGCACACCTAATTATCGACGATAACGAGGTGTGCCACAATTATTTAAGGTGTTTTTAGTTGAGAGAAGATTTCTGCGGGATTTTGGTATAAGTTGATTTTGAGGTAAAAATTAAACCCAAAATAATCAAGCCTAAAACAATCAGTAGCGTAAGCTCAAACTGATTTTGAGATTCCGAGCCTAACACAATCTTTTGTGAGGTTTTGTTTAACCGTTCACCTTCATGAATCTGAATATGAGATAAATGATTCAGAGTTGTCAGAATTGCATAAAACGATTCATCCAACAAATATTTGGTTGAGTTAATTTCAGTGCTTGATTGCTGCAAATACTGTTTTTCTAAATCAATATTTTGATTGATTTTTTTCTTCAAGTTTCTAAATAAAACTTCTTCCGTAGGTGTCAATTTTGTTTTTTCATAAGCCACAATCAATAACTGGATAGCGGCATTATGTTTATCTATTGCGGTTTTATGTTGGCTGAGTTCTTGTCTGTTTTTACTATCATCAATCAACAGCTTTTTGCGAGAAAGGTGGTCTGAAAATTCATAAATATAGCTTTCGGCCAAGAGACGGTCTTCATAAACAACAGAAAATGTATTTCCGAGTTCGGTGAAGCTATTTTGGTCAGCTACGTTTTTTATGAATAAAAACACAAAAATAACCATCAAGACCAAAGCTGCCTTGAGTTTTTGTTCGATACTATATGCCCATTTCATAGCCTTATTTTATTTATATTGATGAAGAAGATTCCTAAACAAATATAAACATTAAGTATAATTACTTATAGAATTATTTGTATTATTCGGTGTGAAATGCAAAAGCCACTTGTTTTAAAAACAAGTGGCTTTTGTTGTACTACATCTTATCATCAACTCCAAACAAGTGCGAGTATATTTCTTTTTCAATACCTAATCACCCAATAAGGATTTCGTTGCATTTTTATACTATCAGTAATGTATTTTGAAATCAAAGCATTGAAATCTTTGTCATTGATTTTCTTACCTTTCATTTTTGGTAAAACCAGTTCTTTCTCCAGTTTCTTGAACTCTACACTTGTAGCTTCAATCATTAGCGTTCCATCATCAATATCGAGTTCGAGAATCATTCCTGGTAAGCCATGAAATTGCTCAGGACCACTCGCCACTGGAATATCGCCCGTAAACCAAGCGGTTATTTTTTGTCCTTTTACCTTATCTTCTGTTACGGCTTTCATACAAATATATCCAGCCACTTCTTTGATTTGATTCATCACTTTCCATTCTATTTTCTGTAAAGAATCTTGTAGCAAGTAAGTCTTACCCGACATCTCAATCATGTCGTTGTGCTTTTCTGACTCAAAGTTTTTGTGCATTACCAGCTCTTCATTTCTTCCTTTATATTCCGTTCCTTCATACTCTTGTTGGTCTTGCCCCCAAGTATAAAGACTTTCTTTTTCGTTGAAATAAAGATTCAATTTTTGCTTGGTATTTTCCTCGTTTTTCCAAGTATTTTCCATTCTGTCTTTTTCTTCTTGTGTCAGAAATGGTAGCTTTTTCATCATTTTTATCCAGTTGAGTTGATACTCATAATGCACAACCCCCTCGGTTTTTTGGGCAGAAACTACTCCCCAAATGGGGAATAGTAAGATATATAAAAAGATTTTTTTCATTTTTTTCTAAATAATTGATAATGAATGAGTTATAAAATATTTGGTTTTAGAAAATAGTCAACATCGAAAATTGGATGTAGGCGAGATTATAAGCTCCCTTTAGGGCGGGGGGTTACCATCCGCCACCGCTTCTACGCATTTGACTTTTCACGCCACGCATATTATACGTAAAACTCAGCATAAAATAACGAGCCAAAGTTTCGGTTCTTGATTCTGAATATGAATTTTGATTAGCAAACTGACTGATATTAAGATTACGATTCAAAATATCGTTGGCAGTCAGGCGAATCTCGGCTTTTTTCGATTTTCCGAGTTGTTTATAAATTGCTGCATTCCAAATTGGTTGACGTTGATTGAAACCAAAACGCTCATTGATGAAAACATTATAATTGATTCGAGTATTCAGGAAAAAATCTTTCGGGAATTTAACATTCATTTCACCACCAAATCTATGATTATAAATCGTCTGATTTTGAGCAGTATTGATTGAATACTTTGTATTGGTGATACCAAAGTTAGCATTTCCATAGAAAGTAAACTTGTCAGAAGGTGTTAAATCTAATCTCACACCCGCATAATAACTCAAATTATTGGTTTCGTTCAAGATATTATTGATGTAAGTCAGGTTATTACCATTGTTGACACTTCCGTTTAGGTTCATCGTTGCTTTTGTCTTTTTCAACGGAAAACCTAAGCCAAAATAAGTCCCCATGTTATTTCCACCCGTAATATTCATTGGCTTAGTTGTTGTCTTAAATGTCTTGCTATCAATGTTTTGATTGTAAATAATTTGGTTGACATTATAAGCATAGTTTAAACCAAAATAGATATTCATAAAGCTACCAGGGTTATAATAATTGCCACCAAGATTGAAATTATGGTCAATTTGAGGCAAAAGGTCTGGATTTCCTTCTCTAATAAATAGCGGATTGCTGTTATCGACAACTGGTTGGAGGTCTTTGATAGAAGGCTCAGAAACATTTGGCTCGTAGCTGAACCACATATAACGGTTGTTTTTCAAATCAAGATTACCTTGAACATTTCCGAGCCAAGCAAAATATGTTTGATTAACAACTGTCTCTGGTTGTTTTGGTTGCATGAAATTACCCCTGAGAGAAAACTGCTGCCCCGCAACACCCGCCGAAATATTGATGCCCTTATAGTTATATCTTAGGCTTGTACCGACCCTGTTATACGAAATCGTATTTTCAAAATAACGAGTGAGTGAGTCAATCTGTAAATTTGATTCTAAGTTTATTACATCTCTATCAACCACGCTATTACGAATACTGAAATTATAGAAAGTTTCAGAAGAAAACTTCTTGCCAAATGGCTCAACGTACAACAAACTTGCTTTCCATTGGCTGCGGTCGCTTAAAGTTGCGTTAAATTGATTAATATTTCTCAATAAATCATTTGTACTGGTAATTTTAAAGAATTCATTGAGTGAAATTTGCGTTGCATCTCCATCTGAATTGGTAAAATTATACCCACCACTCATGGCAAATATTCTGCCCTTTTTCTTGAATTTATGTCTGAAAATTCCTGTTATTGCTGCCGCAGATGAGTTAAAGCCAGTTTGGTTATTGATAGTAGTTTGATTGGTTTTGTCATCGTTTCCTACAAAAAATTGTTGAAAACCATTATACCGAGTATTTCCTCGTGAAAGTTTTCCATTTCCAACAATTGTAAATGTATTTAATGTATCAAGCGTTTTTTCTAAACGGAATGATACTCGGTGGTTATAATTTTCGTTACGAGTTAAATCTTTGTTGGAAGTTGCAAACGAAGCATTATTTTCTAAGAAATTCTGACGGCTCGAAAGAGCATCTAAAATCTGATTTTTACCATTAAAATAGTAGCTCGAACTTAATTTATTTTTCTTAGTATCGTAATTATAATTCAAACCTGCTGCATACGAATCGGTCAAACCTTGACCACGACCGCCACCCACGGGAATCGATAAATCTTCATCACTCTCATCGCCACCAAAGTAGTAGTAACGACCACCGCCACCGAAACCAAAGTCGGCATTATCATTCCAGTTGAAAGATTGACTCCCTCTAAAATCCTGAAAATCATCAAAACCCATTCCTACCTGATTGGTGTTATTTCCCAGCCCAATCAATGAAAACTGGTTTTTTTGGTCGAATTTGTTGTAATTTCCTTTTATTTCCATTCGCTCTTTATCGCCGATTCCAGCCGTAACCTTTCCAAAACCACCTTTCTTAAACTCATCTTTTAGCTCCAAATTCATGGTTTTTTCTTTCTTTCCATCGTCTATACCCGTAGCTTTTGCTTGTTCGGTTTTATCGTTAAAAACCTGCACTTTCTTGATAGCCTCTGCCGATAAGTTTTTGGTTGCCATTTTCGTATCGCCACCAAAAAACTGCTTACCATCGACCGTAACTCGTTTTACATCTTGTCCTTGAGCTTTGATATTTCCATCTTGGTCAACCGACATCCCAGGCAATTTTCTCAATAAATCCTCAACCGTCGAGCCAGGTGGCACTTTAAAAGAAGCCGCATTGTATTCAACCGTATCGCCTTTGATACTCAAAGGAGCTTTGGCCGTGCGGACAACTACTTCGTAAAGTTCTTTCATGATTGGCTTCAGTTGAATTTTTCCCAAGTCAGTTACAGCACCTTCAGCGGGTGTAAATTCTTGCTGATAAGGCAAATAGCCCATGTACGAAATTTTCAGTAGGTAAGTGCCACGCTTTACGCCTTTGATTTCAAATTGACCATCGTTCTCGGTGCGTCCGTAACTAACCAAAGCCGAGTCTTTTGGCGTAAGCAACATAATAGTAGCCGAGGGGAGTGTAGTACTTGATGAGTCGATGACCAAACCTTTAACCGAGATTCTGGCTGGACTTTGAGCAAAGATAGTTCCGCTCGTGAGCAGACATAGGCATAGCACAGCCCTAATGATAGTAATAGCTTTTTTCATAAAAGTGTTTTGAATTTTGTGGTGGAAACCGTTTTTAATGAGTCGTAATTTTTATAGAAATGTTGCACTAATTTTTTCTAAATTGCATATCTATTTCCATTATTCAAACTTACTTGGCTAACTAAGAAAAGTTACAAGCAGATACGTAAATTTTTCGTAAAACTATTGTAAATGCCAGCTAAGAAAATAAAAATGTGTTAAAACGATGAGAATTTGTGACGAAACCCAATGTTTTTACAAATCAATAAGTCTTGGGAAAATAAAAGAATGAAGAAAAAACTGAGCGAAAACTGAAATGGGGAGAGTGTAATGGCTTTTTCATAAAAGTGTTTGACGGTTAATTGTGTTCTGGAAAAATAACTAAGGCTTTAGTTGATAACGAGACAAAGGTATTAATATTTTAAAACCAAGAATTTTTTTTAAGAAAATTTAAGAAAAATTGAGTGAGTGGTAAAAAAGTACGAAGCGTGTACCGACAATTTAGTTTTGCCCATTAATGAAAAAAAAGATACGGATGTATTTTATTAGGAACGTCCAATTTGGGCGTTCCTACGAGGCAAAATTTAACCATTAAAATCAAACGGTGAAAATATCAGTTCAAAATCCTAACTCCTAAATCTTGATAGGTTTTTAGTTTTTCAGAAACTTCGTTCGTTACTAAAACATCAACAATACTCAATGCTGCAAATCTTAGATATTTATCTTTTCCCAGTTTGCTCGAATCGCAGAGTAAATATGTGAGTTGTGAATGGCTCGACATGGCGGTTGTTATTTCTGCTTCTTTTTCGCTGGCGGCACTCAAACCATTTTCAATCGAAATGCCATCTACTCCAACAAATGCCTTATCTGCTTGGTAGCGTCTGATATGTTCGACTGCAATTTGTCCGTGAATTGCTTGGCGTTTATTGTCAAGTTCTCCACCAATCAGATTTATAGAAACTTCGGTGTTCGATAATTCATAAACTATTGGTAAAGAATTAGTTATGACTTTTATTCGTTTGTTTTTAATGAATTGGCATATTCTGAATACAGTGCTTCCACAATCCATAAAAATAATATCACCGTCTCGAATTTCTTGTGCTGCCAACCTTGCGATATAATCCTTCTGCTCAATATTGGTGGTAATTTTTTGTTCAAAATTCGCTGGTATATTCACCAGACTGAGTTTCATAGCACCACCATGTGTGCGGAAAATCAATCCATCGGCAGCCATTAGAGCTAAATCTCTACGAATTGTAATTTCCGAAGTTTCAACCTTCAAGGCCAGTTCTTTCACATCAGCCTCGCCTTGTTCTTCTACGATTTTTAATATTTTCTGCTTTCTGCTTTGATAACTCATTTCTTTTGCGAATATTTGTTCAAATATAATCAAAATTAATCAAAAAAGATCATTTATGAATCCGAACGTTAAAATTATAGAAGAAAAAGTGCTTTCCAACAATTGGTATGTATTGAAAAAAATAATATTTAATTATAAAAACAAACAAGGCGAATGGCAAAACCAAAGCCGAGAAGCTTATGATCGAGGAAATGGAGCAACGATTCTGCTTTATAATAAAGAAAGCCAAACTGTGGTGTTAACTGAGCAATTTAGAATGCCCACTTACATAAATGGAAATGAAACAGGGATGTTGATAGAAGCCTGTGCGGGGCTTTTGGACAAAGATAATCCCGAAGATTGTATCAGACGAGAGACTGAAGAAGAAACAGGTTATAGAATTGGTAAAGTAACTAAAGTTTTTGAAGCCTACATGTCACCAGGCTCAGTTACTGAGATTCTTTATTTTTTCGTAGCAGAGTATACCAAAGCGATGAAAGTTAACGATGGAGGAGGAGCGGAAGACGAGCAAGAAAACATTGATGTGCTTGAGTTGCCATTCAGTAAAGCCTTAGAAATGATAACAACAGGTGAAATAAAAGATGGAAAAACGATAATGTTATTACAATATGCTCAAATCAATGATTTAATGGAGTTTTGAAAAATGTTGCCAATCAAGAAGGAAATGAAGTAAAAAAGAATTGATGATAAATGATTGGAAAACAGTAGATTATAAAAAAACTAAAAAAAACTTTCAATTTTTTTTAGAAATTTCGCTCTCAGATTTGTGAAAATCAAAAACAGTGTTTTATATTTGCACTCCCAAAGGCAAGCAGCCTATTGGAAAGGAGAGATGACTGAGAGGCCGAAAGTAGCCGTTTGCTAAACTGCCGTACCTCATAAGGGTACCGAGGGTTCGAATCCCTCTCTCTCCGCAAAAAAAACTTTTAAAAGTTTTTGTGCAAAGTTTGAATTACAAAATATAATTTGTACCTTTGCACTCCCAAATAACACCTCGGGGTGTAGCGTAGCCCGGTATCGCGTCTGCTTTGGGAGCAGAAGGTCGTCAGTTCGAATCTGGCCACCCCGACTTAAAGCCTTAGAGAAATCTAAGGCTTTTTTTGTTACTGACTTTTAATTAGTTTTTCAAACCACCAAAAACCTGCTTATACTCGGCAGGTTTTTGATTTTTTAGTAGTCTAAAAGAACGGTTAAAATTTGATAAATTATGAAATCCACAATCAAATGCTATCTGTTGGATACTTTTCTTATTTTCAATGAGCATACGGCAGGCAAAGCCGATTCTTACCTCTGTTAAAAATTGAATATAGGTCTTCTGAGTTCTGCTTTTAAAATATTTACAAAAATTAGGTACCGACATATTCGCCACAATTGCAGCCTCTTCAATCAATATTTTTCGATGATATTGATTGAGCGTAAACTCATACACTTTATTGATTTTTTGTGTGTCGAACTTTTGATAAGCATCCACAAAAGCTTGGCTACTTAGTTGTTTCAAATCTTCTGAAATCGCAATTAATTCAAGAATTTCCAAAAGAATACAAAGCCGTTTTAGACTATTTTCAGTATCAAATATTTTAGACATTAGACGTACGACCTGTACTTTGGTTTCTCCTTCAATTCTTAAACCCAACGCTGATTTTTCAAATAGAAGTCTAATATTTTCCAATTCTTTCAAGCCGTAAAAGGTTTCACCAAAAAACTTTGGCAGAAACTGAATTACATTCGCCATAGCAATTTGGTCATCTCTACCTTCAAAATAGCTACTATCGTTTTTCCAAACATGAGGCAGATTTGCACCAATCAAGACTAAATCGCCATCCTCAAAAAATTCAATACTATCCCCCACAAATCTATTCCCTTTTCCATGAATGATATAAGTTAATTCTAACTCAGGATGAAAATGCCATTTGTTATAAAAATGCGAGAATCTAT
>OFDC01000192.1_pt1 | contig 61075 bp, 69 predicted proteins | sample 1520941 | NCBI WGS metagenome assembly OFDC01 (sample SAMEA94258168, study PRJEB24077) | hot springs metagenome | biome: Aquatic biome; feature: Water | place: India | collected 2012-12-06 | depth 5 m | reverse complement strand
AATTTGCCAGTCTTGATACTGACAGCCAGCATGGTGTCCGTAAAGACCTAAAAAGTCTGCGTTATGTCAGTGAATTTGCTGCGCCGCTTTTTGCTAGCCAAACCAATGGCAAAAAAGGAAAAAAAGCGACGAAGCTCAATGCCTTTTTGCAATACTTAGAGCCGGCACAAGACGTACTCGGTGAGTATAATGACAATGTGGTCGGTCATGCTAACTATCTTGAGAAAGCCAAAACCGACCCAAATGCACTATTTGCGGTGGGTTGGTTTAGCGGGCGTGAGCAAGCCAGTAGCGAGCAATGCGCGGTGAGTCTAAAAACGGTGAAAAATGCGCCAAAGTTTTGGTCATAGTTTCGCTTGATGGTATGTATGTAAATAACAAAGAATAAAATAAAAGTGCCTATAAAAGTGGCTGATGCCTGTAAAAGTGCCTGAGTAGAAAGCACCAGTCAGTCAATCATTGTATTACTAGTTGAGTCAGTCATGGACGACATCATTCAACCGCTAATCTCGATACCGACCACAGAAACCACGATGTATATTGTCGGTTTTGTGGAATTTTTATTGAGCTTTGCTTTTGCCTTATTATGGTTTATCTGTTTTTCAAATTATGATAAGCAGTCTCGCATTGCCAAGAAAGCCATCATTGCCCATGCAGTAGGCTGGCTTGTATTAATTTCTGTAGGTCTGTTGTTGATTCCGAACGAGCGTACTGGTAGCTACTTGGATGTTTATGCCAACCTTGCTTTAGCCAATATCGGATTTATGATGGTGTTGGCGGGTGTATGTGCTATGCTCATCGCAAGTGTTCCCAAGACAGGCATTGCCTTCACGTTATTGTTTGCCGTTGTGTTTTCTGCGATTGGCGGTAAAGGCATTGGCGATTTTTTATCGCCCATACCTATCCACGCCAAAATCGATTGGATGAGTTTTGATGACACGGATGCCAAATTAAGTAGCCTCCATGTTGGCATTGAACATAGTGATTTGCAACAAGCGCCTTCTACCCAATTGGCTAAAACACTGCAAGAAAATGGCTGGCTTGATAACATCACCTTTGCAAACCAAGAGAATTTAACGACGCCCATTGCCATGGATTTGGTACAAGCGCCATATTCTGGGTATTTATACCTGCCTGAAGAATATGGATTCACGCGTTATGGCAAAATGCTGTTTGGCGTCTTATCGGCAAGTTGGCTGATTATTTTGCTCTCTGCCCTGATATTACTGCTTAAAGCTAACAAACAGCTAGCGAAATAGAGGCTTGATTGACCCAATTTTTTAGTGATTGGCAATCAAATTTATATAAAAAAGCCAATACCCTCAGATATTGGCTTTTTGCTGTCACTATCACTAGCACTGTCACTGTCACTGTCACGTGCATTGTAATTCAGATTGAAAAATTATTTTCCGTAAACTTTTAAGCGTTTTTCAATAGGTTCAAAGGTTTTTTCACCTGCTGGGGCGGCGATACCACCAAATACCATCTGCGCAATGAGTTTCCAGTTGCTATCGATGTTCCATGTTTGTGCCACTTTTTCATCAATCACACCATTATAATGCTGTAAGTTTGCACCGATGTTGAGCGCGGCTAAGGCGTTCCAAATCGCATATTGGTGCATGGCACTGGTGTGTTCAGCCCATACTGGGAAATTATGCGCATAAAGTGGGAATTGTTCTTGTAAGCCTTTGATCACTGACTGGTCCTCAAAATACAAGATAGTCCCTGCACCGGCTTTAAACATGGCCATTTTATCGGCAGTTGATTTGAATTTTTCATCATCATTCACCATCGCGCGTAGCAAATCTTCGGTGATTTGCCAAAGTTTTTGATGGTCTTCACCAAACAATACTACCAAGCGGCTTGATTGTGAGTTGAATGCAGAGGGGGTATGTAACACGGCATGTTCAACCAGTTTAACCACCTCATCTTTTGAGACAGGCAATTGGTCATTGAGCATATAGATAGAACGGCGAGTTTCTGCGATAGTGTGTAATGTTTCAACTGACATAATCAGCTCCTTTTCATTGTTATTTGATAATCAATCTAGCTTATTAATATTAATTAAAGTTAAAGCCGATTGATGTGACACGGCTATTATATGCCTAAAATACGAATAAATAAAAACTATTTTGTAATTTTTTTTAACCAATAACCATATTTATTAATTTTTTCTAAATTATTATTAAGGTTAATTTTGATAAAGTTAGGGGATAAAGTTAAGGCAAAATTTCGACCGCTGTACCAATATCCACTTGGTCATACAGTGTGATGATGTCTTGATTGCGCATGCGGATACAGCCATGAGAAAGCGGAATGCCCATCGGCTCGGTACTGGGCGTCCCATGAATGTAAATGTAACGCGCCTTGGTATCACACACCCCTTGCTCATTGGTGCCTTTGTTAAAGCCTTCTTCACAACCATCTAACCACAAAATCCGCGTCAAAATCCAGTCTCGATTGGGGAATGTAGTTGCCAAATAATCGTCATAAATTTCGCCGGTAAATTTTCGTGCCACAAATACACTGTTGATAGGTAAATTATCACCAAATTTTTCGCTAATCACGTGCGCACCGAGCGGTGTGCAGCCAGTATCCTGCAGTTGTCCAATACCATTTTTGGCGGTAGAGATGGGGTAAGTTTGTGACTGGGTGCGGCTAAGAAATAAAGTAAGCTGTTGTTTTTCAATTGAAATAATGATTTTTGGGTAGGGCATAATCGACTCGTTCAACATTAAGCTTAGACTATCATAACAAAAAAGCCCCTCATATTCATGACAGGCTTTTTAAGAAAAATTTGAAAACATACAAGCACTTATTTGATGTCAGTAGTAGCTACCCACAAGGTAGAATCGGCAATGTTCACAAAGCCATTTTTGGCTAATACCCAATAAAACTTTCTGCCTTTAGGCAAGGTCTGCACGACGGGGCATAGACGATTGGGACAAGAACGTACAATCGCCTCTTTGTTGGTTTGTGCTTGGTGACCGCTATTGGCTTGCGCGGTGAGTGGTAAAACCACCCATACCAAAGCCGCAGCCAAATTTGTCAGTTTATACTTAGCAAGAAATGATTTAATAATCGCGCTCATGATTTTTCAAAAAATACAGTCAAATAAATACAGCCAAATAGGGAGAAAATTTTATCAAAAAATTATCTATCAAAACGAAAAAGCTATTGTCATATTCACGTAAAAATACTGTGACAATAGGTATAAAAAAAGCTCAAAAAAGAAAAAGACCTACGTAACACGTAAGCCTTTTTAATTTGGTCGGAACGGCGTAAACTAAACTAATACAGCAAGTTATTGATAAATATAAATTTATAAGAATATAAAAATAAATATACCAACAAATATACCAACATTTACAAAAGTCATAGGGTTTTTGGTGCGTTTAGTAGGGTGTTTTATCGTAAAAACATTATATAAATATATATTATATTATTAATATAAATAAAATATATATATTAATGATTACTATTAGGGTATACCCCCTATCAAGTTTTGACCATGTGAAAATAAGACGAGGGGCGACGGTCTTTATATAGATAGTGCTTCACTTTTAAACCGCCCCTATATCTAATTAACCTTACATTTTTACAAAAAAACCCTTAGACAAGAAATTTTTTTATGAACGAGAAGGGGCGCGGTGTCCAGTATATAGGCTATACCTTTTTTTATCATGCCCCCCCGCGTGCTTGGCTGGTACTGACTGACCAATGATAGGCAAGGGCTTGGCATCATGCCCGCAATGCTCACCAATGGCACAAGGCGGGCTTGTGGTAATGGCTGGTATGGTTGCCCTAGTCATAGCCCAAAGCGATAAGGGCGGGCATCAGGGTAAAGGCTTGGCATCAATGCGCTGGCATCGTGTGGTTGTCGTGAATGGTTGGCATCGGCTTGGCTGGTTGCCTTGCTTCACTGGTACATATCACCATTAACACACATAACACGCGCTTAGCCAAAACACGCTAATTTGCTAATTATCACCTACACACTAGACAGGGCAAGGGCTACAGGCTTAGCATGGCTTTGCTAACGCTTGCTAAGTCTGCTAATTGTCGCTAATGGTTTAGCTGGTACTGACTGACCAATGATAGGCATCGGCTTGGCATTAATGCGCTGGCATCGTGTGGTTATCGTGAATGGTTAGGCGTGGGCTTGGTATCATGCCCGCATGGTTTACCTGTTGCCTTTCGGTGTGGGTTAGGGAATTGCCAATAAAAAAGGGTATGATTAAAATAATCATACCCTCTTAATTTTTGCGCTATTCAAAGATTAAACAATAGCCACATTTTCACCGTTTGGCATAACTGCATTAATATGAATTTCACCGCCTAGCGTGTTTATGTATCGTTTGAGCGTGGACAAGTTAATATCTTTACCATTCTCTAATTTGCTTATATTGGCTTGTGAAACGCCCATTTTTTCTGCTAACTCTTTTTGACTTAGGTGGGCATTTTCTCTAAGCTGGGCAATTTGATAGGCTTGCTTAAATTGCTGGGCTTTTTCTTTTATTGCCTGTCTTTCACTAACTGGCAAGCTGTTTAAAAAGTCTTTTGAGTTGGTAAAACCTTTCATTGGTCTTTCTCCATCGTGTCCAGTTGGGTTAGATAATTGCTATAAATACTTTCCGCTAACGGTATCATGGTTTTATAAAAACGCTTATCGCCTGTTTTATCACCCGCGCACAATACAACTGCTTGGCGCAATGGGTCAAAAATGAAAAAAGCGCGGTAAGGCTTACCGTCATGCTGAATTCGTAACTCTTTAAGATTCTTTAACTTACCTCCCTTTATGGTGTCAGCATAGGGGCGGTTAAGGTTATAACCGTATGTTTCCAGTAGTTCAATACCCGCTAGTATGCTAGTTCGTTCATCTGCTTGTAACCCTAGTAACCAATTAGTAAATTCATCAGAAAATAAAACGGTAAACATAATAACCCTTATTTGTTTGAATTTATTATAACTTTAAAGTTATATTCTAGGCAAGCCGTTAGCCTAGTCTATGCTTAGCCAAAACACGCTAATTTGCTAATTATTATCTAAACCCTAGACAGGGTAAGGGCTACAGGCTTAGCATGGCTTTGCTAAGTCTGCTAATTGTCGCTAATGGCTTGGCTGATACTGATTGACCAATGACAGGCACAAGCTTGGCATCATGCCCGCAATGCTCACCAATGGCACAAGGCGGGCTTGTGGTAATAGCTGGTATGGTTGCCCTACTCATAACCCAAAGCGACAAGGGCGGGCGGTTTTTAATTAATTATTAATAAGGTTTTCACCAGCAACAAAGGGCGGGCGGTTTGCCCATGCTCTAACCTCATCAATTCGTTTATTATCTAGTTGCCATTGTCTTAGTGAGCGTTTACTCCATATAACAAAGGCTTGCTTTATTTGCTCATTGGCTTGTTCTAATGTTAAGCCGTTGACCTTACATAAATGATTTAAAACGCGGGCTTTTTGGTTGTTTTGAATTGCAAAGCCTACATGCTTGCATAAGTGGCAATTAGGGCATAATGCACGTATCACGGTTAATTCCTGATAGCCAATCTCATCATGGTATAGCCATTCCTCATGCGCTTCTACTGGGTGCTTTTCGCCTTTTCCTCCGCAAATTTCGCATTTATAACCAGCCCTTTTATATACGGCTTTTCTAACCTTGTCCCATTCTGTTTTAGTTAGTAGCTTTCGTAGGTTTTCGCCAAAGGCGGTACTAGGTACTAACTCTATTTGTAGCGGTAAAAAGCTATAATCAATCCCCAAAGCGCGGTTATTATTAATTAACTTATTTGTCATGGTCTATTACTCAATAAAGCATTATTGCAATGATACAAAAAAGGGTAAATAGTGCAAGCTATTCACCCTTTAGCGGTTGCATGGTTTATTTATACTCAAATAAAAGCGGGTTTAATTCAATATAAGCCTTATTATTCGCCTTAACCTCTTTAATGTGGTTATTGTCGATTAGGATTTTTAAGACGTTATCCAAAGCCTTAGCCTTTCGCAAATTGGTAGGCGTTACGCGCTGTAATACATCGGCACGCGGTACGCTGGTTTGGTTATTTTCACGGCAATAATGAATTAACCAGTTTTCTAGCCTATCGGCTTCAACTATCATTTTATCGCGTTCCACATACCCGCTATAGCGTTCCCATTCACTTAGTGAGTATTCAGCCATTTTAATACCGCTTTGCATCAATTCAGGTGTAACCGCCTCTTTGCCCTCAAAGAACGCCAATACGGTAGCAACTCTAACGGCATTACCCCATGCCCTACTAGCAAAAGCCTTTAAATGCACAAAACGCCCGCCCTTGCTCATCTCGCTTTCTACCATGTTGTAAAAATTGATAAGTAAGGTTTCAGCATCAGGGCTAAGCGGTATAACAGGGCGTTGGTGGTCATGGTCTATTGGTTTAAATGATGGTATGTCTAACAGGTCATTGCACCGTTCCCAATATTTAACCAATCTTGCATCGTTGTATGGGTTGGCTTTCCATGCGGTAAGGTCTTTATATAATCGCGTTCCCGCTAGGCTAGCGGGTGCAGAGAATAAAAAGCGCGGTAAAAACCCTTGCTCGCGGTATACATCATCATTTAACACGGTTTTAAGTATGGCTTTTTGCCCTAGTGTGTTAATAGTTAGTCTAACATCGTAGGCAATCCCGCTTTCATTTTGGTTTGAACGTGAGCGGGTGCGTTCAGCCGTTCCATTATCCCAAAGCTTAGTTAATGCACTAAGGGCAGAGGTTTTATTATCGCCTTGTAACGTATGCCCGCCAAAGATTTGCCCCGCTTCATCGCTCACCCATGCACCATGCACAATATCGGCACGGATAAACGCGCTTATAATCGGCTCTAAGGTGGCATCTTTAAAAAGCGTTTGCGGGTTGGTTGGTTCAGGGTGGTTTTCTAGTATTTCTAGGCGGTCTTTTGCTGTTTTGCAACTGGCAAGGGTTACTTTATGGTCTTTTAAATTCTCGCTATATTGGTGCATTTTCTTTTTTTGGCGTTCATATATGCGCTGGTCTGCTAATCGCTGGCATGTTGACTTTCTATCACCGCTTGCCCCTTCTGTAAGTACAAATAGGCTACAGGGTTGCCCATGTTGGCTATTTTTATCATAGGCATTAACATGGGGCTGGGCTAGGTATGATAACGCACCAGTGACACATTGCCCCGCTATAGCAAGGGGTGCTTGTGCATAGTAGGCAATCGCTTGCACCGCTTGGCGGGCTACAGGTGGTAAGGCATCTATAGGGTATGGGTTAAGTTCGCCTTGCTCATCAATCAATAAAATAAACGGCTCTTTGTCGTTGATTTCTTGCCACGTTAACGCCTGTTTTTCCTCATTGGTCAGGCTGGCAAGGTTACTAACGTCATTCATACGGTGAATTTTGGCGTTACTTAATAGGCTGTCTATTTCCTCGTTGGTTTTATCAAAATAAATATCATATTCCAATGATAAAATAACGGCTTGTGTCGCGGTTAATAAGGTTTTGTAGCCTTCTAATTCATGGCAACCCACAGGCACAAAAAGCCCGCTTTTAGCTTTAAATTGCCAATCACGCACCACGCCCGCTAGGTTGGTGGTATTGAAACACACTAAAACTATGCTGTCAGGCTTAGCAAGGGCAAGGCGTAACCCCCCATGAATATCAATAACCACATAGACAGGGTTTGCCCCTGTCCATTCACCCAATAGAAATGCGCCTTTACAAGTCGGCTCATAGTAGGGCGGTTGCTCAATCTCATTTTTTGCGGGTGGTATAATCGCCACGCTTTGCGGTATTAAATTGCTGTCTACCAAAGGCAATACAAGGCTATTAAAAGCAATCGTTTTGGGTGGGTTGCTGTCGGCTATATCTATGCCATTACTGTAGTAGACTGCATTGTTATACAGGCTGGGCGGTACATTGCCCAATACTTCGCTATAGCTGGTATAGATACGTTCAGGCGTTGCCCTTTCACACAATGCTATGATTTTTTGGGCGTTGGTTTGGTCATGGCTTGGCTGTTGTTTTGGTGCTTTCACTCTTTACCCCCTAAGCCCTTGAATGGGTCGTCACTGGTTGCCTTATTGGTGGCTAATATCGCCATGTTTTGACAATCGTTATAAGGGTGTAAATGCTCATAACCTGTAAAAAAACTTATATGTAGCTTGGCTTCATCAATGCTATAGATAACATTGGGGTTTTTAGCCTTTAACTGGTTGTATAGGTGTTTGGCATCGTCAAGGGTTAGCGGTTGCCCGCCAATCCCAAAAGGTGCTACAGGTGCAAGCGCATTGTTAACCGCATAATATTTGATATATTCACCGCCTAAAACGCGGTCAAGGTTTTCAATGTTAAATGCTGGCATGGTTGCCCCCTTGTCCTAGCTGGTTTTGTTCGCTTTGGCGGTCTTTGATATAACTACCTATCAAATAATTGAGACTTGCAAAAAGTAGATATTCTTGGCTATCCTCAAAATTTGGGTTATTGTCAAAGGTGACAGACTCCAAAGCCTGTAAATTTGCTTTAATATATTCAAGGTGGCATATTGAAGTTGTAATGCTGTCGCTGTGGTTAATTCGCTGGCGTTTTAACCTGTCTTTTAGTTGCTGGCTTTCGCTTTCTAGGCGTTGGATATAAGCCAATGTATTACTATTCAATTCAGGCGCGGGCTTGGTTGGTTGCTGGTAAGCATTAAAATAAATAAACCATTCATCACGCCAAAGCGTAACGGCTTCATGCGGTGGTAGTATAAAAATATGATTGCCTGTATCGGCTTGGCTTTGGGCAAGGTCTAGCCGTATATCGTAGATAGCATTTGCCAATTTATTGTTAATACTGGCAAGGCGGGCAAGGGCATTGTTAAGGTGTTTAATAGCTTTTTTGGTGGCTTTGTCTTTTGCGCTTGTCTTTGTTGAGTATAAAAGGTCGCTATCGGTTTTTGCTTGATGACATGCGTAAAAAATGGCATTTACTAGGATTTTATTTACAGTAAAGCCAATATTAACCGCTTCTAGTTGGTCATCGTCAATATGTCCAAAGTCGTTATAGACACTAGCGGTTAAGTTTAAAGCACGGCAGTTACTTAATGTTTGGTCATGAATAATATCGTTCAATACCGCAAAACATTCTAATTCATTGGCGATTGCTTCACGGCTTACAGGCTCACCAGTTACAGGGTGGGCGGTGGTGGCTGTTTGGTCATCGGCTGGCATGACTTCGGCAAGGTCGCTTATTTGGCTTTCGTAGTTGTCCAAAGCATTAATAAGGGTTTGCCATTCGTCACCAGTAAAGATAGCTTGCCCTAAAAATTCGGCACTGGTGGGCGTGTTGTCGCTGGTGGTTTGGGTGTAGTGGGTGGTGGTGTTAAATTGATTAGCCATTGTTAGCTACTCCTATATATTTAGTTAAATTTGTCACATTTACCAAAGGCAAAGGGTGACGGCTCTCAACTACCGTATATAGACGGCTGGGGCTATTCCCTGTAAAAGGTGTTGTATTTACCCCTATCAAGCCGTCATAACTGGCTATGCTGGGCGCATATAAGCTATGACGTGCGTTTGTGCTGGTGGTTATCATAGGATTAGTAGCCCCATGAATGACAGGCACAAAAATAGCCAATGAATGACGGTTTGGCTTTACCGCTTGATATGTAGTGGCTGTATTTTGCCCTATGCTTGCAACCAATGGCAAGTTATTTTTAACTTGCTTTGCTGGGTAGTTGGTCAAACTGGCATAACTATGGGCTTTTTGCGGTAAAAATAACACAAAAATAAATAACGCGCCCGCCAATAGTACAAAAGTTAATATTGAATTGATAATATCGGCAAGGGTTACTTGTGTTTGCCGTTCATTTTGCCCCTTTTTAGGCGTTTGTGGCGTGTTTGTGGCTTTGCTGGTGTCTTTATATGGTTTAGGCATCATAGCCCCCTTATACGTTAATTTGTGATTGTTTTATTTTCAAAGCTGGTCTAATAGGTCGTTATTCATAGATAACGCCCCCAATGGGTTTAATATTGCTTAGATTGTCTTTGATGAATTTAGCGTGTTTGGGGTTATCGGTAAGGCTTAACAGGGCATACGCTAAAGGGTTATTCATCATGGTGCTAAGTTGTTGGCTATACTCATAAATAGTATTTATTACCCATGCGCCAAAGCCGTCACTAACCCACGTTAAAGGCTGGTAGCCGTTTTGCATAACTATGGTTATAGCGTGGTTGCCATATTCTTTGCACTGGCTAAGCATCATCATGCTGTCATCGGTTGGCGGTTTGGTCACAAGGTCACTATTAAATATAAACCGTTCACGGATTGATGAATTTAACCGCCAATAAAAGCCTTGTTTTGCTGGTAGATTTGGCAATGATAGGGCGTTGATAGCTTCATCACTTAATGCCATGTTTAAGCTGTCTATAAATTTGGGCATGGCTGGCAATAGGCGACAATTCACAATAAAAACACTTTCTAAAACATCGTTAAGGCGTTCTAGTTGGCTTTGGGCAATATAAAGATATTTGTTGATAAGATAAGCCCAATCATGCGCTTTTATCCCAAAGGCAATACAATGCCCCGCTTTGCTTTTGCCAATGGCAACATAAGCAAGGTTTTTTGTTTGGTTGCTATGGGTTACGCGTATTAGGTCAGGCGGTAAAGTGGTTATATTTTCGGCTGTCATTAGGCTACCCCGCCCGCGTTGGTGTCATCGTTAGATGCTGGCAAGCTGTCGGCAAGTTGGGCTTGCTGGTTTAACCATGCGTGAACGTCTTTATTTTTCCATGCGGTAATGGTTGGCGATATTTTGATAGGGGCGGGGAATTTACCGCATTTTGACCACGCCCAAAGGGTAGCTTGTCCAAAGGGCAAAAACGGCAATATTTGGCTGGCACGGCTTAAACCGTCTAAAGGTAGGGTAATTGGTGGTTGCGTGGGCTGTTGCGCTGGTGTGTGGGTGTTCATAATACTTTGCCTTAAATTGGTTAGTTAAAGGGTTTAACCATCTAAGGCAAGTAATAACGATTGTCATGTATTGCCCTAGAATGTAAGGCAATAATCAGCTATTTTTTAATGCGTGAAAATTTATAAAACGGATTGAAATATATAAAACGGTGATTTTAATTATATAAAACGGGTCTATTTATCCGTTTTATATAGTTGTTTTATATGATTGATTAAGGCTATTTTGGGCTGGTGGTTATCTGTCTTTGTTTGCCCGCCATCGCTGGTATAAATTGGTTTAATATCTTTTAAATAGCTTTTTATAGTTTGCTGGTCTTTAGTATGTAAGTCTAACAAGGGGTATTCACTAGCAAAAATATGCTTTAGTAATTCTACCATGTCGCCAATTCTTAATAGGTGGGCTGGGTCGTGTTTTTCCCATATATCACTAGCCAACTTTTGGGCTAGGTCTTTGCGTTCCCCCGCCTTGCTATTATGCCCAATGCTAAGGCTGTCTATGTTATCGGCTTTTGGCTTGGCGGGCGTGTTGCTGGTATCGGCTAACGATTGAATGGCTAAAGGGGCAAAGGCTAGGTTATTAATAACATCATAAAAACGCGGGTCAAGTTTTGCTATATCATGCTTCACAGGCTGGGCATTGCCTTGCCTGTCATGCCCTAAACTATAATATTTATCATTAACCGCCCATAATATTTTATAGTCAGGGTGTAAGCGTTCAATTTGCTTTACAGGTACAAGCCAATCATGCAAGCCAATTTCTAAAGGTGATTTTATCCTTGTAAGGCTTACAGGCTGATTATATGGCTGGGTATTTGGCACAACAAAACAGGCATAAGCTTGGCTATAGGTTGTATAGTCATTTATTCGGCTAATCTGTAACATAGCTTTAGCAGTTAGGCGGGCTTGTGGCAAGGCTATATAGCTGGCAAGGTTTAACAAATTACCAAAGGGCAAGCCCTCATAATTCCTAAAATCAAGGCTAAAATAACCGTGAATATCTGTTATATCATGGGGTGAACGTAACCAAAGCTTTAAATAGTCGTTGTAAGTATCACTAGATATATACCCATCATAGCGTTGCTGGTAATAGGCATCATTTAGCAAAACATTGTCAGGGTTATAAATTACCCCTTTTCCTTCATACCAAAAAACTGGGGTTATATGCCCGCCTTGATTATAAATATTTTGAATATCCGCCAATGAAAAAGGGCGGTTATTGTATTGGCTAAGCATATCCAAAGCGGTAGCAATGGGTATAAGGTCGCCCGCTACCAATGGGCGGGAATGGTCAGGCAAAACACACCTAGCCCGCGTTAAGTTATTATTCATAATACACCCATGCACCCAAAACAAAAAGGGGCTTAGGCGGGTTACGTTTTTGGGTGCAAATTTCGTAACTTTCGGTAGCTACTCCTAGCCTAAGCAAAGCTTTATATAACTTTTGTCTATAAAATTCCTATTTTTAAGCGGTTTTATCTAAGTAATTAGCAGAAAATTAGCAGACTTAGCAAGCGTTAGCAAACCCATGCTAAGCCTGTATCCCTTGCCCTGTCTTATCTCTAGCCCAAAATTAGCAAATTAGCGTGTTTTGGCTAAGCGGGCGGGCTGTATATCACCTATATTTATTTAATAAAACTACAATATACCTACCAATAAAGGGCTAAAGTTGGGCTTGCTTTTGGTTACTGGCATGGCTGGTAAAATAAATAATATTATCAATCTTGCCCGCTTTGAGATTGTCCACAAAATCCGCCCATTCATTCATCATCTTAATGCGGTAGGGTAAATGTTCAGCCCCATTATATGCCTTGCTTATCTTGTTTTCTTTATCATGGGCAAGCTGTAACTCTATCGCTTCGTGCATGTATTGGCGTTCGTGTAGGGTGGTGCTAGCAAGCCCTCTAAAACCGTGTCCAGTCATGCGCCCTTTATAGCCCATGCGTTCAAGGGCGTTTAAAAAAGCATTTTCACTAAGTGGCTTTTTAGTGGATATATTAAAAAATACATATTTATTAGATAGATTAAGGGCTTTTATTTGGTCAAGAATGGCAAGGGCTTGGCGTGGTAATGGCACAATATGTGGGCGTTTCATTTTCATGCGTTCGGCTGGTATGCGCCAAAGCTGGGCTTGATAGTCTATTTCTGACCATTCCATAAAGCGCAATTCATTAGTACGTACAAAGGTATAACAAAGAAAATATAGCCCTAGTTTGGTCAATAGCTCACCACTATCACTATCAATATCTTTCAAAAGGGTAGGTAATTCATTTATTTTTATGCGGGCATGGTGTTGCTGTTGGCGTGGCTTTAATACTTTAGTTAAACCAGTGGCGGGGTTATGCTTAATTTTGCCTAAGCGTATCGCATGGCTATAAATTTGCCCTATTTGTTGAATAGCACGCCTAGCCATATCACCCGCGCCCCTTGCTTCAATGCGGTTTGCTATGTCTAGGATATCAGGGGCGGTAATGTCGGCTAAATCCATGTTGCCTATGTAGGGCTTAATATCTCTAACATATTGGCTATGGTCGCGGGTATAGGTAGACGGTTTTATATGCGCTTGGCGGTCATCATGCCATTGCTGGGCAATGGTAGAAAATAGGTTAACGCCCTTTTTGATTGCAGTTTGTTTTTGCTTTTCGGCTTTGGGGTCTATGCCATTGGCTAACAGGTTTTTGATTTCGGCATTTTTTACGCGGGCATCAGCAAGCCCCAAAGCGGGGTATTTACCTAATGTTAGTGATTGCTGTTTATCAAGATACCTATAGGCACTTATCCAAACTTTGTTACCTGTATGCCTTACCCATAATTGCAAGCCGTTGGCATCGCTGTATTTGTCAGGGCGGTTAGGGGTGCATTTATCGCTAGGCTTTAGCTTTCGGATTTGGGTGTCAGTTAGGGGCATGTTGGTATATTTCCATTTATATATTTTTATACCAACAAATATACCAACAATATAACTAGATTACCATAGATTACGCTAGATAATAATAGATAGTAAAAACGCTTGAAACGCCCAAAAATAAAGGGTAGCTAGATTATCCTAGACTACCCTAAATTATTAAATGGTCGGAACGGCGGGATTCGAACTCGCGACCCCTTGCACCCCATGCAAGTGCGCTACCAGACTGCGCTACGCCCCGAAAGGTGTACTATTCTACCAAAAATGACAGAATTTGCAATAGCAACTTATCCAATTAGTTCTTTTAACAGCTGATTAACTTGCGCCGGGTTGGCTTTACCTTTGGAGGCTTTCATCACTTGACCGACAAGACCGTTAAAGGCTTTTTCTTTACCTGACTTATACTCATCGACCATCGCTTGGTTGTTTTTCAACACGTCTTCGACAATCGCTTTAATCGCGCCTGTATCGGTTTCTTGTTTTAAACCTTTATCGGCAATGATTTTATCCACGGCTGTGTCATCGTCACCGCCTTCGCCAGCAAATAGGGCGATAAAGGCTTGCTTAGCCAGCTTGCCTGATAGCGTATTGTCTTTGATACGTTCTAGCAGTTTGGCAAATTGGGCGACTGAAATCGGGCTTTGCTCAATGGTTTTTTCATCTTTGTTGAGCGCGCCGAGCAGGTCACCCATTATCCAATTGGCAGCCAGTTTGGCGTTATCATGACCGACTTTTGCCACTACTTGCTCAAAGTAATCAGCGAGCGAACGGCTAGCGGTTAAAATACGGCTATCATATTCAGGTAAGCCAAGCGCCGATTGAAAACGCTCACGACGTGCCACTGGCAATTCTGGCATGGCGTTTTTGATTTGTTCAAAAGTTGCAGTATCAATATGCACAGGTAAAAGGTCGGGGTCTGGGAAGTAGCGGTAGTCGTTGGCTTCTTCCTTGGTACGCATTGAGCGCGTTTCATCTTTGTCGGGATCGTACAGGCGAGTGGCTTGTATGACTTTGCCACCGTCTTCAATCAAGTCAATTTGACGCTCGATTTCCACCGTGATGGCGCGCTCGATAAAGCGAAACGAGTTAAGGTTCTTAATCTCACAGCGAGTACCCAAGTCGGCGCCGGGTTTTCGTACGGAGACGTTACAGTCGGCACGGAATGAGCCTTCCGCCATAATGGCATCAGAAATACCGAGCCAAGTGACCAACTGGTGAATGGCTTTGACATAGGCAACCGCCTCAGCAGCTGAGCGCATATCAGGCTCTGAGACGATTTCAATCAGCGGTGTACCGGCACGGTTTAAATCCACGCCTGTCATTTGTGGCACCGCATCATGCACCGATTTACCCGCATCTTCTTCTAAGTGAGCACGGGTAATGTGAATACGTTTGGGGTATTCGTTTTTTTCACCTTCATTGACCACGATGTCGATATAGCCTGTACCGACAATCGGGTGCGCCATTTGGCTGATTTGGTAGCCTTTTGGCAAATCGGGATAAAAATAATTTTTACGGTCAAAGGCGTTCATCATGCCAATTTCAGCATTGACGCCAAGCCCAAACATCACCGCTTTTTCTACCACATCTTTGTTGAGTACAGGCAGTGCCCCTGGCATTGCTAGGTCAACGATATTGGCTTGGGTGTTGGGTTCTTGCCCAAATAGCGTTGAAGCCGATGAGAAAATTTTGGTGTTGGTGTTGAGTTGGCAGTGGATTTCGATACCGATAACCACTTCATAGCCATCCACTAAAGGCGCTTGCGGTTTATTTTCGTTTGTCATAACAAGGCTCCTTAGGCTTTGGCGATGGGTGATAGTTGTTGGTGAAAATCAGTGACTTGCTGATACGCATCGGCAGTCTGCAGTAGCGTCTCTTCGTCCCATGCCTTTGCAATCAGCTGTAAGCCCACAGGCAGATTGTCACCATCAAAACCCACCGGATGGCTTAACGAAGGTAAACCGGCTAAATTCACGCCAATGGTATAAACATCCCCCATATAAATTTCGGCAGGGCTAAGGCTTGCACCGATTTTATAAGCCGTCGTTGGCGCAGTTGGGGTGGCAATGACATCACAACTTTCAAAGGCTTTGGCAAAATCTTGGCTGATGAGGCGGCGCACTTTTTGCGCTTTGATATAATAGGCATCAAAATAACCCGCTGATAACGCATAGGTACCCATCAAAATACGGCGCTGTACTTCAGCACCAAAGCCTTCAGAACGTGAGCGGGTGTATAAATCTTCTAAGTTTTTTGGGCTGTCACAGCGGTAGCCATAACGCACCCCATCATAACGCGATAAGTTAGATGAAGCCTCGGCTGGGGCGAGCAAATAATAAGTGGCAAGGGTGATTTCAGGTTTGGTCAAATTCACATCCACCAAGCTTGCACCCAAGGCTTGGTATTGTTTTAATGCCGCTTCTACGCTGGCTTTAACTTCGCTATTTAAGCCATCAGCAAAATACTCGGTTGGGATACCGATGCGTAACCCTTGAAGCGGTTTATCATGGCTGGCATTGGCTTGGCGTTTTCTGGTCAAACTCGCGACAAAATCCGGCACATCTTTGTTGGCAGACGTTGAGTCTTTGCTGTCATGACCGGATAACACGCTCAGCAAATAAGCACAATCTTCTGCAGTTTTACCAAAACTGCCAGCTTGGTCAAAACTTGACGCATACGCCACCATCCCATAACGTGAAACACGTCCGTAAGTTGGCTTAATCCCTGTTAAGCCACAAAATGACGCAGGTTGACGAATCGAGCCGCCGGTATCTGAGCCTGTGGCAAAGGGCGCAAAACCTGCCGCAACCGCTGCCGCGCTTCCACCCGATGAACCGCCTGGTACACGGCTGATATCCCAAGGGTTGTGTACGGCGCCAAAGTAAGATGACTCATTGTCTGAGCCCATGGCAAACTCATCCATGCTAGTTTTGCCAAGCATGACTAAGCCTGTATTTTGGCAGTTTTCAACGATGGTAGCGTTGTAAGGCGCCACAAAGTTTTCTAACATTTTTGAGCCACAAGTGGTTAAAACGCCTTGGGTACAAAAAATGTCTTTATGAGCCAGTGGCACGCCCGTCAAGTCTGCGCCTTTGCCTTCTGCCAATAATTTATCGGCGGCGGCGGCTTGCGCTAACGCTTGTTCAGGCGTGACCGTGATAAAGCTGTTGATGGCTTTATCATGCTGGGTAATCCGATTAAGAAAATGTTGGGTAAGTTCGGTACTGCTAAAGTCTTTATTTTTTAGACCTGCTGCCAATTGGGCAACCGAAAACGTATGTAGTTCAGACATAATTTTCACTTATAATTAATTAACAAAAATTTGACAAATTATTCGATGAGCTGTGGCTTATTCAATGACCTGTGGCACAAGGTATAAGCCATCAGCAACGCTTGGCGCAATGGATTGGTAAAGCTCACGATTGACTTCAACCCCATCACCGCCAATAACATCTTCACGCAGTGGCTGGGTCATATCATGGACATTGGTAAGCGGTGCGATATTGTCAGTGTTGACCTCTGCCAAAATATCCATCATCGATAGGATTTTGCTTAGGTCATTGGCATAACTATCTGCCTGCTCAGCGGTCACGCCAAGCCGAGCAAGTTTGGCGATGTTCATAATTTCATCAGTTGAAAGCGTCTGCGACATGATGAGTTCCTTAAGTACAAACAAAAATAAAAAACGGACAAACAAGGCAAATGTTCGATGCGATTTTAAACCAGCCAATTATAGCAACAGGCTATAATAAAAGAGGATAAAACCTGATAAAAACAGTTGCATAAGTTTAGTTACTTTTAATAACAAATTTGAAAAAATAGGGTGATGTGACCTAAATAATTTGTCACAAAAAATTCGTGAATAAAGATAGAATGTGATTAAATCACTATATTTTGCGATATTTTACCGCTATAATCTAGCACTATTCTTACTAAACGCAAATTAATCGCATTAAAGTCACTATCGCCTAAAACTCTTTAAAATCATCGTCAGCTTTTTTTATGTAAAAAGATAGCCTTTTAACTGTTAATCGTTAAGAGTTTCTTGCTATTTTTATGTAAAATATAGCGGCTATAAGCAGCTTGCTTGAGATTTTTTGTTAGTGGTCGCAATAGGGCGGTTTTGAAATATGGGCACTAGAAACATAGGTATTAGAAACATAGGCATTAACAGCTTTTAAATAAACGCTTTTAAAAAATGCCTCGTTGACTCGATGTGCGATTAAACACCCCGCTAATTTCTGCTTTGCTTGCAGTGTAGTTTTGTTATCACTGGGAAATGATACATGAGCCTCTTCGGATTTTTATCAAGTAATATCGCCATCGACCTTGGCACTGCCAATACGTTAATTTTCACCCCAGGTAAAGGTGTGGTCCTCAATGAACCAACGGTTGTTGCGCTTCGTAGTAACCGTACCCAAAATCCTACCGTTGCGGCTGTCGGTCTTGATGCCAAACAGATGCTAGGTCGTACCCCAGATAATATCACTGCGATTCGTCCACTCAAAGATGGTGTGATTGCCGATTTTGAAGTGACCCAAAAAATGCTCAAGCATTTTATCAACAAAGTGAAAGTGAAACGCTTTTTAGCCAATCCAAACGTGATTGTTTGTGTGCCTTGTAAATCTACTTTGGTAGAACGTCGTGCGATTCGTGAAGCGGTTGAATCGGCAGGCGCAAACAAAGCCTTATTGCTTGAAGAGCCTATGGCAGCTGCGATTGGCGCAGGGTTACCCGTGCATGAAGCCAGCGGTTCGATGGTAGTGGATATTGGGGGTGGTACTACAGAGATTGCGGTGATTGCGCTATCAGGTTGTGTGTATGCCGACTCCATCCGTATCGGCGGTGATGTGTTTGATGAAGCGATTATCACTCATGTGCGCCGTACTCACGGCTGTGTGATTGGTGAAACCACTGCTGAACGCATCAAAACCGAAGTAGGGACGGCTATTGAAGATCCTGAAAACCCCTTGGAAGTGGAAGTGCGTGGTCGTAGCATGGCAGAAGGCGTGCCTAAATCATTTGTGGTGACATCCGCCGAAATCCAAAAAGCCTTAAGCGACCCTATTGCTGGTATCATCTCAGGTGTCAAAGCGGCGCTTGAGCAAACCCCGCCTGAATTATCAGCTGATATCGCAGAGCGTGGTATTGTATTAACCGGTGGTGGCGCACTATTACGCAATCTTGATGAACTGATTTCACGCGAGACAGGCTTGCCCGTCACGGTAGCTGAAGACCCACTGACTTGTGTCAGCCGTGGGGGTGGTAAAGCGCTGGAGTTTATCAATAACAAAGCATTGAATATGATTTTTGTCTGATGTTAGCTGATGTGTTACCGTTAACCGCTATTTTTTAATAGCGGTTTTATTGCTTTATTGACAAGATGATTTTACGATAGCTTTTTTTAAAAGATTTTTGCTACCCTTATCTGTATTGTTACCGCTTGCTGTATTGACTGTCACGATTTTACTTGGATGTTATTTATGTCACTTACCATTTTTACTCAACAACCGCTCGCCATTCGCAAGACCCTTATTGTGGTGTTTGCGGCGATTGTGCTGATGTTATTGGATAGTAAAAATAGCAGTTGGTTTCAGCCAGTACGTACCGCGACCCATGCCGCCATGCAGCCCATCTATCAAGTATCGGCTTACCCAAGCTTTGTTGCAGGCTGGCTTGATAGTACCATGACCGAAAAAGAAGCGTTACGCCGTGAGAATGTGCAGTTAAAAGCTGAGCTGGTGCATGCCAAAGCGCAATTGCAGCAGCAAGACTATCTTGTTGCGCAAAATGCCCGACTGCAAGGGATTTTATCCGCCACCACACCAGACCAGTTTAATTTGCTGTTGTCGCATGTCATTGGTACCGATAGCAATCCACTGCGGCAAATGGTGGTCATCAATAAAGGCAGCAAAGACGGGGTGATTGTCGGGCAAACGGTGATTGATGAAAACGGCATTCTTGGACAAGTCGTCAATGTTTATCCCAATACCTGCCGTGTGGTGTTAATCAGCGATGACCAACAATCCGTTGCAGTGACTATCAAACGTACTGGGCAAAAAGCCATCGTGTCGGGTAAAGGTAATCCGCAGTATTTGGCGCTAGATTATATCTTTAAGGCATCAGATGTACGCATTGGCGATGAGCTGATTTCATCCGGGCTTGGTGGTCGAATTCCTGCTGGATTTCCTGTCGGGCGTGTGGCAAAAGTAGAAGCCGAGCAAGCAGGGGGCTATGCCAAGATTATGGTGAAACCCGCTGCCAATTTTATCAATACGTCTTATGTTTTAGTGCTTCAGCAGAAGGTTTAAAATCACCGATTATGGTCGTCGTTCAGCGCAAAAAAACCAAACAGCATTTATATATTGTGATGGCAATCAGTTTTATCATCGCATCGGTACTTAGTGTGTATCCGCTGTCGGCAGAGATTGCGCTATTTCGTCCGATGTGGATGATTATGATGCTGATTTTTTGGCTGATATTTCAACCGACTTTAATCGGCATGGGATTGGCGTTTGTGGTTGGTCTGTTTGCTGATTTACTCACAGATAGCCGAATCGGTCAGCAAGCCTTATGTGCGGTGCTGGTGGCATTTTTTATTAAGTTTGTTAGTGGTTATGTACGTCAATTGTCCTCGAACTTGGTGTGGCTACTTGCGGGCGCCTGTTTGCTGATTTATCAACTTGGGTTAATTTTTCTGCATTTATTTACCCAAGGGGTGTTTGCACCCCAATTACTTTATACCGTTGCCGTCAGTACCTTAATTTGGCCACTGTTAGTCGCTGTCATGCTACGTTATACGCGCTAAGCGTATTGAGAAGTTACTATGTATCAGTTTAATGCCACTATACCGATTATCTTGGCGTCCACATCACCCAGACGGCGTGAGTTGTTAGATCAAGTTGCGCTGCCACATACTTGCGCGGCAGTCAGCATTGATGAAACACGGCTGGCAGAAGAATCGGCGATTGACTATATTGGGCGTATGGTGAGTCAAAAAGCGCAAGCCGCTTTACAAGTTTTGCCAAAGGCTATGAGCGAGTGTGTGGTGATTACCGCCGATACCATTGGCGTATTGCGTGATGAGGCAGTACTGCAAAAACCTAGCGATTTTGCCGATGCTTGTGCGATGTGGCGGCAAATGAGCAATGCCTCGCACCAAGTATGGACGGCAGTGCAAGTGAGCCGAATGGTGCAGCGTGGCGGTCAATGGCAGATGGATTATGCTGAGCGTACTGTGGTGAGAACTGATGTCAAATTTATCGCACTTACTGACAGCATGATGGCGCATTATTGGCATACGGGTGAACCACAAGACAAAGCAGGCGGTTATGCCATTCAAGGACTGGGCGCTGCATGGGTCAAAGCGATTGACGGTAGCTATAGCAATGTGGTTGGACTGCCACTGGTAGAAACGTTGGACTTGCTTTCTCAGGCGATGCAAACCCATCAGTAACAATTAACCCAATAAAAAAGCCGTAAGTAAAATCTTATGGCTTTTTTGTCATGTGTTAAATGGTTAAGCCAATGTCGCTTTGACCAATTTTGAAATCAAAGCGGGGTCAGCGCGACCTGCGGTTTTGACTTTCAGCGCATTCATCACAGCGCCCATTTGCTGCATTGAAGTGGCACCTTGCTCAGCAATTTCAGCAGCTACCAGATTGGCAATTTCTGCTTCACTCATGGGTTGTGGCAAGAATTGACTAATCACATCAATCTCAAATTGTTCTTTTTGTGCCAAGTCTTCTCGACCATTGGCGGCAAAAATCGCGAGCGACTCTTGGCGCTGCTTGGTTTGCTTTTGTAAGATGTCTAGTACACCTGCATCATCGAGCGTTATTTGGCGGTCAATTTCGATTTGTTTTATCACCGCTTGTACGCTGCGTAGCACTTTAACTTTTTCAAGCTCACGCGCTTTCATGGCAGTTTTGACCACATCGGTCAGGGTGTCTTTTATGGTACTCATGGTTTTAACGCTCCTTAATGTTAGCTAATGGCGTTGTTAAAATTGTGGTTAGCAACATAGCATAAAAAAATCCACTTAACAAAGTGGATTTTATCATTTACTGGTATTGGGTGTCTTGCGACAAATTACCTTAGTAAAGACGAGTCGTGCGTACTGATTCACGTGACATTTTCTTTTTGTAACGTTTTACCGCAGCTGCTTTTTTGCGTTTACGTTCTTGAGTTGGTTTTTCATAGAACTCATGTTTACGTACATCTGCTAAAATACCGGCTTTCTCACAAGCACGTTTAAAGCGGCGAATTGCGATATCTACAGGTTCGTTCTCTTTTACCTTTACTGCTGGCATGTAGACTCCTTAAGTCTAGGCTGATTGATAGACAATAAATGTGCTATCAACAAAGCGGGGTTAGTGGGTCAGGAACATTAATCCGGCTGTATAGGTGATTATTAGCCAACCTACCCATGGTTTGGCATCAGCTCAGATTAGGATAAAAATAGGTGCGAATTTTAACTAAATATTGCATGTAAGTCAATGTAAATTTTAGCTTTTTAATAACCCGTTAAACTAAAAAATCCTCCTGTTAGCCAATTCCTTTGTTTTATTTAGCTATTAAAAAAAAATTTGCCTGTTATTGTAACAAAATACACAACGATAGTAATGATTTAGCAAGGTGGCTTTAAAATGTTATTTTATTCATACGGCAGTAATGCTAATATAGTCACTAATTCTCATGTGATAACAACATACCACTAGATGTTGTACTAGCCATTTGCCAGTCGACATTAACACGCAAAACATTACCATGCAAAAACAGTTTGTAGGGCTATTAAAAATTTATACATTGATGTGAAACTAGATTTCACCTTATTTGAAAGGAAAAGGTTATGCTACCGATATCAACACGCAATGCCACGCTAGCCAGTCTTATGATTGCCTTGGGTCTTACCATGAGCGCATGTAGTAAGCATGAATCAGCCGAAAGCAAACCAACCGAAGAAATTGCCGCAGAGCAAGGTGAAATCGCTCGTGCAAACCATCCCATGCCAGTGGCTTCGCAGCCTGCTTCGTTTGTGCCACCGACAGCCGCCTCAGCCGCTGCCACCACGACGACAGCAACTGCTACCCCAGTTTCTGCGGATGCTGGCGAAAAATTATTTAGTAGTGTATGTGCCACTTGTCACACAGCAGGCTTGATGGGCGCCCCAAAACTTGGTGATAAAGCCGATTGGGCACCTCGCATTGCGCAAGGTAAAGACACGCTTTATAAACACGCCATTGTCGGCTATCAAGGAAAATCCGGTGTAATGCCAGCCAGAGGCGGTAGCCAAGCCTCGGATGAGGAAGTAAAAGCTGCGGTTGATTATATGGTCTCAAAAGCAAGCTAATAGGTATTGCGCCATTTATAACTCAAGGCTATACGTTCAAGCCTATGCAATGAAGCTTATGCAGCAATTAGCATTGAGCATCTCACTACATCCAGTCAGTAATAAAGCCATCAGCAGTAAACCAGTCACTAATAAAATAGTTGGCTGGTTTTTTTATACGTTTTTTATACCCAATGTGCTTTGTTTTAACCCGCAGTTTGGTTATGATGAATGGCTATGTTCAATCACCAAACCCTGTTAAGAAACCGCTATGACACCTGCCGTTAATCTTGCCAAAAAACTAAAAATCAACTTCCAATTACATGAATACCATCATGACGCGCATAGTGAAAGCTATGGGCTTGAAGCAGCAGAAAAACTACAAGTTGAGCCGAAGCGGGTATTTAAAACTTTGGTGGTACAAGACGACAATGACAAACTCGCTGTTGCGATACTGCCTGTTGAGCATTTGCTCAACCTAAAAAAAATCGCCAAAGCCATCGGCAGTAAAAAAGCACAAATGGCAGACCCCAAATTGGTAGAACGTACCACAGGCTATGTGCTAGGTGGGGTAAGCCCGCTAGGTCAAAAAAAACGCCTGCCCACGGTCATCGATCAGTCGGCACAACATTTCGCGACGATCTATTGTAGTGGCGGTAGACGCGGCTTGGAGATTGAGTTGTCACCGTCGGATTTAGCAGGCGCAGTAAACGCCAAATTTGCAGATTTAATTCAAGAGTAAAGGAGAACATCATGCCCAATGTCATTATTGAAGTGAGTCACGACCACATTATCAGTCAGCCCGATAACCTATTAGCACGGGTCAATGATACGCTATGGCAGTCTGGCAATTTTAAGCTACAAAGTGATATCAAATCACGTATCTACTACCCAAATCACGTATTGGTAGGACTGACTGGTAGCGGGCATGAAGCCTTTGTTATGGCGCATTTTTATCTGATGCCAGGGCGGGATGACGCTACCATTCAATCATTGGCGCAGCGCATTGCCGATGCTATCAAAGCGCATCTGCAGGCATTCGAAAGTGAGGTGCCAGTTGGCAGTTTGCAGATTTGCGTCAATTCCACTATTCTAAGCACTAACTATGTCAAGCAAATCATTTAATTATTCTAGACGATTCAATGATATGCTTGCTTACTGTGGCTTATCGATAAGATAGTAAGTTTGGCAACAAAACCCGCGGTTCTGCCATTAATGGGCTTTAACAACTGAGCTAATCATCATTGATAAAGACAATAAAATAAAAAATGGAAAACTATGTAAAATTTTGCCATGTTCTTAGCTTACTATGAAAAATCTGTAAGATACCAATAAGGAGACACAAGGGCTAACCAATGACTAAACAGTCATTTGCGTTATTCTCAACTTATCGCAAACATAGTAAACTAGTCAAGATTTTGTTTTGTCTGCGGTATGTAAAAATTTTAATAAGCATCTTTTCACAAGCATCTTTTAAAGACATCATATAAAGACATCGTGCAAAACATCATTTTTTCGGTTTTCCCCGTTGATTTCAACATAACTCAAGGAGTTAGCAATGATTTATCAAGGAAATAGCATCTCGGTATCGCTACTCGAAGACGGTATTGCTAAATTAAACTACGATAATCAAACTGAGAGCGTTAATAAATTTGACCAAGCCACCATCAAAGAATTTGGCGAAGCAGTCACGGCATTAGAACAATCTTCAGACGTTAAAGGTCTAATCGTTACTTCAGGAAAAAAAGTTTTCATCGCTGGTGCGGACATCACTGAATTTGTTGGTAATTTCAAAAAACCAGAAGGCGAGATTGCTTCTTGGGTATTTGACATCAACAAAACGTTCAACCGTTTTGAAGATTTGCCTTTTCCAAAAGTTGCGGCAATCAATGGCGCATCCATGGGCGGTGGTACAGAGATGACGTTGGTGTGTGACTACCGTGTCATGAGTGACAAAGCGAGCATCGGTTTGCCCGAAGTTAAATTGGGTATCTTCCCAGGCTTTGGTGGTTCAGTGCGCTTGCCACGTATCATCGGTATCGATAATGCGCTTGAAATCATCGCAACTGGCGAAGCACAAAAACCAGCCGCTGCATTAAAAGTCGGTATGGTGGATGCGGTTGTTGCCGCTGACCAGTTAGAAGCTTCGGCGATTGATTTAGTCAAAAAATGTATCGCAGGCGATCTAGATTGGAAAGCACGCCATGACGAAAAAATCAATCCAGTCAAATTAAACGCCCTCGAACAAGCGATGGCATTTAACTCAGCCAAAGGTGTACTGTTCTCAAAAGCCAATCCAGCGCATTACCCAGCGCCAAAAATCGCGTTAGAGTCCATCGAAAAACACGTGAACCTACCACGTGACAAAGCCTTAGAAATTGAATCTGCAGGTTTTGCAAAAGCCGCAAAAACCCCACAAGCAGAAAGCCTAGTCGGTCTATTTTTAAACGACCAAGCCGTTCGTAAACTCGCTAAAACTCACAGCGCCAAAGCGCATGATATTAAAGAAGCTGCTGTATTGGGCGCAGGTATCATGGGTGGCGGTATCGCTTACCAAGCTGCCTCAAGAGGCTTGCCCATCATCATGAAAGACATCAAGGCAGAGCAGCTTGACTTAGGTATGCGCGAGGCCGTCAAACACCTATCAAGCGGTATGGCACGCGGTAAAGTAACCCCAGAACAAATGGGCGAAACCTTAATCCGTATCCGTCCTACGCTCAACTACGGTGATTTTGGTGAGACTGATATCGTGATTGAAGCGGTTGTTGAAAATCCAAAAGTTAAACACGCGGTATTAAAAGAAGTTGAAGGGCTAGTTAAAGACAACTGTATCCTAGCATCTAACACCTCGACCATCTCTATCACCTACTTAGCTTCGGTACTAGAGCGCCCAGAAAACTTCGTCGGTATGCACTTCTTTAACCCAGTCCATCGTATGCCGCTGGTTGAAGTAATTCGTGGTGAAAAATCCAGCGAAGAAGCGGTAGCGACCACGGTCGCGTTAGCAGAAAAAATGGGTAAAGTGCCTGTGGTGGTAAATGACTGCCCAGGCTTCTTAGTTAACCGCGTATTATTTCCTTACTTCGGTGCGTTTGACTTATTGATTAAACAAGGCGCTGATTTTGTTCAAATCGACAAAGTCATGGAAAAATTTGGCTGGCCAATGGGTCCTGCTTACTTGATGGACGTTGTGGGTATCGACACAGGGGTTCACGGGGCAGAAGTGATGGCACAAGGCTTCCCAGACCGTATGAAACCAGACTACAAAGTAAGCGGTCAGATATTGTTTGAAGCCAATCGTTTAGGTCAAAAAAATGGCGTTGGTTTCTACAAATATGAAACGGATAAAAAAGGCAAGCCAGTTAAAACTGCCGATCCACAAACCGTTGAATTACTAAAACCATTTATCGATGCGCCAAAACAGTTTGAAGACCAAGAAATCATCGATCGCATGATGATTGCATTATGTAATGAGACGGTTCGCTGCTTAGAAGATAACATCGTATCGACGCCTGCAGAAGCAGACATGGCGATGATTATGGGTATCGGTTTCCCGCCATTCCGTGGTGGCCCATGCCGTTACATCGACCAAATCGGCCTACAAAATTACCTAGCCCTTTGCGACAAATACGCAAGCTTAGGTAAAGCCTATGAAGCGCCACAAATGATTCGTGATATGGCGGCAAATGGTAAAACTTTTTACCCACAAGCGTAATCGACGATTATAAATTTTAAGGAGAATAAAATGACTACATTAAGTCCAAAAGATGTCGTGATTGTCGATGGCGTTCGTACCGCAATGGGCAAATCAAAAAATGGTATGTTCCGCAATGTACGCGCTGACAGCATGTCTGCGGAGCTTGTTAAAGCTTTGGTAGCACGTAACCCGTTTGATACCAAACTTGTAGAAGATGTTATCTGGGGCTGTGTCAACCAAACCCTAGAACAAGGTATGAACATCGGTCGTAACATCGGTTTATTGGCTGAATTACCCCGTACCACAGCAGGTCAAACGGTCAACCGTCTATGTGGTTCCTCCATGCAAGCGCTTCACACCGCAGCGGCACAAATCATGACCGGTCAAGGTGATGTGTTCATTATCGGCGGTGTTGAGCACATGGGTCACGTGGGCATGATGCACGGTATTGACATCAACCCAGAGGCTTCAAAATACTATGCAAAAGCCTCTAACATGATGGGTTTAACCGCTGAAATGCTTGGACGTATGAATAACATCAGCCGTCAAGAACAAGATGCGTTTGGTGTAGAATCACATCGCCGTGCGTGGGAGGCGACACAGCAAGGTCGTTTCAAAAACGAAATCATCGGCATTGAAGGTCATGACGAAAACGGTAACCTACAACTTTGCACCATCGATGAAGTGATTCGTCCTGATGCCAACATGCAATCATTTGCGGCATTACGCCCCGTATTTGATCCTAAAGGTGGTACAGTGACAGCTGCCACCTCATCAGCCTTGTCTGACGGTGCATCTGCGATGCTTATCATGTCTGCACAAAAAGCCAAAGACTTAGGGTTAACACCGCGTGCCCGTATTCGCGGTATGGCAGTTGCAGGCTGTGATGCCGCTATCATGGGTTACGGTCCAGTACCTGCTACCCAAAAAGCCTTAAAACGCGCTGGCATGAGCATTGACGATATGCAAACCATCGAGCTTAACGAAGCATTTGCCGCACAGGCCTTATCGGTTCTTAAAGGCTTGAATCTACAAGACAAATTAGACATCGTTAACCTAAATGGTGGTGCTATTGCATTAGGTCACCCACTAGGCTGTTCTGGTGCACGTATCACCACCACACTATTAAATGTGATGGAACAACAAGACACCCAAATCGGTCTTGCCACCATGTGTATTGGTCTGGGTCAAGGGATTGCCACCATTATTGAACGTGTATAAACAGTTTGTTGTAACAAAAACCCTTGATTGAAATCAAGGGTTTTTTTATGCGTGCAATTTTTTACCCATTTTTTTACCAATGTTTTCTTATGCCTTTTTCTTTATCATATTTCTTTATTACCGTTTCTTTATCAATGTTTGTTTACTATTATTGCTTTACTATAAAGTCTAAGAAATTTTTTGCCAAATCTGTTATGTTGTCTAGATAAAAATAGATAAATATGGGTGTATTGTGAGTTTATTCCAAAATCTACTAATTATTTGTATATTAGTGTTGATTTCCAGTTTTTTCTCCATTTCCGAAATCGCCTTGGCAGGGGCTAGGCGCATCAAACTAAAGTTGTTGGCAGAATCGGGTGACAATCGCGCCAATAAAATTTTGCATTTACAACAAAATTCTGCCGAATTTTTTGCTACCTCACAAATTGGGCTAAATGCCGTGGCAATTTTGGGCGGTATCGTCGGTGAGTCTGCGCTTCGCCCCTACTTTATTGACCTTATTTCCCCATTTTATCAAGGCAAAATGCTTGATAATATCGGTTTTATAATGTCATTTTTGTTTGTCACTTTGTTGTTTATTTTGTTTGCCGATTTGATTCCTAAACGCATTGGCATGATTAACCCAGAACGCGTGGCGTTAGCGGTGATTGAGCCTGTACTGCTGTCAATCAAAGTATTTAAGCCGCTGGCTTGGATTATCAATGGGCTGGCAAATCTGATTTTTAGAATTTTTAAAGTCAACATGGTGAGAGAAGAAAATATCACCTTTGATGACGTTTCGGCTGTGGTGGATGCAGGGGCGCAAGCGGGGGTATTGCTCAAGCAAGAACATCACTTTATCGAAAACGTCTTTGAGCTTGAAGAACGCAACGTGCCCTCTAGCATGACCACCCGTGAGGATGTGGTGTATTTTACCCTTGGCGAGTCTGAGCAAAGTATCCGCCAAAAAATCGCAAGTTACCCGTATTCAAAATTTTTGGTATGTAAAGATAGTATTGATGAAGTGATTGGCTATGTCGATACCAAAGATATTTTGGTAAAACTTCTTAGTAACCAGTCGCAAATTTTGCTCAATGAAACTACGATTCGTAATGTATTAATCATCCCCGATACCTTAACCTTATCTGAGCTGCTAGACCGTTTTCGCTCCAGTAAAGAAAAATTTGCCGTGGTGATGAACGAGTATGCGCTCATTGTCGGTGTCATTACCCTCTCTGATATCATGATGACAGTGATGGGGGACTGGGTCGCACCGATTGAAGATGAGCAGCAGATTATCCAGCGTGATGAATTCTCATGGCTGATTGAAGGTACCACCCCGATTGAAAATGTCAAACATGCGCTCGGTATCGAAGATTTTCCCGATTGGGACAACTATGAAACTTTAGCGGGTTTTATGATGTATAAACTGCGCAAAATTCCCCGTCCTGCGGATTTTGTTGAATATCAAGGTTATAAATTTGAAGTAGTCGATATTGATCATCATAAAATTGACCAATTACTTGTGACCCGTTATATAAAAGACGACGAAAATCTAATTATCAGCGATAGTTAGTGAAGATGATTGGGCAATACTGCCGCTTTGAATTGAAATTGATTAACTTTTTTCATGTTTCTTGTTAAAGTAGTTCATGGTTTCACCAAATCGTGAACTTTTTTCTTTTGGGCTTGGCAAACGGTAAAATTATTTTATGCTTGAAATCCGCCACCTTCAATTATTGACCGCGCTACGTGAGCAAGGCTCGCTTGCTGCCGCGGCTGAGGAATTGTATGTTACTGCATCAGCAGTCTCCCATCAGCTTAAAGAAATCGAAAATTATTATGGTGTTAGCCTCGTCAATCGCCGCTCAAGACCGCTAAGCTTTACCCCGGCAGGCAAAGAAGTACTTAAGCTTGCGGACAGTGTGCTACCGCAATTTAATCGTACCACTGCCAACCTTAAAAGACTGGGTCGTGGTCAAACGGGGCAATTGCGTTTGGCCTCAGAATGTCATAGCTGTTTTGATTGGTTGATGCCTATTCTTAATCGTTATCGCAGAGAATGGCAAGACGTTGAGCTGGACTTTAGCTCAGGCTTTGAACCTGAGCCTCACCAAATGCTACTCGATGAAGAAATTGATGTGCTCATCACAGCCAGTCGCTTACCCTTGGAGGGCATCAGCTATCTGCCGTTATTCCAATATGAAAGTCGCTTGGTGTTGTCACCGACACACCCATTAGTCGATAAAAAATCGCCGATTTTGCCAGAAGATTTGATTGATGAAACGCTCATCGTCTATCCTGTGGAAGCCAAGCGGCTAGATATCATCGCGCATTTTTTTGCGCCTGCAGGACTTGCGCCCAAGAAACTAAGAACCATAGAATTGACTGCCATGTTAATTCAGCTGGTTGCGAGTGAACGAGGGGTTGCCTCGTTACCGAATTGGGTGGTCAATGAATACGAAAAAAAAGGCTGGGTAATATCAAGGGCGCTGGGGGAAGGCGTGTTTTGCCAGCTTTATGCGGCGACCCGCAGCACAAGTAAAGAGGTGGCTTATATTCAAGGGTTTTTGGATTTACTGCCAGAGATTACCCATAAATCGATATTACCCGCCCATCATTGAGTTTAATGGGCTAGACCTAATCAATTGAAAATGCTGGGTGTGACATTACAACACTTATGTTGGTGTATGCCACACCCAAATTACATACCCACACACGCCAAAGAGAGCAAGTAGAATGGGATTACTTTGAAACCAAGTTAACATCTTCAGGAGCGATATGCGTTGTCGCCAATACTGTTGGTTCATCGTATTCAACTTTTTCAGTAACCAATTCTTCATGGCGTAGTGTCACAGGAATTTGCGTTTCATGACTAACATTTTGAGTCATTAACTGTACTTTTTCCGCCACAATGGTTTCAATATTTACTTTCGCTATTTGTTGAAGTAGCGGAATCTCAATCGGGGTATCGCCTAAAGTAATGGCTTGCCCATTTACCATCAACTGTGGCACATTGACGTTATTAGTAACTACGCTGACTAAATTATCTTGAGAGGCACTAGGCTTTGCAAATACATGTTCAATCACTAACACTTCTTGATTAAGTGTCACAGGAACGTTAACCGTTTGGCTGATGATTTTTTTCGATAATTTAATATTGTCTTTAACAAACCGCTCAATTTGCACTTGGGGGCGTTCAGCTAATAGCTCTAAAGTGTTAGTGGTATCTTCACGAAGATCGACGGTTTTGACAATGTTATCATGAGTATGGCTATTAGGGGTGTTTAGTTCAGTAGTATTCATCATCGGGTTTTTCATCGAGTGTTTTCCATTGAAAAGTTATTGTTCCAAAATTTTGTAATAATATATAACAACCACAAAAAAGACAGATGAAATCATCTGCCTTTTTCAAGCCAATGGCAACACCGTTGGCAGAAGTTAAACTTTATTTTTAATGATATTAATTATCAAAGTTTACGGGGCGCATTTGGATCGATTGCAGGTGATACATTACCATCGACGGTATCAACACCCGTTACACGCTCAACGCCATCTTTTTGTACATCTAACTCTTCACGGCGAACAGTTTCATTAAAGGTCTCAGTACGAGTTTGAGCCACTTTATCTACGTTCACTTCTTCAGTCACATAAGTTTGTTTGTTGACATTTGCACGTTCTGCTTCAAGTTCAACCTCAATAGTAGCATTGTCATTATCACCAATGCGGCGATCAGTAGGTTTGTTAACTGGTGTACGCTGAATATGCGCTTGTTCTTCAGTTAACTCAACATTGACAGTGCGGGACTCAGACACAACGTGTTTACCCACTTTTAATAAACCTGCTACAATTTTGTCTTTATTGACTATAATACGTTCTTCAAGCAACTGAAGTGTATTGGGTGATTGGTAGTCGTTATCAGTGAGTTTAACGGGTGTTGCAGCACGGTCGAATGCATGACGGTCACGAACCGTTTGTTCTTCAATACTGTAGTTGTAGTCAGGATCGTAGTTATCCATCGTTTCAACAGTATCTCGGCTGAGCGAATCAAAATATACATTGTCGTCTTGAATACGGGCTAACCCTGCTGGTACCAACACTTCTTTTGAGCTAAACCAACCGCCTACATCAACGATGAAATAACGGATACGACCTGTAGTATCGTCAACTAAAGCCCCTTGAATTCTACCTATTTTTTCGCCATTTGCTCCATAAGCGGTTTTACCCGTTGGATCAAAATAATCGTTACCTAAAAGGTCAACGTGGGTGTCTTGAATATCGCGTAAACGCATTAAACTTGCCATGAGAAAATCTCCTGTAAATATCTTATAGTTCACTTCTAATAAAATAATTAACTTAGAAACTAAATAAATATAAGATAATTTTTTTATAGTTAATTCAAAATTGTTATAATAAATTTTTTAAAATTCAACAAATTAAATATTCCATCACTGATGGATTGTTGAATTCGCCGATGATAAGAGTGATGAAAAACTTCGTAATCTTTATCGCTCGACTTGCATACAAGGTTACCCAAAAACTCACCCATTAAATAGTAGAATTAGATAAAGTTTTGTTGGATGGGTGTAATTGGCAGTTGTCTTAAGTAACTTTTGCAACCAAGCGTAAAAAAATTGGGCTTTTAGCAATAAAGTAAAAACATATAAAAAAATTGGGTAGAGCACATTGCGCAAACCATGACTGTAAACCCCAATAATGCATTATAAAAAATGCGTTATAAAAACATAGCACTAGGTGATTTTTAATGAAAAAATATCAGGGCAAAATAACCTGCTGGCAAGATGATAAGGGCTTTGGGTTTATTGAGCGAACAGATAACAATTTGCAACACCCAGTCATCTTTTTTCATATCAGCGAATACCGAGCGAACCAACGTCCTGCGCTTAATGAAGCGGTAGTTTTTGAAATAGGGCAAGGCAGAGATGGCAAACCCTGCGCTGTCAACGTGCAGCAACAGACGTTTGTCAGACAAAAAATTGCCCAACAAAATGCCCGTCAAGTGCAAAACGACCTTAAAAGTCAAACATTACTCACGTGGGTGGCTATTGGGGTACTGTTTTTTGTGTTACTGACCGCTGTTGTGCTGGTTAAGCACTTACCCTTATGGATTATAGGTTGGTATTTTGCGATAAGCTTGGCGACCTATCTGCTGTACGCACACGATAAAAAAGCTGCGCAAAATGGTGATTGGCGCGTGCAAGAAGCGTCACTCCATAAATTAGCTTTTGCTGGGGGTTGGGTAGGGGCGGCGTTTGCCCATTGGTTATTGCGCCATAAATCAACCAAACCAGAATTTCGTAGGGCTTTTTACTTGACAGTGATGGGCAATCTCTTAGCTTTGGCAATCATAAGTTATATCAACATGAAAATCAGATGATTGCTTGATAGATTGATTGTTATAGATCGATTATTGAGCAAAAAAACCCCTAATATAGCTTAGGGATTTTTTAGCATGAGACAATTAAATTAATTCAATCGCTAAGGCAACGGCTTCACCGCCACCGATACATAGACTAGCAATACCTTTTTTGCCGCCTGTGCGTTTGAGTGAGTTGATTAGCGTGACTACGATACGCGCACCTGATGCCCCTATGGGATGACCTAATGCACAAGCACCGCCTTCGATATTAACCTTAGCATGATCAAGGTCATTTTCTTGCATAGCAAGCATGGTTACCATGGCGAATGCTTCATTGATTTCCCAAAGATCAACGTCTTCTTTGCTCCAGCCAGCTTTTGCTAAAACTTTTTTCACACACTCGATGGGCGCGATGGTAAATTCGCTTGGGTGTTGTGAGTGGGTAGCTTGGGCAACGATACGTGCAAGTGGTTTTAAACCTTTTTCTTTGGCTTTGTCTTCTGACATCAATACAACGGCGGCTGCCCCATCAGAGATTGAGCTTGAGTTAGCGGCAGTGACTGTACCATCCTTTGAGAACGCGGGTTTTAAGGTTGGGATTTTGTCTACATTGGCTTTACGGGGTTGTTCATCCGTGTCAATGACCACATCGCCTTTACGAGTTTTGACAGTAACTGGAACGATTTCGTTTTTGAAGTGACCTTCATTGATGGCGGTGTTGGCACGTTTTAGTGATTCGATAGCAAATGCATCCATCGCTTCACGTGTGACACCCCGTTTATCTGCCATTTCTTGCGCAAACACACCCATTAACTTGCCGGTATCGGCATCTTTAAGACCATCTAAGAACATGGTGTCTTTGATTTCGCCATCACCCATGCGATAACCACTACGTGCTTTTAGTAGTACATAAGGGGCGTTGGTCATTGATTCCATACCACCTGCTACCACGATATCAAATTCGCCGCTACGAATTGAGTTGGCACCTAGCATAATGGCTTTCATACCAGAACCGCAAAGTTTGTTGACATTGATTGCGCCTGTGGTATCTGGGATACCTGCTTTACGCATCGCTTGACGCGCTGGGCTTTGACCTGCACCTGCGGTTAAGATACACCCCATGATAACCTCGTCAATCTCTTCTGGTTTTACGCCGGCACGGTTGACGGCTTCTTTAATCACGGTTGCACCAAGCTCTGGCATTGATACTTCGTTCAAATCACCTTGGAATCCACCCATTGGGGTGCGAACGCCATCTACGATTACGACTGAATTTTCCATATTAAATTTCCTTTGAGTTATGGTTTTTGTTGTCACAAGCAAACTACGACATAAATCACTAGGGTCTATAAACAGGGTTATAAACGCCAACCATGCCAATCACAATAGATGTTTTAAGTTTAGCTAATGCGATACATTTCATATTATCACAGTTAAAATGTAAATTAAACTACTGAAAACACTGTAAAATATCTCAGTCAAGTCTACCCAAATTTTACTGCATTAACTCATCCAATCGAATGCGTATCACCTTATCGGTCACGGTATCTAACGCTTCAATTTTAGCAATCGCTTCATTCATATTGCGCTCAACAACGGGGTCAACCATAATAATGACAGGCAAATCAGTGCTAGTATCATCATGCGCTGGCTGTTGCAAAATTGCATCAATACTAATTTTAGACTCACTTAAAATGCGGGTGACTTCCGCTAGTACACCCAAATCATCTTTGACTTGTAGGCGCAGATAGTAGCCTGTGATCATTTCATCACTTGACAAAATGCGTGTATTATTTAGTGTCTCAGGCTGGAACGCCAAATGCGGCACCAAATTGGCGGTTGAATCATTGGTCTCTGCAAGGGCGCGTACCATGTCCACCACATCTGCCATCACAGCTGAGGCGGTCGCGCCTGCCCCTGCACCCGAACCGTAATACAAGGTTTGTCCGACAGGCTCTGCGTCGACCATGATGGCATTTTTTACCCCATTCACATTGGCAAGTAACACCTGTTTTGGAATCAAAGTCGGATGTACACGTAATTCAATGCCTTCTTCGCCACTGTCTAAAATACGACGTTTGGCAAACCCTAAATGCTTGATACGATAGCCAAGCTCGTTGGCATAACGTACATCTTGCTGGGTGATTTTGGTAATGCCTTCACAGTAAACTTTGTCAAATTGCAATGGAATACCAAACGCAATTGACGCAAGTAGCGTCAATTTATGCGCAGCATCAATCCCTTCGACATCAAATGTCGGATCGGCTTCGGCATAACCCAGCGCTTGGGCTTCAGCGAGGACATCTGCAAAGTCCCGCTTTTTATCACGCATTTCAGTCATGATAAAGTTGCCTGTACCATTGATGATACCTGCAAGCCAATCGATTTTGTTGGCAGCTAAGCCTTCACGTAAAATTTTAATAATCGGAATACCGCCGGCAACCGCGGCTTCATACGCCACTTTGACGCCCTTGGCATCTGCCTTGGCAAAAATCTCATTGCCATGTTCTGCTAATAATGCTTTGTTGGCAGTCACAATATGTTTGCCATGCTCGATTGCCGCTAAAATCACCTCTTTAGCCGTGGTGGTACCGCCCATCAATTCCACCACAATATCCACATCATCTTGCTGAACGATAGCAAGCAAATCGGCAGATTGTTTGATGTCTGTTGGAATATCGGTACGGTTGCGACGCGTCCCTACGTGGGTGATTTTAATCTCACGTCCTGTACGACGCGTCATTTCATCAAGGTTGTTTTGTAGTAGTTCAACCACCCCAGTACCCACAGTACCAAGTCCTAAAATCGCTAATTGAATAGGTCGATTATTCATAAAAAAAATTCTCAAATGTCAAAAATATAAAAATAAAAGTTCAAAAGTTGTCTAGGTAAATATACCATGCTAACTTGTGATTGGTAAGGTATAAAATCCAATTGCCCAAAAAAATTAAAATAAAAAAACCAGCGAGTGATGACTAGCTGGTTTTTATCCCACTTGGGGTTAACTTATTTGAGGTTGAGCCTCTGTGCCAATTCAGCCGGTGGCAGATAACCGCCAAGTTGATGACCTTCTGTGTCAAACACGGCTGGGGTGCCATTGATACCCAAATTTGCGCCTAATTCATAAATTTTACGTACGGGGTTACTGCAAGCCGGTGCATTGATAGGCATGCCCAATTTGGCATCGGTTAAGGCTTTTTTGCGGTCACTGCTACACCAGATTTTTTCCATGATTGGCATGGTCTGTTCATTACGTGGCCAAGGTAGATAGCGCACTTCGATACCCAGTGCATTTATCTCATCGATTTCACTGTGGAATTTACGGCAATAACCACAATCTGCATCGGTAAACACATAGATTGCCGCTTTCGTCTGCCCCTTAGCGGGGAAGATAATCATGTCTTTTTTATCAATGGTGGCAAGACTGGCTTTCGCATCTTGTGCTTGCAGGTTCGCTGAGATATGCTCAGGTTTGGCACCACCGACTTTGATGATATCGCCTTGTATCACATATTGACCTGTCGCATCGGTAAAAAATGCCGGTAAACCTTCGGCTTTGACCCAATAGATATTTGGCATACTGGTCGCTGTCACCGAGGTGATTTTGGCGGTGATACCTGATTTGGCTAAATTTGCCGCCAGCAGTTGCTGGAGTTGTGATTCATTTTTTGCCGCGGGGGCTGAGCTGCTAGTTGCTTCATGTTTCTGAGTTTCAGCATTGGCGGGTGTGCGCGATTGGGCATTATCACAGCCTGCCAAACCAACAATGCCAGCAACGGCGATGACACTGGTAATCAAACGGGCAGTTAATGAAGTTTTAGCAGGATAAGTTGCAAAACGAATGAGCATGAGAAAACCTACAGAACGTTAATATAGGTTTTTATTTTACCATATTGTTATGGTGTATGAGCGCTACCCCTGTCAACTTATTGTTAACAGTCTACTAGATTAGGCTTCACATTCTCGCTTGTTTCAGCTTCAATGGACTCAAAACAATCAGCTTAAAGCTAAATTCTATCAATTGATTGAAAGGTTGTTTAACAAAGTTTGTTTAACTGGGTTGATTGAAAAAATTCAACGTTTAAGCAAATAACTTTTGATAAGTTGCGATACAATTTAGACATTGTGTTTGCAGGACAAATTTGTAAACTAACAAATCGTCAGCTAGTTTAATAACTATTATTATTTTTTCATCTTTTACTATTTTTTAGGAATTTATCATGGCAATTGCTAGTTTATTAACCTTACTCGACGATATTAGTGTCATCCTAGATGATGTATCGGTGATGACAAAAGTCGCTGCCAAAAAAACGGCGGGCGTGTTGGGCGATGATTTGGCACTCAACGCCAATCAAGTATCAGGGGTAAAAGCCGATCGCGAGTTGCCTGTGGTGTGGAGTGTCGCCAAGGGCTCTTTAGTCAATAAAGCGATTTTGGTGCCGCTGGCTTTAATTATTAGTGCAATTTCGCAAGCCTTGGTAACAGGATTATTGATGATTGGTGGTTTATATCTGTGTTATGAAGGGGCAGAAAAAGTGGTGCACAAATTTTGGCCCCACTCTGGTAGTAATGATCCCGAGCAAGCCGAGCGGGTAGCAGCCAATGCCGATGAAAGTGTGGATTTGGTGGCACATGAAAAAGAAAAGATTAAAGGGGCAGTGCGGACAGATTTTATTTTATCGGCTGAAATCATTGTGATTTCACTTGGCACCATTGCCGCAACGGTGCCTTTACTGGATAAAGCGGCAACACTGGTAGCAATTTCACTCCTCATGACAGTGGGTGTGTATGGCTTTGTTGCCATGATTGTTAAGATAGATGATTTGGGGCTGCACTTGCAACAAAAGTCGTCATCAGCGGCACAAAGTATAGGTAAAGCCTTATTAGCCTTTGCGCCTATTTTGATGAAAGTGCTATCAATCGCCGGTACTTTGGCAATGTTCTTGGTCGGTGGTGGTATTTTGGCACACGGCGTTGGTGCGTTATATGATGGGATTGAACATTTAGGTGACTTGTCAGGGGCGTTTTCAGGCTTAACCACCAACCTGTTAAATGCACTGGTTGGTTTGGTAGCAGGTTTGGTGGTAGTTGCAATCATGACAGTCATCTCAAAAATTCGTAATAAACCTGCCCATTAAACAAGCCCGCCCATTCATTGTATCCAAAATTTGTAGCTAACATAAAAAAGCAGTTCATGTTGAACTGCTTTTTTATTGTTATACAGGCACGCAAATACGATTGATTTACTGATTGTGCTGCGGCGTTACCGACTCATCGTGAGAGGGCGCTACGTCAGTTTGTGCGGTGGTCGTCGATTTTTTAGTGACAACAACGGCATTTTCCACCTTTTTACTGGTGCGGGCTTTGGGTTTGGCTGCTGGTTTTTCGCTCGCCTTAGCTTTACGCGTACGGGTTTTTGGTGCTTTTGGGGTTGCCAAGGTCAGCATACCAACGGTTGCCGGTTTCATTTGTTCTGCCACACTTTCAATCATATTCTTATAACTTACGGGTGTGGTTTTACGTTTTTGCGCCGCTGCTTCTGCGCTATCTTCTACGTCGGCTGCTTCAACACCTTCGCTGTCAGTATTGAAGGCTATTGCTGGTTCATCAGCTGTTGGCACTGAGTCAACGTCCTGATTCACTATAGCATCATCCGCTATTATTGTCGCATAGACTGGCTCGGTTGGTTGGTTAGCGACTGGCGCATTGTGCGCTTGCAAGTAAGCTTCGACCAATTTACCTTGCTCAATCAACGCATGACCTTTATCGCCCAAGCGCGCCACAATCCATGCGCCTACGCTACCTGCTTGATATGACAGGTGGTTTTGGCTGGGTGAGGCTGATTGAGTTGAGGCTGCTTCTACTTGACCGGTGACACTGTCAGTTTGATTGGGGGTAGGCTCAGCAACTGACGGGTTTGAGTCAGTCGGCGCTTGAGCGACAGCGGTATCAATTATGGCGCCGCGTGGATCATTGATGGCGCGTTTAGTCACTGTTGGCAGCGCAGCGTCAGTTTTGCCTGCTTGGCATTGGAACTGACTGGCGGGCAAAATGGCCGTATGATAATCATCCAAGTTTTGCGCGGATAAACTGGCATAACCATAATTTCTAAAATACTGCCCAAAACGCTGTTGTTCAGCCACTACGACATTATCTTTTGCTGGGGTAGTGGTGGTAGCAGCTTGATGATTAAAAGCGTCGATGGCTTGGATAAAGCAGCTAACCACGCTGTCGGTTGCCATTTTTTCAGCAGCATTATCTAAGTACTGGTTAATAAACTGACTCACCGTACCTGAAATTTTTGTCACCGAAGGGGTCACTACAGAGGCAACTGGGCTAAATTGCGCTTGATAAGCCTTGTAGACTTCGCGTGGGTCATTTTTGGCACGGCCTTGGCTCGGTGTCACTGCTAGCTCTGCAGTGGCAGGCTCAGCTGATGGCGCAGATGGTGTAGATGCTTTAGTAAGCTCTGCTACTTCGTCATTTGACACTATAACGCTGCTAGCGTTAACTGGCGTCTCAATTACCTGTTCGGGTGTTGTGGGCTCGGGTGTCGTAGCCGAGGCTATTGGCTGCACCTCAGGCTTTGCAATTTCCCCTTTGCTGGCATCTAGGGAGAGGTGCGTTGTTTCAACCGCAGCCATAGGTTGCTGTTGTTCAGTTTTAAATACTTGAACTTGCACACTGTTGGGGTCGCGTTGTCTGGTGCCTTTCGGTTTTTCTGCTTTGGACTGGTTGTTTTTTCTACCATCGACAGCGGCAACAGCGGTATCAGTCGCTGTCACATAATTGACTACAGCCGCGCTACTATCCTCATTCGCTAGTGTAGCACGACGTTCTTTGATGCCGCGGCTGTCACGGCGACTATTCGGCTCGCGTTTTGGCAGCTCACTAGTTTTGGCCGTTTTTGAGGTATCATTTGACTTGTCTTTATTGCTATCAGAGTCCTGTGATGAAACTTCCGCCTCACTCGTTTCAGATTGATAACGGTTTGGTTTTTTAGCCTTTGGTTTGCGGTTACCACGTTTACGGCGCTCGGCATCTTTATCGCTCAATTCAGCCGTGGCTAAGGGTTGTTGAGACGCTTCTTGATAAGGATTGGCACTAGTTTCACCGGTGTCAGCTGTCACCGCAGGGAGGCTTGCCGTCAATGCCGCGTGATTGATTTGACCTTGCACCCCCAAGCTTTGCGCGCCGGTATTGACGAGACTTTCAATCGCCGAAGCGGCATCTTGACCACTAAAGTGTGGGGTGACTTGGGCTTGCTGGGTAGGGGCAAACAAGTTCGATAGCCAAGCGACTGCTGAAGTCGCAGGGACAGTGGCGGCCGGCTGCACGGGCTTTGGCGCGGCAGCTTTGGCGGCAGTCGTATCGTTGGCAGTTTGCTGAGGTTTGTTGGATGGCGTTACAGGGTTAGGCGTGCTATTGACGGCGTTGTTAGCACTGCTCCAGGCATTATGGTTACCTGTCGGGGCTACACGGCTGACTTCATTGTCATCGGTGTGCCAGTTGCTAGTATCGTAGCCACGGTCTTTATATTCTTGTTGTTGGCTTTCGGCGACACGCTCATAGCTCGATGGCGCAAACCCATCACTGTTATAAGTGATATTAAACTCGGGGGATTCAAGATGGGCATGCGGCAAGATAGTAATGCGCGTGCCACTTTCTTGCTCAAGATACACCAGCGTTTCACGTTTTTCGTTGAGTAAAAATGCCGCGATATCGGTTGGTACTTCGGCTTGTATTTCGCCATGACGCTCTTGTAACGCCCGTTGCTCGATTTGACGCATGATTGATAAAGCAAGTGAACGCAAGTCACGAATCATACCGGTACCGTGACAACGCGGGCAGAGGTAACCTGTCGCTTCTTCAAGTGACGGACGCAGGCGTTGACGACTCATTTCCAGTAGTCCAAAACGTGAAATTTCGGCGAATTGGATACGCGCGCGGTCGTTTTTGGTGGCTTCTTTGAGACGATTTTCCACTTGTTTTTGGTGGTCATCGGTTGCCATGTCAATAAAGTCAATAACAATCAAACCACCCATATCACGCAGGCGTAACTGGCGGGCGATTTCATCTGCCGCTTCCAAATTGGTATTAAACGCCGTTTCTGAGACATCCGCGCCTTTGGTGGCTTTTGATGAGTTGATATCGATCGATACTAGGGCTTCAGTTTGGTCAATCACAATCGAACCGCCGCTTGGCAAACGTACTTCACGTTGGTAGGCGGTTTCGATTTGTTTTTCAATCCCAAAACGGGCAAACATCGGCTCATAGTCCGTGTATTTGCGCAGTTTATTCGCTTGCTGCGGCATCACCGCTTCAATAAAATTCGCCGCTTCATTATAAGCGTATTCATTGTCGATCCAAATTTCTGTGATATCATCACGCAGGTAGTCGCGTAAGGCACGGGTGACTACGCCCGCTTCTTGGTGCAACAGGCGAGGTGAGGGGAATTTTTGGCTTTGTTGTTGGATGCCTTTCCAAATGTTTAATAAATGGTCAAGGTCATGTTGCAATTCATCGGTGGTTTTACCAATCCCTGCGGTACGGATGATAACGCTCATGCCTTTAGGTAGTCTTAGCTCACTTAGCGCTTGCTTCATCTCATCGCGCAGCTTGCCAGAGATTTGGCGAGAGATGCCGCCGCCACGCGCGTTGTTGGGCATCAATACCAAATAACGACCTGCCAATGAAATAAAAGTAGATAACGCCGCGCCTTTATTACCGCGTTCTTCTTTTTCCACTTGCACGATGAGCTCATCGCCTTCTTTAATCAGTTGTTTGATGTTATTGGTAGAGCGAGGGTCGCCTGCTAAATACTCTGGGGCGATTTCACGAATCGGTAAAAAACCTTGACGTTGCGAACCGTATTCCACAAATACCGCTTCAAGCGATGGCTCGACACGGGTCACATGACCTTTATAAATATTGGCTTTTTTTTGCTCGCGGGTACGGTTTTCTAAATCGAAATCATACAAGTGATTGCCATTGCACAGGGCAACACGGATTTCTTCGGCGTGGGTAGCATTGATGAGGATGCGTTTCATGTGTTTTCTCCTAAACACACAAAACATACGAGCGTAGATATGTTGCTATCAAACATTACTATCAAATATTAGATGAAACAACGTCAAACAGTGTTGACTAGACTCGCTGATACCAAGCGTAGGCGGCTTGATAACAAGGTTTGTTGTTCACCAAAAATTGCATGATTAAGTTGGATTATTGCCATAGCGAGGTTGTAAGCCTGTTAGGTAAATACAGCCATCATGCTGGATTGGGGTTGTTGCCCAAAACAATGCGCGTTTTAGGACAAATCAATAAACCCTTTTTCCCTATTGGTCAAAAAGTGTTAGCGTTAGTTTTCGCTTTAAATGGCAAGCCTGATAAGTTAGGTTTTACAAAGGCGTGGGCAATTTAAAATAATAAATCGTCCAAAACCGTAAACGTTTATCTCAAAATCGCAACTACTAAGTTCATTTACCTAGGCGCATAATACGCTAATCGTTACCAGCAGTTTTGTGGTTGTAAGGCACAAAACCCACCATTTATCTGTTATCTCTATATATCACTAATCTTTACAAACTATTTGAACATGTTTTCAAATGACAATTATCTTCGTTACTCGTATGTCGTGTGCTGATATTGATTAAAATCAGTCTTAAAATCTATAAATATTGGCAGTTTAGTGCGCCCTATCGTGAGTCATACCGCCATGAATAAATTTCGGCGGTATGGGCGACAGCAAAAGCGACAGTTTAATTATCCTGCTTACACTACGTTGTAATGAAGCTTAACAGGGTTTAAGTCGAATTGATGGCGCGAATTCATAGCGGCACAGGCACTAAACTGCTAAACTATAGCAAATTTTTATGTAAACGGCTATCAAAATATGACAGAGCACTCGCAGTCTCCCAAACGTCCTGCCCATCCTAACAAAAAACGCGACACCCCATCGCAGCAATCGGCTCATCAAACCCTAAAACGCACGCCTAGCAAACAACCACCGAGCAAACAACCCCAATCTGCAGATGACGATATTTTAGATTTTGCTAAAGTCAATTACTTGACCGTCACGCGCCAGCAGCATGACCAACGTGTGGATAACTTTTTGTTGGGTCGTCTTAAAGGATTGCCGCGCTCCCACGTCTATAACATGATTCGTTCCGACGAAATCCGTGTCAATGGCAAACGCTGTAAACCCCACGACAAACTGCAGCGTAATGACGTGGTGCGCATTGCACCCATCAAGCTTGCCACGCGTGAAAAACCCGTGATTAGCCCTGACTTTGCCCAAAGCTTGCTTGAGCGCATTGTGTATGAAGATGAGGGTTTAATGGTACTCAACAAGCCATCGGGTATGGCGGTACATGGCGGCAGTGGCGAGAGTTTTGGCGTGATTGAAGCCATGCGAGAAGCAACGGGTAAAAAATACCTTGAGTTGGTACACCGCATTGACAAAGATACCTCTGGCTTGCTGATGATTGCCAAAAAACGCTCAACCCTTAAAACTTTACAAGAGCATTTGCGAGAAAAAACCTTGCAAAAAACCTATCTGTGTTTGGTCGCAGGTTGGATAAGTAGCGAAACACAAACCATTGATAAACCGCTACTAAAATACACGTTGCCTGCCACACAAGAAGGCAAAAGCGGTGAACGCCGTGTCAAAGTAGATGTAAAATCCGAAGACAGTAAGCCAAGCCAAACCCAAATTAACGTGTTGCAAAAATTTGAGTTAAATGGTCAAAAAGTCAGCTTAATTGAAGCCAAGCCGCTCACAGGTCGTACCCACCAAATTCGGGTGCATTTGGCGAGTATCGGGCATCCGTTATTGGGTGATGATAAATACAATCCGAATGTGGCTAAAGGCGATAAAAGCGTGCGCCGCTTGTGCTTGCATGCGTATCAGCTTGCTATTCCAGACTATCAAACGATTACAGCCGAATTGCCAGACGATATGCAAAATCTGATAGAGAATCAACATGATTAACATGAAAAACAAATCGCTAATCATTTTCGATTGGGATGGCACGCTCATGGATTCGGTTGGCTTAATCGTCGATGCCATGCGCTATGCTGCTGAAAAGCACGGTTTAACCGTCAGCGATGAAGCCACCAAATCCATTATCGGCATTGCGTTAGTCGATGCGTTTCCCATGCTGCTTCCCAATGACAGCGATAAATATGATGAACTTTTAGCCACTTACTCTGAGTATTACGTCAAGCATTGCGACAACGACAAACTGTTTGATGGTATTAAAGAATTGATTCAACATTTACACGCGCAAGGTAAAACACTAGCCATTGCAACAGGCAAGAAACGTAAAGGGCTGCAGCGCGTGCTACCCAATTCTGGAATTGAAGTCTTTTTCACAACTACCAAAACCGCTGACGAAACCGCAGGTAAGCCAAATCCCTTAATGCTTGAGCAAATCTTGGTAGAAACAGGCACAAGAATTGAAGACGCTGTTTTTATCGGTGATAGTATTCATGACATCCGTATGGCAAAAAATATCAACATGGATTGTATTGCGGTGAGTTATGGCTGTGAAACCGCAGAGATTTTGGCTAAAGAACAGCCAACCAAGCTTGTGACCACAATCAATGAACTAAAACAACAGCTAATTTAGTTTAGCTTTGTGCAGATAACTAACTTCGAGTAGAATAACGGCAACTAAAAATTTTAAAAAGCTGTTAATAATGACCGAAGAACTACTCATCAACATCAGTCCATCTGAGAGCCGAGTCGCCGTGCTCGAAGATGGGATACTCAACGAAATCTTTATCGAACGCCATAGCAAACTTGGCTCAGTGGGCAATATCTACCTTGGCACAGTGGTGCGCGTACTGCCAGGCATGCAGGCGGCGTTTATCGACATTGGGCAATCGCGCACCGCGTTTTTGCACGTCAATGATATGCAGACCCTGCGTCCTAAGCTCTCAGCCATTGAACCGCCCAAACCGCAAAACCCCGCAATCGACAATACCTTAGACCCTGACACCACCACGCTTGCGATGACCACAACCACCTATCAGCCACCGCCTAGTGAGTTGATAGAAAACCGCTTGTATGAAGGACAGCGTATCTTGGTGCAAGTGATTAAAGACCAATTAGGCAGTAAAGGCGCACGACTGACGACGGATGTGTCATTGCCTTCGCGTTATTTGGTGTACTTGCCGTATGGGGAACATATCGGGATTTCACAGCGGATTGATGGCGATGAGCGAGAGCGGTTAAAAACGCAGCTTGGCGAGCTGATGCACCAAGTCAATCTACAAGGCGGATTGATTGCCCGTACTGCTGCCGAAAATATCCCGCAATCTAAACTTGAAGAAGATATTTATTATCTACTGCAGCTTTGGCGGATGGTACAAGCCCGCCGTGAGCAAACGCCGACCCATCGCCGTTTTGAGCTGATTTATCAAGATTTGTCGCTACCTTTGCGCGCGATTCGAGATTTGATTGGCGAGCAGACTGAAAGGGTGACGGTCGATAACGCCCGAGTGTTTGACGCTATTCGTCATTTTGCCAAAGAATTTGTCCCTGCCATTTTCCCACGTATTCAATTGTATGAAGGCGAGCAGGCGTTATTTGATGTACACCGCGTTGAAGAAGATTTAAAAGACGCGCTCAATCGCCGTGTTAATCTCAAATCAGGCGGTTATCTCATCATCGACCAAACCGAAGCCATGACCACCATTGATGTCAATACAGGCTCATTTGTCGGAGGACGTTCCCTTGAAGATACGGTGTATAAAACCAATTTAGAGGCCACCCACGCCATCGCCCGTCAGCTGCGACTGCGTAATTTGGGCGGGATTATCATTCTTGACTTTATCGATATGCAAGAGCAACAACACCGCGATGAGGTATTAGCAAGCCTGCAAGAACAATTAAAGCGCGATTATGCCAAAACTAACATCAGCCAAGTCTCAGCGCTTGGGCTGATAGAGATGACTCGCAAGCGCACGCGAGAGAGCCTACAGCAACAGCTTTGCGAGCCGTGTCCAACCTGTGGCGGTAAAGGCTTTGTCAAAAGCGCCGAAACCGTGTGTCTGGAGATTTTTAGAGAACTCATGCGCTGCGCCAGAACCTACAACGCCCCTAAGAAATTTACCGTGGTCGCAAATAGTGGCGTGATTGATTTGCTTGAAACCATTGAAGCGGATACGGTGGCAGAGATGGAATATTTGCTGGGTCGTCCGATTAACTTAGAAAGTGATAACCGTTTTAATCAAGAGCAATATGATATTTTGCTAGATTAGGCTATTGCTTTTACCCAAAAAATCGGTATAATACAGCCCACTTAACTTATTGCAGGGCGACGAAGATGATTCGTCAGTTTCTATCTTTTAACGATAAGCGAACAAGCCCTTTAATACAGTCGCTCCATTGATTGCGACACGAAATTAAAGAATACAGTTTCACCGACTATTAATCATGCTATCTATGTATTGCAAGTTAATAGTTTGAGTGGGACTGAAATTTTTTTATTTTCAAAAAGTGCCTGTCAAAAACAGGTAAAAAAATGCAAGTTAGGTGTTTACTCAATAACAGCTTAACACCCAACGCAAATTAACCCATATCAAACTTTATATTAGGAGCTTACTGGCATGGCTAACCAGAAAATCCGTATCAGACTTAAATCTTTTGACCATCGTCTGATTGACCAATCAGCTCAAGAGATTGTTGATACCGCAAAACGCACAGGTGCACAAGTTCGTGGTCCAGTACCGCTACCAACTCGCATTGAACGCTTTAACATCTTAACCTCACCACACGTGAACAAAGATGCCCGTGACCAATACGAAATCCGCACATTCAAACGTATGGTAGATATCGTTCAGCCTACTGACAAAACAGTCGATGCACTGATGAAGTTAGATTTGGCGGCGGGTGTTGATGTACAAATCGCATTAGGCTAACCCCTTAGGTTTCATCCTTAGGACTCAGACCTATATTGAATAACAGTAAAAATTAAGAGGTTAACAACATGGCGATCGGTTTAGTCGGAAAAAAATGCGGCATGACTCGTATCTTCACAGAAGCAGGTGTTTCAATTCCTGTAACTGTTGTTGAAGTTACTGCCAACCGTATCTCTCAAATCAAAACACAAGACACAGACGGCTACCAAGCTATCCAAGTAACAACTGGTGAACGTCGTGATTCTCGTGTTAATGCAGCTCAAAAAGGTCACTTTGCAAAAGCTGGCGTTGCTGCAGGTCGTGGCACTTGGGAATTTCGCGTCGAAGACAGCGAACTTGAAGGCCGCGAAGCAGGTAGTGAAATCGCTGCTGACTTGTTCCAAGTAGGCCAAATCGTTGACGTAATTGGTACCAGCAAAGGTAAAGGTTTCCAAGGTGGTATCAAACGCCACAACTTCCGTTCACAAGATTGGACACATGGTAACTCAGTATCTCACCGCGTTGTGGGTTCTACAGGTCAAAACCAAACACCGGGTCGTGTATTCAAAGGCAAAAAAATGCCAGGTCAAATGGGTAACAAACGCGTGACCGTACAAGGCTTAGAAGTGATTTCAGTTGATGCTGAAAAAGGTATCCTAGTTATCAAGGGTGCAATTCCTGGTGCCAACGGTGGCGACGTTTTAGTACGTCCATCAGTTAAAGCTTAATCAAGGGGATTAACGTGAATCTAAATACAGTAACAGGTTCGGCGGTTGAGCTATCAGACGTAGCATTTGGTCGTGAATTCAACGAAGCACTTGTACACCAAGTAGTTACCGCTTATTTAGCGGGTGGTCGTCAAGGTAGCCGTGCTCAAAAAACACGTGGTGAAGTATCTGGCGGTGGTAAAAAACCATGGCGTCAAAAAGGTACTGGCCGTGCACGTGCAGGTTCCATCCGTAGCCCAATTTGGGTCGGTGGTGGCCGCGCATTTGCCGCCAAACCACAAGATTGGTCACAAAAAGTGAACCGTAAAATGTACCGTGGTGCCATGCAATGCATTCTTGCTGAATTGATTCGTCAAGACCGTTTGGTATTGGTTGATGACATCAGCATTTCAGCACCAAAAACTAAAGAGCTTATCGCTAAACTTAAAGACTTAAATGCCCCTAAAGCATTAATCGTTACCAATGAAGTTGACGAAAATCTTTACTTAGCTGCTCGCAATATTCCATACGTCAGCGTACTAGGTAGCACTGAAGTTGATCCAGTTAGCCTAATTGCGTTTGACAAAGTCATCATGTCTGTCGCAGCCGCCAAAGAAATTGAGGGAGTGTTAGCATGAATAACGCAAGACTATATCAGGTACTAAAAGCACCTGTATTTTCAGAAAAATCTCAAATCTTGGGCGATACTTTAGGTGTGCAAGTGTTCAAAGTTGACACCAACGCGACAAAAAAAGAGATTAAAAAAGCCGTAGAATTAATGTTTGAAGGTGTTGAAGTAGTTAAAGTTAACACTTTGAATGTTAAAGGTAAGACAAAGCGATTTGGTCGCACGGTAGGTCGTCGTCAAGACTTCAAAAAAGCCTATGTGACCTTAAAAGCTGGTCAAGATGTTCAAGTAGCCGACGTAGCAGAACAACCTGCTGCTGACAACGAATAAGGATTACACAATGCCTATCGTAAAAGCCAAACCGACATCACCAGGTCGCCGATTTGTCGAGAAAGTGGTGCATCCACACCTTCATAAAGGTCGTCCTTATGCAGCATTAGTAGAGTCAAAAGGCAAAACTGGTGGTCGTAACAACAACGGTCGCATCACTACCCGTCATATCGGTGGTGGTCATAAACAGCATTACCGTGTTGTTGACTTCAAACGTAACAAAGACAACATCCCTGCTGTTGTAGAGCGTATTGAGTACGATCCAAACCGTACTGCCCACATCGCACTACTTAAATATGCAGACGGTGAGCGTCGTTACATCATCGCACCAAAAAAATTGCAGCAAGGCGATACCGTTATTTCTGGTGAAACTGCACCAATTCGCCCAGGTAACTGCTTACCACTGCGTAGCATTCCAGTGGGTACAGTGATTCACAATATCGAACTTAAAATCGGTAAAGGTGCACAGATCGCTCGTTCAGCAGGGGCTGCGGTTCAATTATTGGGTCGTGATGGTATCTATGCAATCGTTCGTTTACGTTCAGGCGAAACTCGTCGTATCCACGTAAATTGTCGTGCGGTTATCGGTGAAGTATCAAACACTGAAAATAACCTTAAATCATTGGGTAAAGCAGGTGCCAACCGCTGGCGTGGCGTTCGTCCTACCGTTCGTGGTACTGCAATGAACCCAGTTGACCATCCACACGGTGGTGGTGAAGGTCGTAACTTCGGTAAACACCCAACCAGCCCATGGGGTCAGAAGGCTAAAGGCCTTAAAACACGTTCTAACAAACGTACTGACCACATGATTATCCGCCGTCGTCGCGTCAATAAGAAATAAGGAATAATTTCATGCCTCGTTCATTGAAAAAAGGTCCATTCATCGATGCGCACTTGTTTGCCAAAGTTGAGAATGCGTTAGAAACTAACTCACGCAAACCAATCAAAACTTGGTCACGTCGCTCAATGATTTTGCCACAAATGGTCGGCTTAACTATTTCTGTTCATAACGGTCGTACACACGTACCTGTTATCGTAAACGAGCAAATGGTTGGTCATAAACTTGGTGAATTCGCCCCAACCCGTACATATCGTGGTCATGGCGTTGACAAGAAATCTAAGAAATAAGGTGCTCATCATGGAAGTAACTGCAAAATTACGCGGTGCCGCCATTTCGGCACAAAAAGTACGCTTAGTTGCTGACGAAGTTCGCGGCAAATCAATTGAGCGTGCATTAGATATCTTAACCTTTAGCAATAAAAAAGCCGCTAAATTGGTTAAAAAATGCTTAGAATCTGCGATTGCTAACGCTGAGCATAACAATGGTTTAGACATCGATACACTCCGTGTTTCTACCATTTATGTGGATGAAGGTATTACGTTAAAACGTGTTTTACCACGTGCCAAAGGTCGTGCTGACCGTATTAGCAAACGTACTTGCCACATCACAGTTAAGGTAGGAGCATAATATGGGACAGAAAGTTCATCCAATCGGCATCCGTCTTGGCGTAATCCGTAAATCAAACGCTAACTGGTATGCAGATCCAAAAAAATACCCTGAATACTTAATCAACGACTTACAAGTTCGTAAATATTTAGAGAAAAAGCTTAAAGCAGCGATGATTAGCGGTATTAGCATCGAACGTCCTACGGGCGCAGCTAAGATCACTATCGCTACTGCACGTCCTGGTATCATCATTGGTAAAAAAGGCGAAGATATTGAAAGCCTACAAAAAGAACTTACCAAATTAATGGGTGTGCCAGCACAAGTTAGCATTGAAGAAATCACCCAACCAGACTTAGACGCACGTCTAGTGGCTGACGGTATTGCTTCACAACTTGAACGTCGTGTTATGTTTCGCCGTGCAATGAAACGTGCTGTTCAAAACAGTATGAAAGCGGGCGCACAAGGTATCAAAGTTGAGCTATCAGGTCGTCTTGGCGGTGCTGAGATTGCTCGCTCAGAGTGGTATCGTGAAGGCCGTGTACCTTTGCATACATTACGTGCTGACATTGACTACTCAAATGTACGCGCAGAAACCACTTACGGTACTATCGGTGTAAAAGTTTGGATTTTCCGTGGTGAAGTGCTTGATGGCATGAACCGTGTATATAATCCAGTCAAAGAAGAAAAACAAGCACGTGCACCTCAAAAACGTCGTGCTCGTAATGATCGTAGCGACCGCCCACGTAGTGAGCGCCCAGCTAAAGACAGAGGTTAATCGATATGTTACAACCAAAACGTACCAAGTTTCGTAAAGTACAAAAAGGACGTAATACGGGGTTAGCTCACCGTGGTAGTAGCGTATCTTTTGGTACAATCGGACTTAAATCAGTAGAACGTGGTCGTATGACTGCCCGTCAAATCGAAGCTGCTCGTCGTACGATTTCACGTCGTATCAAGCGCGGTGGTAAAATTTGGATTCGTGTGTTCCCAGACAAACCAATTACCGAAAAACCACTAGAAGTTCGTATGGGTAAAGGTAAAGGTCCAGTAGAATACTGGGTATGCGAAATCAAACCAGGCAAAATGCTTTATGAAATCGAAGGGGTTTCTGACGAGCTAGCAACTGAAGCGTTCACGCTTGCAGCTGCCAAGTTGCCTTTCAAAACCACCATTGTTAAACGGACGATAATGTAATGAAGATCAGTGAACTTAAAGACAAATCAGTCGAAGAGCTGACCCAATTACTAGACGAAAAGCAATTAGAAACATTTCGTCTTCGTATGGCAAAAGCCACTGGTCAGTTAGGCAACACCCATGAGATTAAAGCAAATCGTCGTACGATTGCTCAAATCAAGACGCTTATCTCTGAAAAACAGAACACCGAAAACCAAGGGGCTTAATCATGAGTGAGCAAAATACCAACCAAGCTAACGCTACTGAACAAAGTACCGTCACTGGTAAAGTTGTCAGTGACAAAATGGATAAAACTATTACTGTACTTGTTGAGCGCCGTATTCGTCATGCCAAATATGGCAAAATGATTCGCCGTTCTACCAAACTACATGCTCATGACGAAAACAATGAGTGTGGCGTTGGTGATACAGTTCGTATCAAATCAACACGTCCACTATCAAAAACCAAATCTTGGGTGTTAGTAGACGTCGTAGAAAAAGCAGTTAATATTTAATTTAACTTAAATAGATAGTTATAATTGCAAAGCAAGTCAGTAACTGCTACAATACGCCACCTTAAAAATGGCTTATTGTGGCAAAGACTTGTTTTGCCAATTTATGGAGTAACGCGATGATTCAGACTGAAACAATGCTGGAAGTTGCAGACAACAGTGGTGCAAAACGAGTTATGTGCATTAAAGTGCTAGGTGGCTCACATCGTCGTTATGCATCAGTAGGCGACATCATTAAAGTGACTGTGAAAGAAGCAATTCCACGCGGTCGTGTCAAGAAAGGTGATGTAATGAACGCGGTAGTCGTACGCACGAAGTTTGGTGTACGTCGTCCTGACGGTTCAGTACTACGTTTTGATGATAATGCAGCTGTGTTGTTGAACAACAATAAAGCACCAATTGCAACACGTATTTTTGGACCAGTAACCCGCGAACTACGTGGCGAACAATTTATGAAAATTGTTTCATTAGCCCCAGAAGTATTGTGAGGAAAACATGGCAAAATTACGTAAAGGCGACCAAGTGATTGTAATTGCTGGCAAAGACAAAGGCAAGCAAGGTACAGTACTAGCAGTAAAAGAAGACCGTGTAAAAGTTGAAGGCATCAACATCGTTAAAAAACACCAAAAGCCAAACCAACAGACTGGCGTTGAAGGTGGTATTATCGAGAAAGAAGCATTTTTACACATTTCAAATGTTGCAATTTATAATGCAGCAACCCAAAAGGCAGATCGTATTTCTTACCAATTGAATGACGAAGGCAAAAAACAACGCGTTTATCGTTCATCTGGTGAAGTTGTGGCGACTGCATAACCATCTAAGGGTATCAGTAATGGCAAGACTTAAAACACAATATAACGAACAGCTTAAGCAAAAAATTCAGCAAGAGCTTGGTTTAGCGAACGTTATGGAAATCCCTAAAATCACCAAAATCACCCTAAACATGGGTGTGGGTGATGCCGCTCAAGACAAAAAAGTTCTTGAAGGCGCATTAGCGGATATGACGGCAATTGCCGGTCAAAAACCTGTAGTAACCAAAGCTCGCAAATCAGTTGCAGGCTTTAAAATCCGTGAAGAATGGCCAATCGGCTGTAAAGTAACGTTACGTGGCGAACGGATGTACGAATTTTTAGATCGTTTAATCTCAATCGCTATTCCACGTATCCGTGACTTCCGCGGTTTTACAGATAAAGCATTTGATGGCCGTGGTAACTATTCACTAGGTATCAAAGAGCAAATCGTTTTCCCTGAAGTTGACTTTGACAAAATCGACCGTATTCGTGGTTTAGACATTACCATTACGACTACCGCAAAAACTGATGATCAAGGTCGTGCATTGCTTAAAGCATTCGGCTTCCCATTCAAGGGCTAACAGCAAGGATAAGGCAATATGGCAAAGAAAAGTATGATTAATCGCGAATTTAAACGCGAAGCGACTGTTGCTAAATATGCTGAGAAGCGTGCAAAGCTTAAGGCAATTATCAGCGACATCAACGCAACTGATGAAGAGCGTATCGACGCAATGCTTACATTACAAGCACTGCCACGTGATGCTTCACCAGTACGTTTACGTAACCGCTGTGCATTGACAGGTCGTCCACACGGTTATTTCCGTAAATTTGGTCTTTCACGTAATATGATTCGTGAAAAAGTAATGCAAGGTGATGTACCTGGCGTTCATAAAGCAAGCTGGTAAGGGGAAACAATATGAGTATGCAAGATACCGTTGCTGATATGTTGACTCGTATCCGTAATGCACAAATGGCTCAAAAAGCGTCTGTGACTATGCCAAGCTCAAAACTACGTAAATCAATTGCTGATTTGCTAGTGAAAGAAGGTTATGTTGCGACCGCTGAAACTCAAGAAGTTGGTACAGGTAAAACTGAATTAACCATCGAGCTGAAATATTTTGAAGGTAAACCAGTTATTGAGACGATTAAACGTTATAGTCGTCCAGGTTTACGTCAATACCGTGGTAAAGATGCCCTACCAAGCGTCCAAAAAGGTCTAGGTGTAGCAATCATCTCTACCAATAAAGGCATCATGAGCGACCGTGAAGCTCGTGCAGCTGGATTAGGCGGCGAAGTTATTGCGTTCGTAGCTTAATTAACATTAAGAGGGACAGGCATAGTTTGTTGTGCCTGTTCGTTTTTTTATCACTTTTATAGGAATTACCCGTATGTCTCGTGTGGCTAAAGCCCCTGTAGCACTACCAAATGGTACAAGTGTTACTTTGAACGGTCAGCAGGTTGAAGTTAAAGGTAGCAAAGGTACGCTAACTTTACGCCTGCATGATTTGGTCGAGCTAAAACAGGAAGATAATCAACTTATTCTTTCACCAAAATCTGACACCAAAGATGGTTGGATGCACACTGGTACAGTTCGTGCATTATTAAGCAACATGGTTAAAGGTGTTACTGAAGGCTTCGAACGTCGTCTACAATTGATTGGTGTTGGTTATAAAGCCGCTGTTGCTGGCAATAAAGTTAACCTAAACTTAGGTTATTCACACCCAATCGAATATGTATTACCTGAAGGTGTTACTGCTGAAACCCCAACTGCGACTGAAATCGTGTTAAAATCTAGCGACAAACAAAAGCTAGGTCAAGCAGCAGCAAACATTCGTGGCTATCGCCCACCTGAGCCTTACAAAGGCAAAGGCGTTCGTTATAGCGATGAGTATGTCGCTCGTAAAGAAGCTAAGAAAAAATAAGGTGAAATGACATGTTTGATAAAAAAGCTGCTCGCCTTCGTAGAGCGAAAAAAACCCGTGCACATATCCGTGGTTTAGGCGTAAATCGTCTATCTGTTAATCGTACTAACACCCACATCTATGCACAAGTTATCTCACCAACAGGTGGTGAAGTGTTAGCCCAAGCTTCAACGTTAGATACTACTTTACGTGCTGGTCAAACTAGCAACATCGAAGCTGCAACTGCCGTTGGTAAATTAATTGCAGAACGCGCTAAAGCTGCCGGTATTACTAAAGTTGCGTTTGATCGTAGCGGTTTTAAATATCATGGTCGTGTTAAAGCATTAGCTGAAGCCGCTCGTGAAAATGGATTGGAGTTCTAATCATGGCAAAAGTTGAACAAACAGACGGTTTAGTAGAGCGCTTAGTCACAGTTGGCCGTGTATCTAAAGTTGTAAAAGGTGGTCGTATCTTTTCTTTCACCGCACTCACAGTGGTAGGTGATGGTAATGGCCGTGTTGGTTTTGGTCGTGGTAAAGCGCGTGAAGTGCCTGCAGCGATTCAAAAAGCACTAGAAGCTGCCAAACGTAATATGATTACTGTTGATTTAGCGGGTACAACCCTTCAACATCCTATTACTGCTAGCCACGGTGCAAGCCGCGTGTATATGCAACCAGCCTCTGAAGGTACAGGTGTTATCGCGGGTGGTGCAATGCGTGCAGTATTAGAGGTTGCAGGCGTAGAAAACGTATTAGCAAAATGCTATGGTTCAACCAATGCCGCTAACGTTGTACGTGCAACTTTCAACGGGTTAAAAGAAATGTCTTCTCCTGAAAAAGTTGCGGCAAAACGCGGCAAAACAGTTGAAGAAATCTTGGGCTAAGCTAAGGTGATAACATGAAAAAAATGAAAGTTACTCAAGTAAAATCGAGTGCCCATCGCCTAGCAAGCCATAAAGCTTGTTTGAAAGGTTTAGGGTTACGTCGTATTGGACATACTGTCGAAGTTGAAGATACTCCTTCGACCCGTGGTATGGTAAACCGCGTTAACTACTTAGTTAAAGTGGAGGAAGTATAATGGGTCTACGTTTAAATGAATTGAGCCCAGCTGAAGGTTCAAGAAAAAATAAACTTCGCCGTGGTCGTGGTATCGGTTCTGGTATCGGTAAAACCGGTGGTCGTGGTGTCAAAGGTCAAACCTCACGTTCAGGTTCTGGTATTCGCTCAGGTTTTGAAGGTGGTCAAATGCCTTTATACCGTCGTTTGCCAAAATTTGGTTTCACCAGTAAACTTGCAATGGTAACGGCAGAAGTGCGTTTATCAGAATTAAATCAAGTTGATGGTGACGTGGTAAGCATTGAGTCTTTAAAAGCAGCGAATATCATTCGCCACGATATGCAGCGTGTTCGTATTATCCTTTCAGGTGACGTAACCAAAGCATATACTTTTAAAGGTGTTAAAGTGACTAAAGGTGCTAAAGCGGCTATTGAAGCAGCTGGTGGTACTGTTGAGGAGTAATCCTACATGACTAAGCATTCAACATCGATGAATCCTCTAGCATTTATTCGTAAGTACGATGAATTATTTAATCGTTTACTATTTTTGTTGGGTGCTTTAGTCGTCTATCGTTTCGGTTCACATGTACCTATTCCTGGTATGGATCCAGAAAGCTTATCGAAATTTTTTCAAACCAATGAAAATACTATTTTAGGTTTGTTTAATATGTTTTCTGGTGGGGCATTAGAGCGGATGTCAGTCATGGCACTCGGGATTATGCCTTATATTTCTGCTTCAATCATTGTCCAGATGATGACGGCGGTTATACCATCACTGGATGCATTAAAAAAAGAAGGTCAAGCCGGTCAGCGCCAAATCAACAAGTATACCCGCCAATTAACCCTTGCATTAGCCTTGGTTCAATCAATTGGTATGTGCACAGGGTTGATTAGTCAGAATCTCACATTGACCAGTGGTCTTGGTTTTTATATTCCTGCGGTAACTTCGCTCGTTGCAGGGTCAATGTTTTTGATGTGGTTAGGTGAACAGATTACTGAACGTGGTATTGGTAATGGTATTTCAATGCTAATTTTAGCGGGTATCATAGCGACTTTTCCACAAGTGGTCACGCAGTCAATTAACGCTGTCCAGCAAGGTCAAATGAATATGATTGCCTTGTTGATATTTAGTTTATTGGCATTAGCGGTGGTGGCAGGGATTGTGTTTATTGAGCGTGCCCAGCGCCGTATCCCCGTCAACTATGCCCAAAAGCAATCGCAAGAACGAAAAATATATGCACAGCAGCAATCGCATTTGCCATTAAAAATTAATATGGCAGGGGTTATTCCAGCGATTTTTGCCAGTTCATTGTTGTTATTCCCAGCGAGTTTGGGACAGTGGGTGGGTCAATCACCCAATCCCAATATTTTTCAAAGCTTCTTGCAGAATATGGCATTAGTGTTATCACCGGGTCAACCGCTGTATTTGGTGATTTTTGCAGCCTTGATTATTTTCTTTTGTTATTTTTATACCGCGTTGGTATTTAGTCCAAAAGAAGTATCAGAGAATTTGAAACGAAGTGGGGCTTATATTCCAGGCATTCGCCCAGGTTTACAAACTCAACGTTATTTAGATCATGTGCTAAATCGCTTAACCTTTATTGGTGCGATTTATATGACAATTATTATTTTGATGCCGATGATATTGCAATCTGCGTTTGGTATTCCGTTTCATTTAGGCGGTACCTCAGTACTGATTAGTGTGGTCGTAATTATGGACTTTATTGCCCAAGTTAAAGCGCACTTAATGACGCACCAATACCATGATTATTCGCTGATGCAAACCATGGAAGTCAAGCATTCATAACTACTACTAGGAGCTGAAAATGAAAGTTCAAGCATCTGTAAAAACAATCTGCGGTAGCTGCAAAATTGTACGCCGCAAAGGCGTTGTTCGCGTTATTTGTAGTGCAGAACCGCGTCATAAACAACGTCAAGGTTAATCTAAATTGTTAGATTGGACTTGAAATCAGGTAGCGGATACTGTATTATCCGCTACTTGTCGTTATTTTGTCACATTTGTAGATAACCAAATGTGTCAAAATGCTACATCAGTAGATGATTAATTCATCTTTTCCTTATAATTGGAGAAATGTCAATGGCTCGTATTGCCGGTGTAAACATTCCGGACAACAAGCACGCTATCATTTCACTCACTTATATTTTTGGTATTGGTCGTACCACTGCTGCTAAAATTTTAGAAGCGGTAAACATTGCGCCAACTACTAAAATCAGTGAATTAAATGATACTCAGCTTGATGCTGTCCGCACCCAAGTTGCAGAATACACAACTGAAGGTGACTTGCGTCGTGAAATCTCGATGAATATTAAACGTTTAGTAGACTTAGGTTGCTATCGTGGCTTGCGTCATCGTCGCGGTTTACCAGTAAATGGTCAACGCACAAAAACAAATGCGCGTACTCGTAAGGGTCCACGTAAAGCAATCAGAAAATAATTAACTTAGGAAGCTAAAAGATGGCAAAAGACACTCGTAGTCGCAAAAAAGTGACTCGCCGCTCGGTAGCTGAGGGCGTAGCGCACATCCATGCGTCTTTTAATAACACCATTGTAACGATTACCGATCGTCAAGGTAATGCTTTGGCTTGGGCCACCGCTGGTGGACAAGGCTTCCGTGGTTCACGTAAATCTACACCATTTGCTGCACAGGTTGCGGCTGAAGTTGCTGGTAAAGCAGCACAAGAATATGGTGTCAAGAATGTTGATGTCTTGGTTAAAGGTCCAGGACCTGGTCGTGAGTCTGCGGTAAGAGCCTTAGGTGCATTGGGTTATAAAATAAACAGCATTAGCGATATAACCCCGATTCCTCATAACGGAACTCGTCCACCGAAAAAACGTCGCGTATAAGGAGACTTTCATGGCCCGTTATCTAGGTCCAAAATTAAAACTTTCTCGTCGTGAAGGTACTGATTTACAATTAAAATCAGGTGTTAAAGCGTACGAAGAAAAAACCAAAAAAGCTGACCGTGCCCCTGGTCAACATGGTAATCCACGTAGCAAAACGTCAGAGTACTCTGCACAGCTTCGTGAAAAACAAAAAGTAAAACGCATTTATGGTGTATTAGAGCGTCAATTCTCAAACTACTATAAAGAAGCTGCGCGTATGAAAGGCGCAACTGGCGAAAACTTGCTTCAAATGTTAGAACGTCGCCTCGATAACGTCGTTTATCGCATGGGTTTTGGTGCAACTCGCGCAGAAGCTCGCCAATTAGTTAGCCACCGTGCTATTCTATTAAAAAAAGCGGGTCGTGATGAGTTTGTTCGTGTCAACATTCCTTCAATCCAATTGCAAGATGGTGATGTGATTGCCGTACACGAAAAAGCCAAAGAACAATTACGTATCAAAAACGCAATTGAATTGGCGGCTCAACGTGGTACACCTGCATGGTTGGAAGTTGATAACAGCAAATTGCAAGGTACTTTTAAACAAGCGCCAGAGCGTGCTGACTTACCAGCCGAAATCAACGAAAGCTTAATCGTTGAGTTGTACTCTAAATAATTAATTTTACTATAAAGTCGAGGTGACAAATGATGCTAAATGCTACTGAGTTTCTTACACCGAATGCCATTCATGTGGACACGGTCAATGAAACACACGCCAAAGTCACGCTCGAACCGTTAGAACGAGGTTTTGGGCATACATTAGGTAATGCCCTACGTCGTATTCTATTATCTTCATTGCCTGGTGCAGCTGTAATCGAAGCTGAAATCGAAGGCGTTGATCATGAGTATTCAACCCTCGAAGGGTTGCAAGAAGATGTGCTAGATCTATTGTTAAATTTAAAAGGTTTAGCGATCCAATTGCATGATCAAAATGAAGTATTCTTGACCCTTGACAAACAAGGTCCTGGCACTGTACTAGCATCAGATATTGAGTTACCTCACAATGTAGAGATTATCAATCCTGATTTAGTTTTAGGTACATTAAGTGATCGTGGTCATTTAAAAATGCGTTTGCGTGTAGCAGTAGGTCGTGGTTATGAGCCTGCCAATGTACGTAAAGATTCTGGTGATAACAAAGTTATTGGTCGTTTAAAATTGGATGCTAGCTATAGCCCAATCTTACGCGTGGCATACCAAGTTGAAAATGCCCGTGTTGAACAACGCACTGACTTAGACCGTTTGGTTATCGAACTTGAAACCAATGGTACCATCGATCCAGAAGAAGCAATTCGCAAAGCAGCAACGATTTTGCAGCAGCAAATTGCCGTATTTGTTGACCTTGAAGCGGAAGCCACCCCAGAACCTGTTAAGGAAAAAGAAGAAGTTGACCCTGTGCTACTTCGCCCAGTGGATGACTTAGAATTAACGGTTCGCTCAGCAAATTGCTTGAAGGCGGAAAATATCTATTACATTGGCGATTTGGTACAACGCACCGAAACTGAGTTGTTAAAAACCCCAAATCTCGGTAAGAAATCATTAACTGAAATCAAAGACGTCCTTGCTTCTAAAGACTTAGAGCTTGGTATGCGCCTTGAAAATTGGCCACCTGCTGATTTACGTGTTGATGACCGCTTCTCTTACCGTAGCCGTTAAAATTTAAAGGAAGTTTGACCATGCGACATCGTAACAGTGGAGTTAAGTTGGGTCGTACCAGCAGCCATCGTAAGGCCATGTTCCAAAATATGACCAACTCACTATTTGAACATGAACTCATCAAAACTACTCTTCCTAAAGCTAAAGAGCTTCGCCGTGTGGCAGAGCCGCTAATTACTTTGGCAAAAGAAGATTCAGTTGCTAACCGTCGTCTAGCGTTTAACCGCTTGCGTAATAAAGCGACTGTAGGTAAATTATTCACGACACTGGGCCCACGCTACAAAGCGCGTCCAGGTGGTTATCTGCGTATCATCAAGTGTGGTTATCGCGATGGCGATGCTGCACCGATGGCATACGTTGAATTAGTAGACCGTGACTAATCATACTGATTAAAAAAACCCCATAGGTTGGCGCTTATGGGGTTTTTTGTTTATAGTGATAAATCCTCAATTTACCTTTGGACATATGATGCAGCTGAGTTTTGATGTGCTAGTATTGATGATGATTTGGGTGGTAATAATGGTTAAAAACCGCGTCAAACGCTAAGGCATCTTGCTTGTTTCTTGTAAAGAAAGCGTGCCATCTTGACCCACGATAATATGGTCAATCAAA
>OFDC01000191.1_pt1 | contig 61283 bp, 51 predicted proteins | sample 1520941 | NCBI WGS metagenome assembly OFDC01 (sample SAMEA94258168, study PRJEB24077) | hot springs metagenome | biome: Aquatic biome; feature: Water | place: India | collected 2012-12-06 | depth 5 m | reverse complement strand
CATTCTAAAATTACTTGTACACGATTGCCTTTCTTAGCCATTGTTTTATCTATTTAATGTATTGACTTTTATTGATAAGCAATCAAATCAAGCCAAAAGTGGTATTTTTGAAATAAAAATCTTTTAAAAATGCAATTACTTTTGAGCTAATCGCTTGAGTGTCTTGCATTTGGGGTTGCAAAGATACGAAATTGTGTTTTGTTTTTCAAAAATCTTTCAAAAGTTTTTTGATTAATTATTAGATTTATCTTCATGAAGCACCAAACAAGCCGTTTCAGTAGTTTTGGGCGTTAGTTTAAATCCCAGTTTTTGGATACTTTCTTGCACTTTCGATACTTCTTTCGGAAAATCAGCTACCCAAATAATACTTGTGTCGGCGGTTTCGCTCTCATTTACTACTGGCATATCAACCACTTTTGTATCCCAAAGCAGTTTTAAGAAGTCTTTCAGCGGCATATCCATGCCTACGTTGCTGGTAGCTATGGCCATATCCTTATTGGTTGAGAGAGCATATACTTTGCGAGTACGATTTTCGTTTTTTGCTTTTAGCCCGAAAACATCTTCCAAATTTTTCATGCCTATTTCGCCCAAACGATGTTTCATTCCTTCTGGAACTTTGATGGTTAGACTGTACTGTTGCTTTTCTTCCAACAAATATTTTGTTTGCTCTGAAACCTCCAGACACGCCCTGTCATTTGGATTTGGACGAGTTGTTTGATAAAGCACTTGATACATCAACGGTACAGTGCAATTAATAAACTCATATTCAAAGTCTGATTTTTTGTTGATTTGAGACTGTACGCCTTCTTTTTGTGCCGAAACTGCTACTTTATAAAAACTTTTATCTTCTGCCTGCACAGTGGTCATTACCGTTGCATTTTCGGTTTTGGTGGCAAATTCAGCTTTTGTTTTTACGGCCAAAATTGCTCCACTTTTGGCTAAATAAATCACTTCTTCAGTTACTTCTTCGGGCGATGTGATGGCTTTGATATACCCTTGTGGGTCGATGATAATCGTGTGAGGCATCAGTTGGTGATAAAACAACTGATTAATAAATTTATTGGCATCAATGGCTATGGGCATTGATGTTGGACGTTTTTTTAAGAAATTTACTACTTTCCAACGCTCCTCGTCGGTTACGTTGATAACTTCTAAATCAGTCGGAAATTTTTTCTGTAACGTCGCCAAGTGATCCATTGCAGGAAAACATGGTCCGCAGTAAGTAGCCCAAAACTCCAAAATAACTACTTTTCCTCGATAGTCTTTGATATTTTTCTTAGCTGTTCCCTCTTTTGTTAAAATATTGATATCGAAATCAGGCACTAATGAGCCAATTTGAATTGATTCTGAAACCGCTCCTTCTTGTGCGTGAGTACTCACGACAAACGTACATACAATACTGACGATGCTTAAAATCTTTCTCATTATGTTTCGATACGATTAAAATCCATGCAAAATTAAGTCTTTATTCAGAGCTTTTGCAAAAAATAGTCATTGGTTTGAGACTAAAATTACTGAAAACAGCTTGTTTACACTTAGATTTTGAGCAAGAATCTTGCCATCAAGTAAAAAATGTCTTCATTGAAAACAAACTTATGAATCAAGATATTTTTATGCGTGCATACTATTTTTCAAGAAATTTGGATTAATTTCGCCATTATCTATCAACTAAAAAACCAAGATGAAAAATACACAAGTAAACCTTATTGCTCGTCCAGTGGGCACTCCAACTGCCGAATGTTGGGAAATTATCGAAACCGAAACGCCCGAATTGGCTGAAAATCAGATTCTTGTTCAGAACCAATATTTATCAATCGACCCTGCGATGCGTGGCTGGATGAATGAAGGAAAATCATATATCAGGCCTGTAAAAATCGGCGAAGTAATGCGTTCCTTGGGTGCGGGTGTGGTGGTGGAATCGAAACACGCTGATTTTAAAGCGGGCGATTTTGTGACGGCTGGAACAGGAGTACAAGAATACGCAGTTTTGGACGGAAAAGAAGCCGTGAAAGTTGACCCAAATTTTGTGCCTTTACCAGCATATCTTGGGACTTTGGGAATGTCTGGACTTACAGCATATTTTGGTTTGCTCGATACTGGTCAACCAAAAGAAGGCGAAACTGTGGTGGTTTCGGGAGCAGCAGGTGCTGTTGGTAGTGTAGTTGGACAGATTGCCAAAATAAAAGGTTGCCGAGTTGTGGGAATTGCAGGTGGAGCCGATAAATGTAAGTATGTGGTTGAAGAACTGGGCTTTGATGCTTGTGTGGATTATAAAGTAGGAGATTTGCGGAAACAACTTAAAGAAGCGTGTCCAGCAGGCGTTGATGTTTATTTTGATAATGTTGGTGGAGAAATTTTGGATACTGTGCTGACGTTGATAAATCTTCGTGCAAGAATCGTAATCTGTGGAGCGATTTCGCAGTATAACGCCACGGAAAAACCAGTTGGCCCGAGTAATTATTTAGCTCTTTTGGTGAATCGTGCAAGAATGGAAGGCATTGTAGTATTTGATAATGCCGCCAATTATGGAAAAGCGGTGAAAGAAATGGCTGGTTGGATTGCCCAAGGAAAGCTTAACTCAAAGGTTTATGTGGCCGAAGGTGGCGTACGAGCTTTCCCCGAAACGTTGATGAAATTATTTAAAGGAGAAAATACGGGTAAGTTAGTTTTGAAAGTTTTTTAGTAAGTCCACAGTCAACCAACGGCTGTCCACAATGAGGCAGATTTTATGACAAACAGACAAAATTTAGATATTGATGGCTTAATTGAACGCATCGCCTCGTGCCAGTCACGAGGTGATGCGTTTTTTCCTGATGGAATTTTTCCTTCTTATCGGCATAACAAATATCTTTTCTATCGTCGTCCCGACACAAATATTTTTTATACGGCCACTATTGTTTTTATTCTGAACCAAGTAAAAGGTAAGGTTTCGGCAAAATCTCAAACGATTATTGAACACATTACAGAAAAAGCAATTAAAAACTATCCCGATTTTCAAAATAAAGATGGCTTAAAAACCTATAATTTTTGGAAAACAAAACCTTCCAAACATTTTCCAAACGGCAGAATCTTCCAACATTTAGACCATTTCAGAATCCCTGATGATATTGATGATACAGCATTAGTTTACCTGACTTTACCATATTCAACAGAAGATGTTTTGTGGTTAAAGGAGAAAGTGAAGCAGCATTGTTCTCCTTTAGGAGTTAGGGGTGGTGGCATTTACTCCACATGGTTTGGAAAAAACATGCCTATTGAGCATGATGTGTGTGCGTTGTGTAATCTGATGTATTTGTTTGAAAAACATCAGTTACCTCATAATGAATACGATGAATCGGTTTTTACTTTTTTGAAAGAAGTTATTTTAGAGGAGAAGTATATCACAAATGCCTTTAAAGTAGCACATAATTATGCCACAACTCCGTTAATTATTTATCATTATGCTCGACTTTTGGGCGATTTTAATATATCACAATTAGAGGTTTGTCGAGAAAAACTGATTAATAAAACCAAACAACTACTTGATAATGAATCGAATACGATGAATCGAACGATTTTAGAAACGTCTTTACTGAAATTGGATAAAAATCAAAGAATTATCAACGGGCGGCGTTCCGCTTATAAATTATCAACGGGCGGCGTTCCGCTTAATAATTATCCATTCACCTATTTCATTGCAGGACTTTTGAGTTCTTACCGAAATCCAATTTTGTATTTCTTTGCTCCCTTTAAAATTACGCAAATGGAATGGGAGTGTGAAGCTCATGAGTTGGCACTTATCTTGGAGCGAGCCGTAGCGACGGCCGTATCCTATTCGTAGTAAGATAAAACAAACAGGATGTTCGCCACACATTACTAAATTCTCATCGGAATACCTTTTTCTTTTAGGTAAGTTTTTAATTCTGGAATCCCTATTTCTTTAAAGTGAAAAATACTTGCGGCTAAACCTGCATCGGCCTTTCCTGCGGTGAAAACATCATAGAAATGTTCTACCAAACCAGCTCCACCCGAAGCAATGATTGGAATATTTGAATTGTCGGAGATTTCGGCAGTCAACTCTAAGGCAAAACCCGCTTTTGTACCATCCGTATCCATCGAAGTCAATAGGATTTCTCCTGCTCCACGGTCTTCTACTTCCTTTGCCCAAGCGATTGTTCTTAGTTCGGTTGGTTTTCTACCTCCGTGTGTGTGAACGATATGTTCGTAGCCGTTGGCTTGCTCAATATATCGAGTATCAATAGCCACAACAATACATTGCGAGCCAAATTCCAGAGCTAATTCATTGATTAACTGAGGATTACGCACCGCCGATGAATTGATAGAAACCTTATCCGCTCCAGCATTCAGAAGTTTAGATACATCGGTCACCGAACCAATACCACCGCCTACACAAAATGGAATATTGATGGTATGAGCAACTCTACGCACTAAATCGAGTAGTGTTTTACGTTCTTCAACGGTAGCAGTAATATCAAGGAACACCAATTCGTCTGCTCCTTGACGAGCATATTCGGCACCGAGTTCTACGGGGTCGCCCGCATCACGGAGATTCACGAAATTAGTCCCTTTTACGGTGCGACCATCTTTTATATCTAAACAAGGTATGATTCTCTTTGTAAGCATTTTCTTTTACAATTATCAAGCGAGCAACTGCTCATTATAAATATTTGGTCGGGCAATTTGCATCATTGCATCGGGGTTATCCAGAGGAGTAAAGCCGAATTGTGCATAAAGTCCGTGGGCATCACGAGTAGCAAGCATCCAACGGCGAAGCCCTTGTAAATCAGGCTGTTGTGTAATACATTCCATCAACCATTTTGAGATACCTTTACCTCTTTCGCTCTCTAAAACAAAAACATCGGCTAAGTAAGCAAAAGTAGCATAGTCAGAAATGATGCGGGCATAGCCTACTTGAGAAGCCCCTCCGAAGCGTCGGTCGCCCCAACCCTCCCCGATAGGGAGGGAGTTTTTGTAAATTCCAAAAGTTGTGGAATGTTCGGCGGCACGCTTTACGATTTCCATCGGAATATTAGGCGACCAATAGCTTGTCGATAAAAAGCCATGAATTACATCGAATTGTAATTTGGTTTTATCGGTGCTGATGGTGTATTCGTCTTTCTGGTATTCGTAAATCATAATATAGAACGCTGATTTTTATGATTATGATGATTTTTTAAGATTTGGCTTGTGGTCATTTGAGAATACCTTTCTTTTGAATTGAGGCTCTTTCCCAAAATTTATCAAAAGTCCTACTTCAATATGAGTCGCTCTCAAATAATTTGTTAATTGGGCTTCATGCTCTGGACTCAGTGCTTCAGCCGCTTTCAATTCAAGTATAATTTTATCTTCTACAATGATATCAGCGTAATAATATCCTACTTTTTCTGCTTCATAAAACACATCAATTGGATATTGTTGTGAACATTGTAATCCAATTTTTCTCAACTCTATCAAAAAAGCATTTTCATATACTTTTTCTAAGAAACCATACCCTAATACATTATAAACTTTATAAAAAGCCTTAATTATTTGCCCAGTAAGTTCAGAGTGTTTAAAGTTGATTTCAGAATCTTTCATCATAATTTATCATAAGAATCATAAAAATCTGCGTTCTATCTCCTTCAAAGTAACACGCCCTTCATAAATAGCTTTGCCGACGATTACGCCAAAGATATTGAGTTCAGCTAAATCTTCTAAATCTTGCATTGAACTTACGCCACCGCTCGCAATCACCTGTAAATCAGGAAATTGTGCTTGCATCTTCTTGTATAAATCAACCGAAGGGCCTTGTAGAAGTCCATCTTTAGCAACATCGGTGCTGATGGTATATTTTACGCCTTTGGCAATCCATTCTCCGATAAAATCATATACCCACACACCCGAATCTTCTTCCCAGCCACTTACCGCAATTTTTTCGTTGCGAGCATCCGCTCCTAAAATGATTGATTCGCCCCCAAAACGTTTGAGCCATTCTTCAAACAATATAGGGTTTTTAATAGCAATACTTCCGCCCGTAACTTGCTTGGCTCCGCAATCAAAAGCTAAGCGAATATCGTCGTCAGACTGCACTCCTCCGCCAAAATCAATGTGAAGATTGGTTTTACTGGCAATAGTTTCGAGCACTTTAGCGTTGGTGATTTTTTTATTTTTTGCTCCATCTAAATCAACCAAGTGTAAGCGTTTGATGCCTGCATCTTCAAACATTTTGGCTACTTCGAGTGGATTTTCGTTGTATGTTTTTTTCTGAGAATAATCACCTTGTGTAAGCCTTACGCATTTACCGTCGATGATGTCAATGGCTGGAATGATTTGAAACATAACCCCTACCGAAACGTCGGACCGCCCCTAAATGGGGATTTAGTGAAATAGATTAATTAAAATATAAGCATGTAAGTTGCATCAAATCTCCAAGAAATTCTTGAAAATCTGTTCGCCTACATCGCCACTAATTTCGGAGTGAAACTGTGCCGCAAAGAAATTATCTCGCTGTAACATCGCCGAATATTCAAGAATATAGTCGGTTTTGGCTACCGTATAATCGCAAAGCGGAGCATAATATCCATGATTGTAATAGACATATTCGCTTTCTCGCAAACCTTTTAAAAGCGGATTTGGCTGGTCTGCTATAATATTATTCCAACCCGTTTGTGGAACTTTAAAGCCTTTTACTCTCGGAAACTTCAAGATTGGAATATCAAAAACTCCCAAACACTCGGTGTTATTCTCTTCCGATGATTGGCAGAGCAATTGCATTCCTACGCAAGTTCCCAAAAAAGGTTGTTTGAGCGTTGGAATTACTTTATCCAAGCCATTTTCTCGCAAACTTTTCATGGCAGTTGAGGCCTCGCCTACGCCTGGGAAAATAATTCGTTCGGCAGAGCGAATCACATCGGCATTATCCGAAAGCTCATAGCTTGCACCGATACGCTCAAGTGCATACATGACCGACTGCACATTGCCTGCGTTATATTTGATAATGACAACCTTCAATTTTGAATGTAGAATGATAGAATGATAGAATGGGAAAACTTGTTGCATACAAATCTAAACTTCTTACAAGAAAAAGCATTCTTTTTCTAAAAAAAGTAATAAATTATCTTGTAAATATTTAATTATTTAAAGCTTTTTTAAAATATTCTACCATTCACCCATTCATTCATTCGCTCATTGGTTAACTTGCAGCGAAATTTCACCACCCCAAAAATGAATTGGCAGACTCTTTTTTCTAATAAACGACTCGGTGCCGAACACCGCAACGCCCACGAACATTTCCGCACTGACTATATGCGAGACTACGACCGATTAATTTTTTCGTCGCAGTTTCGTCGCTTACAAAACAAAACCCAAGTTTTTCCGCTTCCTGGGGCAGTTTTTGTTCATAATCGCTTGACCCACAGCTTGGAAGTTGCTTCGGTTGGGCGTTCACTTGGGAAGGCAATCGGAGAAAGAATTGTAGAAAAATACGAAAAAGAGCTAAACCAAGAGGCCATTGAGTTTTATAAATTTGAGCTTTCGGCGGTAGTCATGACGGCCTGTATTGCTCACGATATTGGAAATCCACCTTTCGGACATTCGGGGGAAGAAGCGATTCGTACTTATTTTAGAGAATTGGAAGGTGAAAAACTCAAATTTCTGACTGAAAATCTAAGCGAAAACCAATTCAACGATTTCAAATGGTTTGAAGGGAATGCCAATGCGTTTCGAATTCTGACAACGATTTTCAATCAAAGTAATCTGAACCTGACCTACGCAACTTTGGCTTCAATCATTAAATATCCTGCCGATTCGACGAGTGGATTTAAGAAGAAAAGTTTTATTTCAGCAAAGAAATCGGGCTTTTTTGATGCCGAAAGTGAGTTTTATCAACGCATTGCTACCGAGCTGAATATCAATCCTTTAAACGACGAAAAAACAATTTTCGCTCGCCATCCGTTTGTATTTTTAGTGGAAGCTGCCGATGATATTTGCTATCGAATCATTGACCTCGAAGATGCTCATCGACTAAATATTATTTCGATTCAAGAAGCAAGAGATTTACTCGAACCTTTTTTTGAAAATCAAGAAGGTAAAAAGACCATCAAAGAAAAAGTGGATACGATTGAAGATGACAAACAAAAGCTCTCATTTTTGCGGGCGATGCTCATCGGAAAATTGGTAGGGAAATGCACCGAGGTTTTCTTTGAATACGAAGCCCAATTGCTCGATGGCTCATTAAATAAGCCATTAATTGACCTTCTGGACGAAAAAACGACTTCGTTAATCAAAAAAATCGACGAAATTTCGGTTAAAAAAATCTATAACGATAAGTCGGTTATTGAAATCGAAATAGCGGGTTATCACATCATTGGTGGTTTGTTGAAGGAATTTGTTTCGGCAGTTTTGCAGCCTGACACGGCTAAATCAAGAAAATTATTGCAGCTGATTCCGAGTCAATATGGTATTACGAAAGGCGGAGATGTTTATCAGAACATCCTTTCGGTAGTTGATTTTATATCGGGAATGACCGATTTGTTTGCCATTGACCTTTACCGAAAAATTACAGGGATTCAGATTCCGCAATTGTAGAATGATACAACACCTGTTGTTTGCGATAAGCGAGGTATGCCACACTTAGTTCACCAATTTAATAAATTAAGGAACTTCAAAACCGAAAAAAACTGTTGTTTTTACATTAAGTACCCTCACCCCCGCCTCTCCCGCAGGAGAGGAGCTATTTTTTGAAATCAATGAAGCAAACCAAAGACCCTTACGCAGCCCTCCGTTTTCCCGAATTTAGATATTTTATCTCGGCTCAGTTTCTGTTTACGGTTGCAGTTTTGGTACAAGAAGTTGTCATAAGTTTTTATTTGTACGAAATAACCCACGATCCTCTTTCTTTGGGTTTAATCGGACTTTTTGAGGCAATTCCATATATTTCTTTGGCACTTTTTGGTGGATATTTTGCCGACCGAGGCAATAAAAAACGCATCATCCAGATTTGTTATGGTGTCATTGTCCTTTGTTCTTTCCTGCTACTTTGGGTTACTTATCCGTCGGCTAATCATTCGTTTGATGTTTCTCAAATCAAATTTGTTGTTTATCTAACCGTTTTTATATTGGGTATCGCTCGTGGATTTTATGGTCCATCGTGGTCTTCGCTCAAGCCTTTTTTAGTTCCAGCCGAACACTATCCAAACTCTGCCTCGTGGAGCAGTCAGTTTTGGCAATCGGGTATGATTTTGGGGCCAGCATCAGCGGGTTTTTTATATAGTTGGTTGGGGTTAACTAATACACTTATTTTGGTAATAGTTTTATTTGCCATTGCTTTTGTTTTGGTGAGCTTGATTTCTAAAAAACCTATTCAGCAGTCGGCTACTCATCAAAATATCTTCCAAAGTTTGAAAGAAGGAATCGACTTTGTGCGTAAAAACCGAATTCTTTTTTATGCCATTTTGCTCGATATGTTTTCGGTGCTTTTTGGCGGAGTGATTGCTATTTTGCCAGTTTTTGCCAAAGATATATTGCATGTTGGGGCTGAGGGTTTAGGTATCTTGCGTGCTGCCCCAGGCATTGGTGCAGTACTAACAATGCTCGGAACAGCCTACTTCCCACCGACTCGCCAAGCATGGCGAAATATGCTTATTGGCGTGGCAGGTTTTGGAGTAGCAACCATCGTTTTTGCACTTTCTACCAACTTTTGGCTGTCGGCAGGAGCCTTATTCCTAACTGGGGCTTTCGATAGTATTAGTGTAATTGTACGTCAGACCATCTTGCAAGTGCTTCCACCCGACGAAATGCGTGGGCGTGTAAGTGGCGTAAACGGTATTTTTGTAAGTTGCTCAAATGAACTCGGGGCTTTTGAATCGGGCGTAGCAGCAAAGGTTTTTGGAGCGGTACCTTCCGTACTCTTTGGTGGCGTGATGACATTGGTTTTTGCAACAATTATTTTCTTACGTTCGGGCGACCTTTTTGAGGTAAAATTGGAAAGAAAATCATAGTAAAAAATACGAATGAAAAGTTTACCGAATTGATTCGGTAAACAAAAACAATATCCTTTGTTACTTTAGTCGGTCAATTTATTGAGTGATTTCAAGAAAATTTTCCATTTTATGTAATTTGTATCAAAAAAGTCTATTTTTGTGCAAGACGAAAACCTATTTGCATGATTCGACTTTTAGCTGCTGTAAAAAAACAATTGATAGAAAATCTACCTACTTTGGCTCAAAAAATAGATTTTGGGAATGTAACTATGCCTTTTACATCCCCCTCCCCCCTTCAAAGAGGTATTTTTTCACTGTCTATCTTTTTTATTTCAACTGTCTCTCTTGCCCAAAATCGACCTCGGACAGATATTAATTTAGATGAATTTATTCAGCGAGTTTTTCCTGTTCAGCAAGAAAACATCAATTACGAAGACCTCTACGAATCGCTTTATCAACTTTATCAAAACCCACTTAATCTAAACACTGCTACTGCCGAAGATTTAGCCTCCCTCTATGTACTTTCGCAGATTCAGATAAAAAGTATTCTCGACCACCGAGAGCAAAACGGTGATTTTCTGAGCATTTATGAACTCCAAGCCGTGCAGAATCTTGATTTAGAGACGATTAATAAACTCCTCCCTTTTGTTGACATAAAATATAAGTTTTCGGTCGGAGATTTAAAAAATCGACTAAGCAATGCGACTGACCATTATTTTGTGCTGCGAAATTCGCAGGTTTTAGAAAAATCAAAGGGCTTTGATGAAGGAAAATATCTTGGTTCGCCACAGCATCTTTACGCTCGCTATCGCCTTAGTCACCCGAAAGATTTTCAAGTAGGTTTTATCGTTGAAAAAGACGCTGGCGAAAAAAACTACCTCGATTTTTATACCTTTCATTTTCAACTTCGCAATAAAGGCAAACTCAAAAACTTAGTTTTGGGCGATTACCAAGCACAATTTGGGCAAGGCTTAATCATGTCGGCAGGGTTTTCGCTCGGTAAAAGTAGCGAAGCTATTGCTACTACTCGCCGCAGTAATTTAGGCGTTCGCCCTTACGGTTCGTTGCTCGAAGGAGGCTATTTTAGAGGAGCGGCCGCCACTTATCAATTCGGTAAAATTGACCTTACGGGTTTTTATTCGTACACCAAACGAGATGCCAACATCAACGACGATAGTGGCGAACGGGAAGAGTATTTCAGCTCAGTTCTAACGGGTGGCTACCACCGAACCGAAACCGAATTAGCTCGAAAGAATCAATTAACTGAGCAAAACATTGGCGTAAATGCCACTTTTTCATTCAGAAATGGACAAATTGGAACAACTTTACTCAATACACAATTTGATGCTACGCTTCAACGAAATCCTGTTTTGTATAATAAATTTGAGTTTTCGGGAAAACAAAATCTGGTAGTAGGCACAAATTTTACTTACACTTGGCAGAATTTTAATTTTTTTGGCGAAGCGGCTCGCTCAAGTAGTGGTGGAATTGGGGCGATTGGTGGTTTTGTAGCAGCCCTTAGTCGACAAGTTGAATGGGCAGTAAATATCAGAAATTTCGACAAAAATTTTCATAGTTTTTATGCCAACGGACTAAGCGAAGGAAGTAGAAATATCAACGAACGAGGGATTTATTGGGGACTGAAATATTCGCCAAAGAAAAGCTTGACTTTCAGTGCTTTCTATGACCGTTTTCAGTTTCCGTGGCTCAGATATTTGGTAGATGCTCCTTCGGGCGGTTTCGATTATTTACTCCGAATGACTTATCAGCCGAATAAAAAGGCCTTGTTTTATGTGCAATATCACGAAGAACACAAAGGTAAAAACCTGCCCAATAATTCGACTGTGACGGATGTGGTTGTAAACGTCATTCGGCAAAGTATTTTGGCTAATTTTGAGTATGCCATCAATCGAACGTTTAAGACCCAAACCCGTGTGCAGTTGAATACGTATCAGTACGAAACTCACTCACAATCAAAAGGTTATGCAATTATGCAAGACCTCGAAGGCTCAATCCGAAAACTACAACTCAAAGGTAGAATTGCTTATTATAATACCGATGATTATGATTCGAGAATTTATGTCTATGAAAATGACGTGCTTTATGCAATTTCATTGCCCGCTTATTCGGGCAAAGGTATTCGTACGTATCTGATTGCTCGTTATGGTCTCACCCGAAATCTTGATTTGTGGCTGCGTTATGCTCGTACACAACTCAATAATGTAAGTACAATCGGAAGTGGTACTGACCAAATCAATGCCCCGCATCGTAGCGAAGTGAAAGCTCAAATTAGGTATTCGTTTTAATCGTAGCACAATTTAGAAAATTGTGCTACAATTGATGAAATTCTACCAAACCATCAATCGGAGACTTTAGAACTTTCCCCAATTTAATTGCTTGGTTATCAGCTACTTTTGTCAATAAATCTTTGTAATAAAAAGCCACTGAACCCACAAAATTTACAGTCGTTTCGTGGCACATGGGATATTTCAGAATGTATTTTTGGAAGAATTGCAAGAAACAATTTTCTACTAAACTTTTACAAAAATCATCTTCGAGATTATCAAACAAAAACCTTGAAAACGAAGCAAAATAGCGATTTGGGAAAGGTTTATGGTACGCATTTTCGAGAACGGTTAGCCTATCCATCACTCCGGATTTTCCTTCAAACTTTACTCTCATTTCGAGTGGCATTTCTTTGTGTAAATAGCTTAATAGTAGCATTTTACCTAAATGTCCGCCACTTCCTTCATCGCCCAACCAAAAGCCCAAAGGTGGTACCTGAAAACCCGTTTTTTCACCATCAAAATAGATTGAATTAGAGCCAGTTCCGAGAATACACGCAATTCCCGCTGTTTTTCCGCACGCTGCTCGTGCTGCACCAACTACATCGCTTTGAGCTTCAATTTGTTGACAAGTTGGAAAAACTTTCAAGATAGCTTCCTTGATTATACCAGCTTTTTCTTCATTTGTTACGCCAGTTCCGTAATAAAAAACGTGCGTAACCTCTTTCTTGCAGAGTGGCAAAACATTCGCTTGCAGTTCATTAGCAATCGAATCTGCCTCTTGGTAGTAAGGATTAAAACCGACGGTTTGCGTTTGGGCAATTACTTCATTTTGCTCTAAAATTCGCCAATCGGTTTTAGTTGAGCCGCTATCTGCAATCAGAATCATGTTGAGAAGTGTTTTTTGCTGTAAATATCAGAAATGTAGGACAGGTTTGCAACTTGTCAGTACCGTAGATACTCATAAAACTATTTACAAGTTGGAAACTTGTTCTACATAAAAACATAACATTTTTAATTTTTTATTTCATTAATTCAATAAAATCTTGCGTTAAACGAATACTTCCCAACTTTAAACTTAAAAAATAGTTAAATTCGCAACATAGCAACATCACCACTTACAGAATCATGGCAGAAGCGACTGAAAAACCATTAAATTTTATTGAACAAATTATCGAAGATGACCTCGCAGCAGGTAAAAATGATGGTCGAGTTTTGACCCGTTTCCCCCCTGAGCCAAACGGCTACTTGCACATTGGTCATGCTAAATCTATCTGTTTGAATTTTGGAGTTGCCCAGAAATACGGTGGAAAAACAAACCTTCGATTTGATGATACAAACCCAGTAACCGAAGAAACCGAATACGTTGAGTCTATCAAGGCCGATGTAAAATGGCTCGGTTTTGAGTGGGCAGAAGAACTATATGCGTCGGATTATTTCGACCAACTCTACGAATTTGCCTTAAACCTCATCAAAAAAGGCTTGGCTTATGTAGATGATAGCACGTCAGAAGAAATGGCAGCCATGAAAGGTACGCCAACCGTTGCGGGTATCAATAGTCCATACCGTGAACGAACAATCGAAGAAAACCTTGATTTGTTTGTTCGCATGAAAAATGGTGAGTTTGCCGAAGGAACGAGAGTTTTGAGAGCCAAAATCAATATGGCTTCTACAAATATGCTCATGCGTGACCCAATCATTTATCGTATCAAATTTGCTACGCATCACCGTACTGGCGATAAATGGTGCATTTATCCGATGTATGATTTTGCACATGGTCAATCTGATTCGATTGAACAAATTACGCATTCAATCTGTACGTTGGAATTTGTTCCTCACCGTGAGCTTTATGATTGGTGTATCGAAAGTTTGGAGATTTTCCCTTCAAAACAATATGAATTTGCTCGTTTGAATCTTTCTTATGCCATTACGAGTAAGCGTAAATTATTACAACTCGTCAACGAAAACTTCGTAACAGGTTGGGACGATCCTCGCATGCCTACTATTTCGGGAATGCGTCGTCGTGGATATACGCCCGAAGCGATTCGTGAGTTCTGCGACCGTATCGGTATTGCCAAGCGTGATAATTTGATTGATGTAAGTTTATTAGAATTCTGTGTTCGTGAACACCTCAATAAAGTTGCCACTCGTGTAATGGCCGTGCTTGACCCAATCAAAGTGGTAATTACGAATTATCCAGAAGGACAAATTGAGGAATTAACTGCCGAAAACAACCCCGAAGACCACGAAAGTGGTTCGAGAATTATGCCATTTAGCCGTGAAATTTTAATTGAAAAAGAAGATTTTATGGAAAACCCGACGAAAAAATACTTCCGTTTGGGGCCAGGCTTAATGGTTCGTTTGAAGCACGCTTATATTATCAAATGCGATGATATAGTGAAAGATGAAAACGGCGAAATCATTGAGCTTCACTGTTCGTACATTGAAAATTCACGAAGCGGCAACGATACTTCGGGTATTAATGTAAAAGGAACAATTCACTGGGTTTCTGAGGCACAAGCCGTTGATGCCGAAGTAAGACTTTACGACCGATTGTTTAAGGTAGAAGACCCAAGCCGTGAAGATGGCGATTTTAAAGAGTACCTCAATCCAGAGTCATTACAAGTAATTACGGCAAAAGTTGAGCCTGCACTCAAAAATGCAATGCTCGGCACACCATATCAATTCTTGCGTAAAGGATATTTCTGCTTAGACCCAGATACGACAGCCGATAAATTGGTTTTCAACAAAACCGTTGGTTTGAAAGATACATGGGCCAAAGAAGCTGGTAAATAAAATAATAGATTAAACCATCTAAAACCTGCGAAGTCTAAATACACATGGCTTTGCAGGTTTCTTAGTTTATAAAAGATATTTTCAGCTACAATTATACAATTTCTCTAAAAAATACGTTATTAGTCACAACAAATAAAAATCCTTACGATGAAAAACACAGCAATAAAAATCTTCGCTTTTATATTTATTAGTCTTAGCACTTTTGCTCAAAAAGCTGATGAAATTTTCAGTAAACATATTGAAGCAACGGGTGGAAAAGCACTTTGGGATGGTATCTCAACTTATTCAATCAAGCAGGCATATCGTGGAAATTCAGCGGCGGATTATGATATTGAGCTAAAAGGTTCTTTCAGTGAAGCTGCTCTTTATAAAGCAAAAACTATCTTAAAGCGTACATTTATTTTCGGAATAAAAGGTCAAGAAGGTTGGAGAAAAGTACCACTTGGCAGCTCAGATAAAGCCACACAATACGAAACCAACGATTTGAGCGAAAAAGAGCAAGACAATATGCGTAGAGAATTGAAAGAAAACGTTTTACCTTTTTTCGATTATCAAACGAAAGGCTATATTGCTACCGTAGTTGGTAGCGAAACCATCAATGGAGCAAAAACAACTCATGTAGAATTGAGCGGAAAAGGTGTGAAATACAATCTCTACTTTGATGAAACAACTGGACTTTTAACAAGAAAAAAACTTACTTTAGGTACGGGAGAAGTTATTACGGAAGACTATACAAAATATGGCGATACCGCCTACGGTGTAAAATTCCCAATCGAATCGACGTATTTGAGCAGTATCGACAAACGAAATCTGAAAGTGACTACATCGGTTATTTTTAATGATACTATTGCACCCGCTTTTCTTACCAGATAAAAGAAAGAATAGAATTTAGCCTCTCATTTTTTGAGGGGCTTTTTTTTGCTTAAAATTGATAGTTATTAAAATATTTTCAACCAACTTCCAACCATTTCAAAATAAATGGGGTCTTACCAGTAGCAACCCTTAAAAATCTATTCGGTTGGAGCATAACTTATACCCTTTTCATGTATAGCGAACAAGAATTAATACAGGCTTGTATTCGCCAAGAACGACCCGCCCAACGGCAACTTTACGAGCGTTTTGCCAGTAAGTTGTTCGCTACGGCTATGCGTTACATGAAACACCGAAGCGACGCCGAAGATGTTTTGCAAGATTCGTTTATCAAAATTTATCAGAAAATTGATAGTTTCCGCTTTGATTGTCCGCTCGAAGCATGGCTCAGAAAAATAGTAGTCAATACCGCCTTGAAACAATTGCAAAGTCAGCCAAATTACATGGAACACACTGATAGTCAGTTGATTTCTGACGAAGTGGAGCAAGACGAATTTACGCTTTCAGGTTTTGAGTTTGAGCAATTGATGGAAATAGTGCAGAGTTTACCCGATGGTTGCCGAACGATTTTTAACTTATATGCCATCGAGGGCTACCAGCACAACGAAATTGCGAATATGCTAGGCGTTACCGAAGGAACATCAAAATCGCAATATTCGAGGGCGAGAACACTGTTACAAGCAAAATTAAAAGCGATAGGTATTGCACCCAAAGCTATCAAATAAATATTAAGTAAAAGATACGAAACTGTTTTTTCGTAGAAACAAATGGACTCACAGAAGCCAAGTAATTTTGAAGAAGAATGGCAAAAAGCATTTAATGATGCTTCTTTTGCTCCTCCAAGCGATATGTGGGAGCGAATTGAACAGGATTTAGAGCGAAAAAAACGCCGCCCATTCTTATTTTTCCTTCGACCGTCAGCCATGCTGGCTGGCGTAGCAGCAACCTTAGTTTTGGCTTTGGGAGGAATCTTATTTTTCAATCAACAAGATTCAAAAACGCCATTGGCAAGCGTTAGTGGAAATACGCCAAAGGTTTCATCAAAATCTCAAACCACCAATAATCAGTCAAATTCCGCTGAGGCAAACATAGAAAATCTTGCTTCGTCATCAGCAAGTATTACCGAGCCGAGCTTCCCAATTGAAAACTATAAGGATAAGCAAACACTCGCTTTGGCCGAAAATGATATAAACAAACGTGTTACTAACTCTAAAAAATCTATCCAAAACAATCAGTTGATGTTAGCAGCTGTTAGTACTATAAACACTAACGTTGGTGATATGATTGTCAATATTGACAAAAACAATAGTCAAGCTTCAGACAAGACTATTATTCAAACAACTGATAATCAATCAGATAAAACTACTTTGCCAGCTCAAAATGAGCATCAAGGAATTGCAGATTTGGCTTTATTAAAACACCGTGATTTTCAGTATTTAGGAAGCCGTTATACTTTGAAACGAAATAAATTAGTATTTGAAAGCGAAGTGACAGAGGCTCCCGTTGTGGCTTCAAACGATTCTAAATTTTGGTTAGGTCTTCAATCTGGCGTTTCACCTTTTGACCCAAACATGAAACTCGGTGGCTTAAATACCGTTGCTTTAGCACAAGCCGATGCTTATGCAAGTATGTCAAATACACCTTCGGTTGGGGCTTCTCCTTCGGCTGGAGATAAACAAGGAAACGTAATGGTTTCTCAGCCACAAAATGCAATTAGGGCTGGAATTGGTATAAATACAGGCGTAGCGATGGGCTACAAGATCTCAAAAAAATGGAATTTTGAAAGCGGAATCAGATATTTGCGTGGAAACTCTACGCTGAATAGCAATACTTATGCTTTCCAACAAAATGGTTATGCAAATACTTTCTTGGCTGATTATCTATTACAAAATTCTTCCAATCAAGATATGCAGTCTGCTAATAAGCAAATCAATACGGTAGTGGCTGATGCTTCACAATTTGGCAACCGTTATGAATACTTGATGATTCCTATGCAAGTCGGTTATGAAATTGGATTATCGAAAAAGATTGCATTAAATATTTTAGCGGGTGTTTCGACGGATATTTTCTTACAGAATACTATCATCAATGATAACAGTATTTTACAAGAGAAAAGTACTATCAATACTTCAAGCAATATCTATAAACCACTAAATTTGAGCGGTTTAGGTGGCGTACGAGCCAGCTACCTTGTTAGCAAGCACTGGCAGCTAAATTTAGGAAGTTCCTACCAGCATTCGTTGTTTTCGGGTATTAATAACTCAACGGCCTTACAGATGCGTCTGAAAATGTTTGGACTAAATTACGGGTTAAATTATCGTTTTTAATTAAGGATTTGATTAAAGATTAATGATTATAGATTGTTGAGTTTTGATGTAATTTTAGTAAATAAGACCCTTCTTCAATCAACAATCTTTAATCATCAATCGCTAATTTTTTAAGTATAATCTGCACTTTCTATAATTTAGTGTAAAACAGTTTTCACTCCCCTTTAGGGACGGTCCGCCGCAGCGGTTGGGGTTTTACTCATATAGCTTAAATATTTCACAATTTCGGTCGCTTCTTCGGGTTTGATACCCAAATTTGGCATTTTAACATCATTTCTGTAACTCGCTGGGTTTTGAATAAACGCCTTCAAATCATCAGTTTTCCAATATTCCGTTACGCTTTTCGGGTAGTTTAATTCTGGGCCCATTTTTCCGCCAATTTTATTGATGGCATGGCAAGTTTGACAGCGATTCTTAAATATTTCGTAACCTACCAAAGCCGATTCATCTTTTGGTTTAAGGGCCGCATCGTTTTCGTGAAGTGGAGCAAGGTGTATTTTCACTAAATTGTACGGCCATTTATAACTAATATCATCGCCCGAAACGTCTTCATAAACTACATAAAAAGGCTCCATTTTTGTTTCTTGTCCATTTTTTTCAAGTATTTCCCATACACGACCCTTCGGAGCATCGGCATCGCTCACTGCCAAATACGCTTTTACCGAAAGCAATTTTTCTAAAGGCATTTCGGGTTTATAACCATCTTCGCACTCAAAAACTACTTTCAAATCAGCCGCATTCATTCTTTTCATAAAAGAATATCTTTCTAAAATATCTTTCAAAGGCAGAGCATTGAAACGCTTATTTTTATGATAAACTGGGTCAGGCTTAACTATAACTATTTGTGTGTGTGTTAATAAGCCTTTTTCTTTTAAATCTAATAAGTCAATAGTTAATGAATCACTGGCTGGAACTTCTTCGATAGCCAATTTGGCTACTTGTAAAGAATCTTTTTTTGAGTTTTTTTGCGAACTATCACAAGAAACATATAAGGCTGATAATAAAGCAAATACGACAAGTTTTTTCATAAATAAATATTTTGGGGGCTATGGATTTGACTATAAAAGTAGCCAAATTCTTTGTTTAAATAATGCGTTTTTCTTCGGATACCTAAAAAACACTATATTTATACTCAATTAAACAAAATTTAACCTATGAAAAAGACAAATTTGTGGCAGCACATCTGTACACTGCTACTCTGTATGAGTGTATGCACATCAACGCTTGCACAATGGCAAATCTCAGCCAAAAACTTCGACCCCAACAATTATTATGGCGTTACGGTGGCCAATGGTATGGTCGGAATTACATCCTCGCCTGACCCTCTCAAAGTAAAAGAAATCGTGCTAAATGGTACATTCGACACTTATGGACGTGGGCGTGTTGCTAATATCATGAAGGCTTTTGAGTTTGCCAACATGGAATTGATCATTGATAATCAGATGATTAACCGAAACAATATCAGCAATTTCGTACAAACGATTGATATGCAAAACGCCATTTTTACTACAACTTTCGATATGGGAAGTAAGGCGTCTATCAAATCGAATGTATTGGCACTCCGCCATTTACCCCATTCGGCATTGGTTGAAATGGAAATTACGGCCAAGCAAGATCTTGAGTTTACGCCCATCAGTATCATGCAAACGCCCGATATGTTGCGTGATGTACAGAATTTTTTCCATACTATCGACCGACCGCACTCACTGATTCCTCTGATGACTTCAGTTGCAAAAACACCGACTGGAAAACACACAATTGCAGCATCAAATTCTTTTTTGTTTGAAGAAGAACGAGGAAAAGAACCACAGTTGATTCACGAAGAATGGGATAACGGAATGCACCGAATGAAGTTTACGAAAAAATTAAAAGCAGGTGAAACCTACAAATTTTCGGTGGTTGGGTCGGTAATTTCGACTGCCCATGTAACCGACCCACACAATGAAGCTGAACGTCTGACAATCTTTGCAGCACTCGAAAAACGTGAGCGTTTACTCAAAAAACACAAAGAAGCATGGGCAAAACTTTGGGAGTCAGACATCATCATTGAAGGTGACGATGAAGCTCAACGTGCAGCACGTTTTTCATTGTATAACCTGTATTCGTTTTGCCGTGAAGGACAAGCTTATAGTCTCTCGCCAATGGGTTTATCGGGTTTAGGTTATAATGGTCACGTTTTTTGGGATACTGAAATTTGGATGTTTCCTCCGCTATTGGCTATGAAACCCGAACTGGCTAAATCATTACTCGAATATCGTTTTGAGCGTTTACAAGCTGCCAAATACAATGCGAAAGCACACGGTTATCAAGGAGCGATGTTTCCGTGGGAATCTGACGATTCAGGGCAGGAATCAACACCTGTATGGGCTTTAACGGGGCCATTTCAGCACCATATCACGGGCGATGTGGGTTTTGCTTTCTGGAAGTATTATCAAGTCACGAAAGATAAAAATTGGTTGAAAGACCGTGCTTATCCGATGTTAAAAGAAGTTGCCGATTTTTGGGTAAGTCGTGTAGAAAAAGGCAACGATGGAAAGTACCACATTATCAATGTAGTTTGTGCTGACGAATGGGCAGAAAATGTGGATGACAATGCTTATACGAATGGTATGGCGAAAGAAGTTTTAGGCTTTGCTAACCAAGCTGCCAAAGAGCTTGGTCTTCCCGAAAATCCAAAATGGAAAGAAGTTCAAGACGGACTCGTAATTTTGAAGTTTCCCGATGGTACAACTCGTGAACACGCATCGTATAATGGTGAGCCTATCAAGCAAGGCGATGTCAATTTACTTTCTTACCCAATGAAACAAATCACTGACCCAGCTACTATCAAGAAAGATTTAGATTTTTATTGGAAAGTTTTGGCCGATAATCTTCCAGGAAGAAAGGGACAAAGTCCTGCAATGGCACATGGTGTGTTTTCTATCTTAAATGCTCGTTTGGGAGATACCGAAACTGCCTACAAACAATATATGGATAGTTATAAACCTAATGAAGTTCCACCATTTGGAGTTCTGGCCGAAACCGCTGGCGGAACAAATCCTTATTTTTCAACAGGAGCAGGTGGATATTTACAAACGCTCATCAACGGTTGGGGTGGACTTGATTTTACCGATACAGGAATCATTCAACTAAAAACAAAACTTCCAAAACACTGGAAATCTTTAACTTTGAAAGGTGTTGGTGTTGATAAGAAAACCTTTGTAGTAAAGTAAAAATATTAATTAAAACTTATTGAAAGCCTTAGCGTTTAAATACGCTAAGGCTTTTATTTTACCCCTAACCCAAAAAGAAACAACGTCGGCAAGGCTTTGAGCCTTGCCGACGTTAATATTAGACTTCATAACTTAAACACAAATAAAAAGGAGAAATACCTTTTGATATTTCTCCTTTCTAAAAAACGTATCTTTTAAGATTTATCAGAAGAATTTAGCTCTGTTATCTTTGATGTTTGCGTTATCACGGATTGCTTGATTTGCCATATACGAAGCACCATATCCACCATTACGTTGCGTGATTTGGTTTTTGTATTGTGTATAATCAGCAATTTCTGGAGCTTTGGTAAGTTTAGTTGTTTCAACTACAAATACACCGTTTTCACCAACAAATGGCTTAGAACGTTTGCCTGTTTGTAAACCAAAGATTTTACCGATAGCAATTGGGTCAATTCCTGGAGATGTCAACATACCAGCCATCAAGTTGATGTCTGTCGCAGTTTCAACCAAAGCACCAGCACCGTATTTTTGAGCTACTTGCTCTAAAGCACCCGATGGAGTTCCAAGCTTTTTCAAGATTTGCTCTGCCTTTATTTCGTTACGAACTTTAGCAGTGATAGCATCTTTGAAGTCATCAGCTTTAGGGCTATCTTTTTCAGTTTTAGCTGTTACAGCCGCAACGATAAAGTTATCGCCTACTTCAAATACACGGTCAGAAACTTCGCCTACGCTTGTATCATTATTAAATGCCCACAATACAACTTCACGTGCATTTTGGATAGTATTAAATGTTGAAGCCTCAGGAAAAACTTTATCTGCTTTCAAGATAACCAATTTGCCATCTTTTTTAACTGCCGCTTCAAATGCCTCCTTAGAACTGCTACTTGCACGCAATGTTTCAGCTTTTTGATAGATAGCATTTCTTGTGCTTTCGCTCGCTTGTAACTCACGGCTGAGGGTTGCAATTTTATATTTAGTGTTCGACTTTCCTTCTGTCACTTTAATGATATGATAGCCGAAATCAGTTTCAACTACATTTGGTACTAAACCAGCACCACCCATTGCAAATACAGCAGTTTCAAATGGTTTTACCATTGTACCATTGTTTTTGAATGTACCTAAATCTCCACCTTGTTGAGCCGAACCATCTTGGCTATTTGCACGAGCCAAAGTTGCGAAGTCAGCACCTTGTTTCAATTGGTTCAAGATGTCTTGTGCTTTAGTACGAGCAGCAGCTTTTACAGAATCTGGAGCAGTTTTATCCGCACGGATTAAGATATGGCTTGCACGAGCCGTATAAAGTGAATCTACTGCTGTTCCTTCGTATTTGTAAATCGAGTAAGTATTATCTTCTTTAAATGGTCCGATAACAGCACCTTGAATGGCAGTTGCTAAAGCTGCTTTCAATGTAGGAGTCAATTCATTTGCACTACGCTCGTAAGGCACACGGCTATCAGAATTTAGTTCAGCATACGATTTTGCATTTGGAGCAGCAGCTAAACCTTTAGCATAGTTTTTAATGTCTTCGTATAAAGCAGCACTATCTTCTTTAGTAGGCATTACTTGATACACTACATAATCAAATGAGCGGCTATCGTAACCTTTAAACTCCTCTTTGTGTTTGCTCAAATAATCTGATAATTGACCATCAGTAACTTTGATAGTAGTGTCGATGATACTTGTGAAAGGTACATATAAATAACGAGCATCTGCTTTAGTCGCTGTTGCATCGTATTCTCTTTTAGCTTCGGCAGTTGTTACAAACGAAGAAGAAGAAAGCAACGCATTGTATTTCTCCAACAAACGTTGTTGAATTGCTTGTTCTTTGATTTGGTCCCAAGCGAGTTTTTGTGGAGCTGGCAATTGGTTTGCAGCGGCAGCATTGATAAACTCAATATGACGATTACGGTCATATTGTCCAGTTTGTGGGTCAGTAAATTGTTGCTTAATGATGGGGCTAAGGTTTTTAGTACCTTGTACCATTTCACGAAGCTCATCTGGCGTAACCTTCAAGCCGAGTTTCTCGAATTCGGCTTTGTAAGTAATGTCAAAAATCATTTGTTCCCAAACTTGGCTACGTAATTGCTGAATTTCTTGCTCTTGTAGAGCTCTTCCAGCTTGTTGCTCATAATTAGCACGAGCTACATCTAATTTTGCTTGAAATGCTTGGTAGTCAATACTGGTACCTGCAATTTCACCAATTTTATTATCATTACTACTAAACAAGCCACTTTTACCATTTCCTCCGAATAAATCTCCTCCGACAATGAATAAAATGAGTGCAATTGCGATAACTACGACTGCAACACCTGAACGTTCACGAATTTTGTTAATTAAAGCCATTTGTTTTTTTAATTTATTACTGGACTTTTAGGACTGTTTAAATGCCTGATTATTGTTTCTTTATTTTTTTCAAAAAAATTAAGGTGCAAAAATAAGCAGATTCATATAGATTATCAAGGAAATCCAATTGATATATTAGCTTATTTTAACAAGTTTTATGCCAAATATGGCTTTTTGCTTCTTAAGTTTGGGTCAGACCTTCGGTGCAGGCCAAAAAAAAACCCACGTTTGAGGCATGGGCTTGATAATATTGTTACAGCTATCAGCTTATTCTCGACTCGTTACTGGTTTAGTTTCCTACTAAAAAATCATCAAAGAATTTTAAAAGTTTTTTCTGATAATCTTTAATCACTTTACTATCAGTTAATTCTATAAACTGACTATCTTTCTTTGTTTTTTCTTGAACTCTGGTTGAAGTATAAAACAAAGTCTTGTTATCTTCATAAGGGTGTTGAACCATTTTGATGTCACAATCAACTCGTGTTTCTATGATTTTCTTGAAAATCCCTTTAGTTTTGCGGTCTTTGAATACTTTTGATACCAAGAACCCTTCATCAGTATTACGTTCGATTACTAACCCAATCCCCTCATCTAAAATTTTGCGGAGTACACGAACTCGAACTTGGTCATAGGGCATCGTATAAACCCTCACAACATTGGTATCTTTTACAATTCTGTTTCTATCTCTAAGTGCCTGTTTTTTAAATTCTCTGAAAAGCTCCATCGAATCAGCAAAGGCCGTTTTTAAAGAACTCAGCTCGGTATCAGTTTTTTGCTTGTATTCCGAATAAGTGCTTGAAACATTGGCAGTAGAATCTCTCGAAGCCTTCAACATTGACTTATAATAATTTACAATGCCTTCTTGAGAAAGAATTTGAGTACTTTGTCTCGCCAACAATTGGTTAAGGGCATTGATATCATTAGTAAGTTTACGATTTCTCTGAATAAGAGCATCAACACGGTTTCCCCCCTTTTGAACCTTTGCACTTTTTTGAGCAATTACTTGTGATGAACAAAAACAAACGCCGATTAGAAGCATTTTCTTGACAAAAGACTTAGCCGAAAAGTTTACATAAAACATTTTAAGTGGTTAATTAAGGGTTTTATAATTTACCTAATTTTTATCAATCAGGCTTCCTGCAAATTTGTGTTTGAGTTACAATCTTACAAAATTAGATGATTCAGGGCAAATATTTATCTATTTTTGTGCGTTTTTTAAAAAAATAATTAACTATTTATGAAATTACGCTCTCTTTGCTTTGCTACCGTTGGATTATTTATCGGACTTTCTTTTTTATTATCTTGTCAAAACTCCGAAACTATCGACACCTCTAATATATCGGTAAAGGTTGATATTCAAAGGTTTGACGAAACAATGATGCAGCTAAAGACCAAAGAGCAAATCAAAAGTTTTCTATTAAAAAACACTAAATTTGTTAATCAGTTTTATCAGACTTCACCAGAAGACACTGCACTCATTAATCGACTATTTTTGATTCATAATAACCCAGATACGCAAGCTTTTTATGAAGACACGAAAAAATCCTTCGGAAATCTTGCTGATTTGAGCAAACAATTGGAGACAGCCTTCAAACATATTAAATTCTATTATCCTGATTTCAAAGAACCGCAAATTATTACCACTTTTACAGCACTTGATTTAGAACTAATGGTTGCTGATGATATGATTGTGATACCTCTGGAAACTTTTTTGGGGCCGAAGGCAAGGTATCGTCCACAATACCCTTTTTATCTTTTACAAAGATTTGATAAGCCATATATCGTGCCGTCGATTCTAACAATCTTATCAAAAAAATACAATGCAATCGACCAAAACGACCGCTCACTGCTGGGGGATATGGTTTACTATGGGAAAAGCTATGAGTTTACTCGTGCAATGCTACCAGATGTGGCCGATTCACTCGTAATTGCGTATGCTGACTCAAATATGACTAAAACTTGGAATTCACAGGATTTAGTTTGGGGGTATTTTCTTGATAATAAACTACTTTATGAAACAAACGACCGAATTAAAGATAAATATCTTAGCGACCGCCCGAAGGTTCAGGAAATCGGAAACGACTGCCCTGGCCGAATTGCACAATGGCTTGGCTGGCGAATTGTGAGCCGTTACCGAACCGAAAACCCTTCAATTTCGTTAATTGATTTGATGAAAAACCCAAATGCCCGTGATATTTTCGAGAAATCGAAATATAAAGGGCAATTGGAAGATTAAATTTAACGATTTCTTGCTCAGATTGAGTAATTTTAAAAATTGATGAGCAAATTTTAACGACCGTTGTAAGGTAAATAATCATGGCAAAAAGAAGTAGTAGTTTTGGTGCGGGTGTTTCGGAGGCAGATAAAAAAAAGGTAACAAAAGAAGGTTTCAAGAAAGCATTAAAAATTTTTAGATTTACATTGCCTTACAAAGGCACTTTTGCTATTGGTTTTATTTTCTTGGTTTTGTCGCAAATCACCTCAATGAGTGTGCCTTTGTTAATGGGACAAATGGTCGGAGCGATTGTTTCACCGAAAAATCCATCAGCGGCTCTTGAAGCATCAAAAATGATGGGCGGAAATACTGGTATCCAGAAATTCCAGCAAATTTTCAATTCGTCTAATTCCCTCACACTCAACGAAGTAACATTTCTTTTCGTAGCCTTGCTTATCATGCAGGCCTTATTTTCATTTCTACGAGTTTATACTTTTTCGAGAGTTTCGGAGCGTTCGATGCGTGATTTACGCCAAGAACTTTATACCAAAATCATTACATTACCGATTTCGTTTTTTGAAAAAAGTCGAGTTGGCGAACTCATGAGCCGAATCACATCAGATGTTACTCAATTGCAAGATGTACTTTCTATCACGCTTGCTGAACTTTTTCGCCAAGTTTTTACGCTCGTTGGTGGTGTAATTTTGATTTCAATGCTTTCGGGAAAACTGACACTTTTCATGCTTTCTACCTTTCCGTTTTTGGTAGTAGCGGCCATTGTTTTTGGGCGTTTTATCAGAAAAAATTCTAAGAAAGTACAAGATGAATTGGCTCAAACAAATATCATCGTAGAAGAAACCCTACAATCGGTCAATGTTGTGAAGGCATTTACAAACGAACGCTTAGAAGTAAATCGCTACGGAACTTCTATCCAACGAGTGGTTGATTATGCACTCAAAGCAGCAACCTTCAGAGGTGGTTTTATTTCGTTTATTATATCTGTTTTGTTTGGCGGTGTTGTAGGCGTGGTTTGGTACGGTGGAAATTTAGTACTTTCGGGAGAATTAGCCTTTCAAGATTTATTCACTTTTATTCTTTATACGGGTTTTATTGGTGGCTCGGTTGGTGGCTTAGGCGATATGTATGCTCAGATTCAACGTACGGTTGGGGCATCAGAAAGAATTTTAGAGATTTTGGATGAAGAATCAGAAGTTGATGTTTCAAAAAATCCAGTGTTCAAGAAAGCCGATGGAAATATCGTTTTCGATAAAGTAGGTTTTGCGTATCCTTCTCGCCCCGATGTGACGATTCTGAAAGAATTATCGCTTTCAATCAAATCTGGCGAAAAAATAGCAATTGTGGGGCATAGTGGTGCAGGAAAATCAACCATTGTGCAACTTTTGATGAAACTTTACCCGCTTACAAAAGGAAAAATAACGGTTGATGGACAAAACATTGCTACGCAAGATGTAACCGAACTCCGCAGTAATATTGCAATTGTACCACAAGAAGTCATGCTTTTTGGAGGAACAATCTACGAAAACATTGCTTACGGAAAGCCAAACGCCACTCGCCAAGAAGTGTTGGATGCCGCCCAAAAAGCGAATGCTTATGAGTTTATTGAATCTTTCCCTGATAAATTTGAGACAGTTGTGGGTGAGCGTGGTGTGAAACTTTCGGGTGGACAACGCCAGCGTGTAGCCATTGCCCGTGCAATTCTGAAAGACCCTTCGATTTTGATTCTTGATGAAGCCACAAGTGCTTTAGATTCTGAATCTGAAAAATTAGTCCAAGATGCTCTCGACAAATTAATGAAAGACCGCACGACAATTATCATTGCTCACCGTTTGGCTACTATCAGAAATGTCGATACGATTTATGTCTTGAAAGATGGTGAAATTGCTGAGTCTGGTAATCACGAAGAATTGATATTAAGAGAAGAAGGAATTTACGCAAACTTGGTAAAATTACAGTTTGATAACGTAAATTTGCTGGTCGAATAACCGTTGACAGATATGAATCCTTCTAAAGATACACTCAAAGAATATGACCTACGCCATACGGGCTGTCGGGCAGATATATTACAGTCTTTCCAAAACAATAACCATGCACTTTCGCATGGCGATTTGGAAGCACTATTTGGGCAACGCTTCGACCGTGTGACAATCTACCGAACACTCAAAACTTTTGTCGAAAAAGGCATCGTTCATAAAGTTTTAGACGATGAAGGCGGCACAAAATATGCGATGTGCAAGTTATCGGAATGTAGCCACGAAAATCATCATCATGACCACGTACATTTTAAATGCTTGGTTTGTGGAAATACTACTTGCATCGAAAGTGTGCATATTCCTGCCATTCATTTGCCAGAAGGCTACAAGCGTACCGAAGTAAATATGCTCGTACAAGGCACCTGTCCTGCTTGTGTTTAGTGGTATACTACTTTCAGAAAAGCAGATGCGTAGCATCTTAATATTTGTAGTATAGAAATTTACACATTTCCCCGAAAGGTGCATCGCACCGTAATATAAGGTTTTGGAGTTACGGTGCGATGCACCTTAACTAAAACTTTTATTAACTTTTTCTACAAATATTACGCAAGACTGTTGCTGAAAACCCAAAGTAGAATTAGGGATAGACTAACACAAAAAAACCTCCAATGTCAGAAAGAACAAAAATATTTATAGCACTCGGAATCGTTTATGTAGTTTGGGGTTCTACTTATTTAGGTGTAAAAATTGCTCTTCATACTTTGCCTCCGATGCTTATTTCTTGCACCCGATTTTTGATTGGTGGCTCGCTTTTATTTGCATTTACGCTACTTAGAGGGCAAAAAATGCCAACCCTTCAAGAAGCTCGAAACGCTGCATTTATTGGTGTACTTTTAAGTGGAGTTGGTAATTGTGCAGTAGCTTATGCACTTATGAAGATGCCTTCGGGTTTGGTAGCTCTTTTGGTAGCTACACTACCCGCTTGGATGATTTTACTTGATTTTTTGTTTTTTAGCAACGAAAAACCTTCAATTATTGGGACAATAGGTTTGGTTTTAGGTTTGGTCGGAATGGCTGTTTTACTCAATCCTTCTCAGCAAGTTAGTCAACAAGAAGTGCCTGTTTTAGCGGCCTTAATTGTTTTTCTTGGGTCAATAGCTTGGGCATTTGGCTCGCTCAAATCTCCTTATTTGGTTTTACCCAATTCGCTTCAATCAACGGCTATTCAGATGGTAGTTGGTGGTTGTTTTTCGCTCACGATGAGTTTTATTTTCGAGAAAAATCAACTCCAAGCCTTTCAAAATATGACAACCGAAACATATCTGGCGATGTTTTATCTCGTACTTATTGGCTCTTATGTGGGTTATACGGCCTATGTTTGGTTAATAAATCATGCTCCACCACAGCTTACAGCTACGTATGCGTATGTAAACCCAGTAGTAGCAATTTTCTTAGGTTGGATCTTCTTGGACGAACGTCTTACTTCTCGCTCAATGTTAGCTTCAGCAATTATTTTGGCAGGCGTAGTAATGATGACTTTGGGTAGGAAAAGAAAGCCAAAGGAGATTGACTTACAACAATAATTTTATTTCAAAACAGCCATTAACTTTTTGGCATATTCGTTATTAGGATTGATCTGCAAAGCCTTTTGGCAATTTTGTACCGCCGCATCTTTTATCCTCATTTGTTGGTAAGTTTCGGCTAATCTATAAAATCCGTTGTCGCTTTTAGGATTTACTACAACAGCTTTTTGATAAAAACTGGCGGCTTTATCATAGTTTTTGGCATCAAAATACAAGCCTCCAAGATTAAAGTTTGCTTCGTAATGCTGCGGATTGATGCGAAGCACGCTTTCTAAATCAGCAATGGCTTCTTGTGGGCGACCGAGTGCTGTCTTACAGTTGGCTCGTTTATAATAACTGGTTTCGAGATTGATATTTTGCTTGATACAACGATCGAAAACTATCAAAGCTTTGACATCTTCGTTTTTTTCATAAAGTTCCAATGCCTTTTTCAATAGTTCTGCTGAAGGTATCTTATCAACATTTTGTTTAAAAGTGGCTAAATTATCGCTTTCACCCTCTGTTTCTTCCGAAAAAATCTCAAAACCATCGAATGTTTCTACGTTATTTGCTTTGGCCAGTTCATTTAAAGATTTACCTTTTTGAGTAGCTGATGCGGCATTATGGGCTTCTACTTTTTCTACTTCAAGCTGGTATTTTCCTGCATTTTTTGAGATGCGGACATACTTGTAATTTTGTTTCAGTAAAATATCTTTTAACTGATTAAGATCTTGTTCGTTTTGGTCGACAAAAAAATAATGGTAAGAAATTGGCTTTTGTGTATCAAAACCACTCGCAGTTAATTGACTATAAAGGCTTTGTATCTGATTTGCGTGATTACATCTTTGAGCAAAACCCATAAAAGGAAGTATTGAAACAAAACAAAGTATGCGTAGTGAAATTTTCATCAGGAACTGATTATTGGTTAATAAAAAAACGTTTATTAAGGGATTAGAATTGTAGACTTAACAAAAAAGACGCCTTTTGAGCGTCGTTTTTTGTAATTAATTTCCAGACAAATTTAAAGTATTTTTATAAATCCAATATCCTATCTCGGTATTCCAAAGGCTTTTACCACCTCATCAAAGTTTGTGTAATCAATATTAGCTCGTGTCTTTACTCCACCTGGAATAATAACATAACGATACTGCAAACCAGTAGCTGGTCTTCCTTGAATATCTAATAACTCTGAAAATATGATATTTACTTTCCCTAAAGCAGCAGCTATATTGTAATTAGTCAAGCCAGAATTTGTTTCGAGCATCATCGGTAACAAATAAGCTGGGCCACTCGCAACCTGTCGGCTATATGCCAGTACGACACCTTTATCAATAATTTCTTGAGTAATTTTAGCTTCAATGATGCTATACAAATAGCTTTTTTCGGTAATTTTTTGCCAATCTACAAAGGCAGGTGTAAACCAATCAGAGTAGATAACATTAGCGGATCCCGTTCCAGAACTACCCGCTGGCCCTGCTGGACCTTGTGGGCCTGTTGCTCCAGTAGCTCCTGTATCGCCTTTTGGACCTTGCGGGCCTGTTGCTCCCTTCTCCCCTTGTGGACCTGCTGGACCTTGTGGGCCTGTTGCCCCTGTGGCACCTGTTGCCCCTGTGGCACCCGTTGCCCCAGTAGCACCTGTTGCTCCAGTGGCACCCGTTGCTCCAGTTTCACCTTTTGGGCCTTGCACACCTTGTGGACCTTGGTCTCCTTTTGCACCCTGCGGACCTTCTGGCCCTTCACAACTGCATAATGCTAAGTAACCCATCAGCATTATGCTAAGGGTAATTTTTCTCTTGACTTCCATGATATGGGTTAGGCTGATTATTGGTTAGAAGAACAACCTTTTAATGAAAATCTAACAAGATTTATGCCAAGTTTTGAAGTAAAATGATTTTTAATATTTAAAATACTGTTTATAAGCCTTTTAAACAAAAAACGCTTAATAACCAAAAATGGTTTATCAAGCGTTTGTACCTAAATATTATGGTATCAGATAGCTTTTGAAGATTGCGTATATCTAACTTCTAAGCCTCTGTCTAACTTATTTTTTACTACTTTAATACTTACCTTCCCATTAGGTTTTATTTCCCAAGTAGGCGTTGGTGCTTCTGAAACTGGTTTTCCATATTGAACTGTGAGTAATTTACTCAATTCATTCAATAGGCTGTCATTAGAAGAATCTGTGTTCATGTAAACGTCTAATCCGATACCCGACACACGATTTTGTTTGTCTTTTTCGTAGATAATATCAACCGTTTCGAAATTATCAGTATCAAAAGAATAGCCAACGTGCGAATCTTCTTCTTCAAAAAGTTCTGCTTTCTCTTTCTTTTTAACGTCTGCAATAGCATCACCGAATTGGATGCCTCGGAGGAGACCTTCGCCTGTACCCATAATGGTACGTAATAACTTCTGAACATTACTCGACGTAGCGGCCTTTGGAGAGGGAGGGTTTAAAACTTCCACTGTTTCTGTTTTTTTGGGGTTACTGCACGCAATTATCAACAAAGCTAAAATAAAATAATAAATTTTCATATTTTTTGAAAGAAATGCATTAGATGAAAATACAAAATTTAGTGAGTGGTATTAAAATTCTCGTGAGAGATTGAAAAAGAGTCTTTTTTCACCTACTGCATTGATTGAATAATTTAATCGACCGACTACATTATACCAAGTCACTACATCAAGTCCAATTCCTCCTCCAACTAACCATTTATTTGCAAATTTAGTATTATTTATCTCGGGAAAATTATTTTTTACGTATCCGATATCAAAAAATGTATTAATGTAAGCTGCGACTGGCAATGTATTGAACTGTTTGATTTTCAAATATCGACTCAAATCAAAGATTTTATCAAACATCTGATATTTCAAGTTGGTTTTCAATAAACCATAACTTTGTCCGTCAATTACATAAAGCTCATAGCCTCTTACTAAATCATTTCTGTAACCCAAGCCTTGTGTCTGTAAAAAAGGTTGTTTTTCAGGAAAAGATACCTTACCTCTTATGCTATAATTGGCATAAAAGTTTTGGTGAAGCAGAAAGTATTGGCTAATCGTTCCGCTCAAATTAAGTTGATTAATATCACTTCGAGCTGAAAGCCCATATTTAATGGCATCAAAACTAAGCCTATAACCTTTTAGAGCATACTGGCGATTATCTCGACGATCGTAGATATATGAATAACTTATCAGGAAATATTTTTGCTGGGTACGACCATTCAGAAAGTAATTGGGATTTATCTGAGCAATGGTATCAGCAATTTGGGTCTGATTATAACTTATTTGTAAATATTGGTTTTGAAAGAAACCTGTTCGACGAGAAATGACCGAATAAAGATTTAGACGTTCACGTTGGCGGTCTTCGCTTTCGGCAAACTGAAATTTATCTTGCCAAGTGCGATAAACCATCGTTTTATTAATGCCATAAAAAGCACCAACCGAAAAAGTCGTTTGTAAGGTTTTATCCAAATACGGTGTGCTGTAAGCAATCTCAAAGTTAGGAATAAACCCAATTTCAGCTCTGATTTTTAATTGGTCATTGTTGCCCGTAAGGTTCGAGTGTTTTCCGTAGATACCATAAATTGTACGTTTCAGGTCGTGCCCTCGCTCGTACCACCATTCATTAAAATTTCGGTCAGCTAAATAAAAAACTGGCAAAGCCACAAAATAGAGTCGTTCTTTTACCTCAACAATCACATCAATTTGCTGATTATCAATTATTTCTGAGCTAATTTTTACCGTAACAAACAGATTTGTATTAAAAATTTTCTTGCGGTCGGCCTCTAAAATATCCGTTAATTTCTCTTTTTGCAGTGTATCCCCTGCTTTTACCGCCATATCTCTAAAAACAATTTTTTCTTTCGTGCGATTATTTCCCACGACTTTTACTTGACGCACAATTAAGGAATCATCAGCAAATGACTGATAATAAATAATTTGCAGTAAAAATAAACAAATAAAAAACAGGCGTTGAGTCATTAAAGGTTGGCTGTAAATAATGGTGTTTTAGAGCAATATACGAGTTTTTGATGATGTTGGAAACACCAAATTTAAACTATTTTTCAAGAAAAACCGCAAAATATTGTACCATCAAGATTGTAAAACTAACTTTAAGGGAATTTATGGAATCAACATATATAAACCACTAAGAATGGAAACACTATTCATAACCGACAAACTAAAAGACTTATTGCCTAAAATAAAGGCATTTGTAGAAGCCGAACTATATCCACTCGAAACTACTGAGAACCTTGCCCACAATTTCTCGTATGTTGAGCCAATTTTGCAAGAAAAAAGAGCTTTAGTAAAAAAAACAGGTCTTTGGGGCTTGCATCTACCCGAAGAAGATGGTGGTCTTGGACTGACTTTATGCGAGTTTGGGCAAATCAGTGAAGTGCTGGCAAGTTCGCCATTCGGGCATTTTGTATTCAATACACAAGCTCCCGATATTGGCAATACCGAATTAATGCACAAATATGCCCCCAAACACCTCAAAGATAAATATTTAAAGCCTTTGATGGACGGTGAAATAAGAAGTTGCTTTTCGATGACCGAACCCGAATTTGCTGGCTCAAACCCCACTCGAATGGGAACTACGGCCGTAAAAGATGGCGACGATTATATTATTAATGGACATAAATGGTTTACATCTTCGGCCGATGGTGCTGCTTTTGCAGTTGTAATGGCCGTAACAAATCCCGATGCCGCTCCGCACAAACGTGCAAGCCAGATTTTAGTGCCGCTCGATACTGAAGGCTTTAAGTTTATAAGGAATATCCCAATCATGGGCCATGCAGGCGATAGCTGGGCGAGCCATGCGGAAGTAATTTATGAAAACGTAAGAGTGCCACAAGCCAATTTGATTGGTATGGAAGGTGCTGGTTTTTTATTAGCCCAAGAACGCCTCGGCCCAGGGCGTATTCACCATTGTATGCGTTTTATTGGCATTGCCGAGCGTAGTTTCGATTTGATGTGCCGATATGCTGCATCAAGAGAAATGGCTGAGGGCGTAATGCTTGGCGAAATGCAATTTATTCAAGGATTTATTGCTGAAAGTAGAGCCGAAATTGATGCTGCACGCCTTTTGGTACTTCGCACGGCCAAAAATATCGACGAACAAGGTGCAGCCACCGTGCGTGATGAAATTTCGATGATAAAATTCTTCACGGCAAACATGATGCTCCGTGTAATTGATAGAGCCATACAAACGCACGGTGCATTGGGTATGACGAGCGATATTTTACTTTCATACTGGTACGCCCATGAACGTGCGGCCCGAATCTACGATGGAGCCGATGAAGTACATAAAACGGCTTTGGCTCGTGGAATTTTGAAAGGTTACGGGCTTGATACTCGTAAAAAATAAAGTAAAAGAGGCACATCTGGGTTAGTTGTGCCTCTTTTTCCTTATACTGTATCCAACAAAATCCTAAATGTCGTACCTTTATCAACTTGAGTATCTTTCACAAAAAGTTTGCCTTCGTGATAATTTTCAATAATACGTTTTGCCAGCGTAAGTCCTAAGCCCCAACCTCGTTTTTTTGTACTAAATCCTGGCCTGAAAACCTTCCGAAGATTCATTTTCGAGATTCCTTTTCCTGTATCTCTTATGTCAATTGCAATCGTTTTCTTTGCTGTTGACGTAATCGTTACAAACAATTCTCCTCTTCCTTCCATCGCATCAACGGCATTTTTGCACAAGTTTTCCACCACCCATTCGAGCAAATGCTTATTTAGACTAACTTTCACATTATCAGATACTTGGCTATTGAAATGAACTTTTACTTTTGTCGAAATTCGCCTTTCTAAATAACTTAGTGTTTGCTGAATTAGTGGAGCAATTTGTTCCTCGCTCATCTGTGGCACCGAACCAATATTCGAGAAACGAGTCGTAATGGTTTCCAATCGTTTTACATCTTTTTCCATTTCATCGCCAATGCTACTATCAAAATTTGGGTCGGATCGAAGCACTTCTACCCATGCCATCAAAGCCGAAATCGGAGTGCCGAGCTGATGGGCCGTTTCTTTGGCCAAACCTACCCAAACTCTATTTTGTTCGGCTTTGCGAGAAGAACTATAGGCAATAAACGCCAACGAGCCAAAAATTAAGAATGTACCTAATAAAATGTAAGGAAAATAACGTAATTGTTTGGCTACCAATGAATTACTGTAATAAAGTGAGACTTTATCCTTTCCAATCGAAAACTCAATTGGTGGATGCTCATTAGCCATCTCTGAAATTTTACTATAAAGAATGGTTTCTTGCTCTTTGGGCTTCCACGTACGAGTAGAATCTTTAAATTCTGAAATATTGATATTAGCAATTGGCACACCGTTTTGAACAATAATAGCGGGAACTGTCTCATTTGCATCTAATACCTCCTGTACAAAAGTATAGTCACAAGTATTGTTTAAACTCATTTCCACAAAAGCTTTGATACTTGCTGCATATAAAGTAGCATATTTCTTTTCTCGCTCCTCAACTTGTTGGGCTAGTTGATTAAAATAATACAAAACCCCAGCACCAATCATCAGCAAAACCGCAATTGCCACAAACCTCCAACCAGTGATTTGCTCGTAAATATTTACAAAAACCTCTCTTTTTGCCATAAATTTTCAATTTGATTGAATAATATACTCAGTACCAAGTCACAATTTGATTAAATTATTTAGAACGGTTCTAAATTAAATACACTTCTTTTATTTCCCCTGCTTTGGGCAAACTATTTGTTGGATATTGTCGTAGATAAGAATGAAAACAAAGAAACAAGTAAAAGTTTGTCAAATAACCCAAAACTTGTCATTTAACCCATTTTTTTCTGTCATTTGATTAAATACGATACTTTTGAGCCATCAATAGATTAACGAAAAAACAGGCTTCAAAATACTTTTGATTTTTTGTATTTTTTTTAGTTAAATACGAATAAAACATTAAATTAATTTAGAATTATTCTAAATTAAAAAAACTGACAGAAATCATATCCATCATAAGAATTCTGACCGTAAATTTGCAAACTATTTTAGAAAAGATGCACGGATTATTTAAAGCAATAACGATTTCACATAAAAAAGCCCCTTTACAACTAAGAGGCCAAATTGCACTTAACGAAGAAGAATCTAAAGGCTTGATGCTAAAGATGCGTGAAACGTTTGATGTGTCGGAAGTGCTTGTGCTTTCTACTTGTAATCGCACTGAGGTTTACTACGTTTCAGAAAATAATTTAGGCGAGTCTATTATTCGCTTAATCGCCAGCCAAAAAGTACTTAGTTCAAACGAAATTCTGCCATATTTTGATGTAATCGACGACCACAACGAAGCCGTAAGGTATTTGTTTGAAGTTTCGATGGGCTTGCACTCGCAAGTAGTCGGAGATTTGCAGATTCCGAACCAAGTAAAACACGCTTATCAATGGGCTGCTGATGTACAAATGGCCGGTCCGTTTCTGCACCGTCTGCTTCACACTATTTTCTTTACAAATAAAAAAGTAGTTCAAGAAACTTCGTTCCGTGATGGAGCTGCCTCAACTTCTTATGCAACCGTAGAAGTAATGGAAACTTTCCTGCCACTTTTGAGCAATCCGAAAGTTTTGGTAGTTGGTTTGGGCGAAATCGGTGAAGATGTTTGCAGAACTTTGGCCGATAAAGGTTATAAAAATATCACGATAACAAATCGTACATTAGAAAAAGCACAAAAACTGGCCAATGAATTAGGTTTTGAAGTAGCTGATTATCAGTTTGTTAATCAGAATATTTTAGAGGCTGATATTGTTATTTCTTCCGTTCGTTGCGAATCTCCGATTATCACGAAAGAAACGCTGAAAGATAAAACGCTTGCCGTAAAATATTTGATTGACCTTTCGGTGCCAAATAGTATTGCAACTGATATTGAGGAGGTGACGGGCATAGTTGCTTACGATTTAGATACAATTCAACGCCGTGCCAACGAGGCTCTTCAACGCCGCATGGAAGCAATTCCGCAAGTGTTGAGCATCATCAGCGATGCGATTGGTGAGTTCAATAATTGGTCGCAAGAAATGATTGTTTCGCCAACGATTCAGAAATTGAAAGGGGCTTTAGAGCAAATCAGAAAAGAAGAAATGGCTCGTTTCGTGAAAGACCTTTCTGCCGAAGAAGCTGAGAAAATGGAGAAAATCACGGCCAGCATGATGCAAAAAATCATTAAATTGCCAGTGATTCAGCTAAAAGCAGCGTGTAAACGTGGCGAAGCCGAAACATTGATTGATGTATTGAATGATTTATTTAATTTGGAGAAACAAACGGTGTAGTACACAATTTTCTAAATTGTTACAAAATATTGAAAGGCGTAATTTCTGTGAAAATTACGCCTTTTTTACATTTAAATAGAGTGAATTATTTGGTTCTCTAAAAGTAAACCCATAAATTTATTCTCTATTAGAAAACTTTTTATGTTCAATATCATCACAAGAAAGACTTTATTATCATATTGCAAAAAATACCCAAAAGCATCAAATGCTCTTTTAGTATGGTATTATGAACTAATTGAGGCAGATTTTCAAAGTTTTCAAGACTTAAAAGCTGTTTACTCCAATGCCAGTTTAGTAGGAGATGATAGGGTAGTATTCAATATTATGGGTAATCATTATCGCTTAGTTGTTCGTATTGTTTTTACCTACAAAGCCATACAAATCAAGTGGTTTGGTACTCATGCAGAATATGATAAGATTGATGTTTCGACTATAAAATATAAAGACTAAAACAATGACTTTAAAGCCAATAAAAACCGAACAAGAGTATGAAACAATGCTCGAATGGGTAGATATTCAATTCGATTTATCGCCAGATTTAAACAGCCCTGAAGGCGAACAATTACAGATTGCTTTACTTTTGATTAAGGCTTATGAAGATGCAAATTACCCAGTACCAACCCCAGACCCAATCGAAGCTGTAAAGTTAAAAATGGAAGAAAAGGGGCTATTAAACAAAGATTTAGTTACTTGGGTTGGAAGTAAAAGTTATGTTTCGGCATTGCTCAATAAAAAGAAGCCTTTAACCCTTAAACTGGCAAAGATTTTCCATCAACAGCTGGGTATTCCTGCTGAAGTTTTGTTGTCGTGATATTATGAAAACTTAAGGTAGATTCACAAATTTTCCCTACATTTCGTAAAAATTCAACCTTCTATCAGCATGAACAACTCTCACGACAAAAAAAAACAAAACTCACGCCGTAATTTCCTTAAAAGTAGTGCTTTAGCCTCCGCAGGCTTTATGATTGTGCCTCGCCATGTGTTGGGCAAGGGCTTCGTAGCACCGAGTGATAAACTCAATATTGCAGCCGTTGGCTGTGGCGGAAAAGCCGATTTTAATATTCCGCAGGCTTATAATAATGGCTCTGATAATATCGTAGCTCTTTGTGATGTCGATGATAGACAATCGGCCAAGTTTAGAGCAAAATTTCCGAATGCTCCGTATTTCCGAGATTACCGAAAAATGTTAGAGTCGGAAGGCAAAAATATTGATGCTGTAATCGTGACTACACCCGACCACATGCACTACCCGATTGCGATGTCGGCGATTCAATTGAACAAGCACGTTTATGTAGAAAAACCCCTTACCCACGATATTTGGGAGGCTCGACAACTAACCGAAGCAACAGCCAAATATAAAGTCGTTACGCAAATGGGCAACCAAGGCAGTAGTAGCAAAGGCACAAGAATTACGGAAGCAATCATTAAAAACGGCACAATAGGTGAAGTACATTCGGTTGAAGTTTGGACAAACAGACCAGTTTGGCCGCAGGGTGTACAATCTCCTAAAGATAAAGGCGAAAAACAGCCAATCCCGAACGAAGTTGACTGGAATTTGTGGCTCGGTACTGCACCAATGCGAGACTACCACGAAGCATATATGCCATTCCGCTGGCGTGGATATTGGGATTTCGGTACGGGAGCTTTGGGCGATATGGGTTGCCACTTCATGGATGTCCCTTTTCGTGCCTTGAATTTAGGCTATCCGACTTCGGTCGAGTGTTCTGTTGGGCAAGTTTACGCAGATTTCTTTAAAGAAGCATTTTTCGATGATGTTTGTCCGCCATCAGCATCTATTCACCTCAAATTTCCGAATCCAACGAGTACAAACTTCAAAGAAATCAATCTTACTTGGAATGATGGTGGTATTCGCCCGAGGCTTCCCGAAGGCTGCGACTACGATAAAATTTTTACGAGCATCGACGGTGGCGTGATGTTTATCGGAACAAAAGGCGTACTGGCTTGCGAGATTTTTGGCGATAATCCAAAGGTTTTCCTCAACGGCAAGTTTGAAAACATAAAATTACCAGACCCGATACGTCCAGTTGTAGAAGGCAACGTAAACGGCCACCAACAACAATGGGTAAAAGCCTGTAAATCGGGTTTTGGTTCTTATACAAGTTCATCGTTCGACCAATCTGGACCTTTGACCGAAACTGTTTTGATGGGAAATCTGGCAGTTCGTTCGTTTTTGATGAGAAATTCAAAAAATAAGTTTATCGGCAGAAAGAAACTCTTGTGGGATGGAAAAAATATGAAAATTACCAATTTTGATGAAGCTAATGCTTTCGTCAAACGAGAATACCGTGCGGGTGGTTGGATTTAACTTCATATAAACAACGTTGGCATGGCTTTGAGCCATGCCGACGTTAAAAACATTATCTTGTTCATTTCTTACAACCTCACTTTCACTGCCAACAAGAAATTTGTACCAGCTTGCGGATAATAGAAGTTTTCGGTAGTTACTTGTTTATCATAGATATAGCTGTAAGTATAGCCATTTGATTCATACAAGTGATTGAAAATATTATTAACTAACAAGTTGAATGTCAACTCTTTAACAAATTTTGGTTTCACCGAATAACTCGCTCTAATATCATTCACAAAAAACGCATTAAGACTACGATTATCGTTCGATGTATTATCCATAAATTGTTTGCTTACATACTTTGTCATTAATGCCAATTCAACGTTTTTAGTAGGATTATACGAAAGTTGCCCGCCTGCAATCAAATTTGGTGAAAACGAAATATCAGTTTTCGATAAACTATTTATTTGATTCGCATCGCCATCATAATTCACAATCGTTTCCGTGAAATTCTTTATTTTGTTTTGGCTAAAAGTGGTGTTAGCCGATAAAGCCCATTTGGAAGCAAACTTCCAATTTGCCATTAATTCTAAACCTGCACGATAACTTTGCGGCACATTTACTCTAATGGCATTTCCAACATCATTCACTTGTCCAGTAAGCACCAATTGATTTTTATAATTCATGTAGTAGAAATTCGCATCAAAGCTCCATTTGTGCCCAGCCGTGCGATAACCGATTTCCAAATCACGCAATGTTTCAGCCAAAGGAGCTTGAGCATTATCCACAAAATCTTGGCGGCTTGGTTCTTTATTACCAACTGCATAAGAAGCATAAACCGAAGAAGTTTTACTTAATTGATAATTTACGCCAAATTTTGGATTAAAAAACTGATAATCAGAGCCTTGCGTAATGTCAGTTCGGTCGTCGTTCACGCCTTTTATATCATAACTAACAGTTCTATATTGCAAATCGCCAAAGAAATTTAATGCTTCTGATACTTGATAATAAGCTTTTGTGAAGATATTAAAATCGGTTTTTATCGAATTACTTTCGTACCAACGATAACGAATATTAGAGGTTGAAGCATTTTTTGCCCATATAATTTCGCCAAAATGGTCGCCATCATATTTATTCCAACCGCCACCAATATTCGCCGAAAACTTTTTATTAGAGTTATAATCAAGCGAGTAAGTTGCCCCATAAAAATCATTATCAAGCCATTTTCTACGCACTAAATCAGTTCGTTTGATGGTATCTCTGCCAATAATTACATTTGGTAAGCCGTAATTAGCAAATGATTGACGCTCACGGTATTGTTCATAGAAACCCCTTCCTTTTGTGTAGAATAAAGTTGGGTTAAACGTCCAATTTTGACTAAGTTTGAAGGAAGAAATCAACTGATAATTATCTTGCTGATAATCATCGACTTGGTTATCGTACGTATATGGATTGTATGTACGATTAGTTTTCAGTAAACTTTCAGGAACACCTTCCCAAGACTGATACGTTTTTTCTTTTCCCGAAAAGGCATTGAATCTTACGAAATTATCTTTTCCATAATATCCAGCCGAAACATAAAACGATTTCAAATCAGAAGAAGCACGGTCGATATAGCCATCAGACGTAATTTTTGATAATCGAGCATCGACAACAAAGTGATTATTCAGCAAACCAGTACTCGCCAATATATTGGTTTTCAATGTATTGAATGAACCAACCGAAACATTGGTTTCACCAAAAGCATCCTGTTCGTAGCCCAAAGTATTGATATTGATACTCGCCCCAAATGCTCCAGCACCATTGGTCGAAGTTCCAACTCCACGCTGTACTTGAATACTCTGTGCAGAAGAAGCAAAATCGGGCATATTCACCCAAAAAGTACCTTGCGATTCCGAATCATTGTAAGGAATTCCGTTGAGCGTAACATTGATACGAGTCGGGTCAGTACCACGAATACGAATACCAGTATAGCCCACGCCCGCACCTGCATCAGAAGTAACCACCACCGAAGGCAACTGATTAAGTAAAAACGGCATATCTTGGCCTAAATTTACTTTTTTGATGTCTTTTTGGTAAACATTCGTAAACGCCATACCAGTTTTCTGATTGGCACGAGTAGCACTTACAACTACTTCATTGAGCTGTCGAATCGATGTAGAATCTTGGGCATTGGCAGTAAATAATAGGCAATAGGCAATAGGCAATAGGCAGTAGGTTTTTACAAAAACTGTAAACTGTAAACTGTGGACTAAAAGAAATGTTGTTAATTTTTTCATTGTTTTTGAAAGTTTTAACAACAGGAGAAAGGAGCAAAATCCTGTCGAAACTGCATGACGCACGGAAATTCCGTCGGCTTGCGGTTTTGGTTGGACAAAATTTTAAATTGAATAAATTTAAGTACATTTTCGGAGGTCATGACTTTCCTAAAAGTACTTTCTTTCCCTGCGGCGGCATTATCCGTGTACAGGTTCAATGGGTATAATCTCAGCCCGTTATATTAAGGCACCCCTTTTGAGATAAGTTCTGCAAAGTAAACGTTTTTTTTAGAAAACTTGTTTATATTAGTGTAGAAATTTATTACAAAAGAAAGCTCACTTATACACAATCAGTTGATTACAAGATACTTACATTTCTATTAATTGTATTAAACAAAAAGCCCAAGCAAAATATATGAGCCAATTTATGGTAGAGTTTGAATTGCCAAACCCATTTCCAGAGAAATTAATTATAAAAATTCCAGCCCAAAGAATGATGGTAAATCAGCTTTTGGAAGATGGGAAAATACAATCTTATGCACTCTCGATGGAGCGTGACCGCCTTTGGTGCGTAGTCAATGCCGATGATGAACTGGAAGTGATGAGAATCATCGGAGAATTTCCGTTGATTGATTTCATGCAACCCACCATCACCGAGTTGATGTTCAATAATGCCATTGTGATGAAAGTACCCGCTTTTTCGTTGAACTAAGCTCCAGCCACCCCATCAGACTGCCCTAAAGGGGGCTAAAAAACTAATATTGTGAATACGTTTTTAAGAAATACACTTTTTGTTGTCGGATTAATTAGTCAGATATTTTTGGGTTGCCGACAAACTCAAAAACAAGAAACATACAAAGCTGCTGAACTATCAACTCAGCAGTCAGAACAGAAAGAGAATAAAAGAAATAGAGAAGCTGAAGAGAAAAACCCCGACTATAAGTCGAATAAACAGAGTAAAATTCCGCAGAAAGTTTATGAGGTACTGAAATATATCAAAGAAAATGGTACTGCTCCAGAAGGTTATGTTGGTGGACGTAAATTTGGCAATTACGAAAAACTTCTGCCGCAAAAAGATGAAAATGGACGCCGAATCAATTACCAAGAATGGGATGTAAATCCGAAGCAAAAAGGCAGAAATCGAGGAGCAGAAAGGCTCGTAACTGGCTCGGACGGGCGAGCATATTATACTAAGAATCACTATAAAAGTTTTCAATTAGTCGATAGTCAATAGACGACCGCCCATAGTAAAAAACTATCGACTGTGGTCTGTTGACAGTGGACTTAAATATTTATTACCAATGGCTAATTTCCTTATAACCAATAATTTAGAAACATTAAATGGCTACCATATCGCTCAGATTGATGGCCTAAAAGCATATACGCTCAGAGGTTTTTATGAAGAAGTTGCTAAAGCACTTAGTTTTCCCGAATACTTTGGTTTTAACCTCGACTCATTCGACGAAATGCTCAACGATTTATCATGGTTGGAGCAGAGTAAAATTGCTATTTATATCACAAATTCAGATTCATTCGTAGAAAAAGAACGAAATCCCGATAAATTACCGACTTTGCTTGATTTACTCGACGCCACTTGTGAAGATTGGAAATGGATTGACGAAGATGATGAAATCAGTAAAAAAGAATTAATTATAGCCTTTTCGCCAAGCGAACGCATCACAAAACTACTTGATAATCAAGAGATTAGTTATGAAGCAAAATAAGTTTCCTGCTTATGTTCCAATCTTACACACTCCGCAAATGGCAATCGGGCGATGAAGAATCGCTCACGAAAAATGCCAATAACTATAGTATTTGGCGAAATCTGAAAGATATTTTTCCGCATCCTTACACCATCGAAGAAGCACAAAGCTGGGTAAAAATTGCACAAAATTCGCCCGAAACATTTGCCATTGTGATTGATAATGAAGCAGTTGGCGGAATTGGCATTTTGCTAAAAGATGATATTTACAAAAAAAATGCTGAAATAGGTTATTGGCTTGGTGAAGCATATTGGGGTAAAGGAATTATCTCATCAACCATCATCGAAATTGTTAATTATGCCTTCAAAAACTACGACATTCACCGAATATACGCTGGCGTTTTTGAATATAACCTCGCCTCTATGCGAGTTTTAGAAAAAGCAGGTTTTCATAAAGAAGCTATTCTAAAACAATCGCTGTTTAAAGAAGGAAAACTTTATGATGAACATATTTTTGTAAAATTTCGAGTTTAACACATATTATTCATTGCCGTCAGCTAAAGCAGACGGCAATGAAAGTTTTTTTTGCTCAACACAAATAACTTTTACAATCCAATCGGCACTTTTACCTCAGTATTATCCCAACGCAAAATCATATCTGCACCAGTGGCAGCAGCAGCAAAATCTATTTTAAATTGTTCCATCATTTCGGCTGATTTTCCAACAGGTACATCTACTCGTAGAACATCTTTTTTCTCATCGTAATTTGTTCCCCATTGTCCAGTTTCGCTATTTAAAATAATTGTCCATTTATCAGCATTCGGAATTGTCCAAAACGTGTATTTTCCTGCTTTTAAGGTTTTATCACCTACTTTAATGTCTTGTTTTACATCAAAAATTGTTGCTTCGTTTGCACCTGTACGCCAAACTTCGCCGTAAGGCAATAATTTTCCAAAAATCTCTCGTCCCTTTTTATAAGGTCGGCAATAATCCACTTGCACGGTTAGACCATTTTGGTCGAATTTAGCAGTTTCGGCTGGGCTATAACTTTTCGTGAATGTTTTCAAACCAAAGAAAGCAACAGCCAAAACAGCCGCAATAATCAAAACAATTTTTACGATTTTGTTCATTTTTGAGAGGGGTTTAATTTCTCTAACGAAACAACGTATAGTATTAGAATAGTTCAAAGAAAACTCGACATAATACTGTCTTATTTTATAAACTAATAAACCATTTCTTAGTCAATAGTGTATCAAAAGTCGATTTTAGGAGTTTTCTCAAAAAAAAATCAGATTATTCAATGATTTCCCCTCGAAAAGCGACAAATTTGCATTAAGCGAACAGTTTTCAATTTTCAGGTGTTTATATTATTGTGTTGACAAAGCCTTGTCAACTTTGAATTTGTTATAAGGATTTTACTGATGCTCGATATTATTCATTTACTACCCGACTCGATAGCCAATCAGATTGCGGCAGGAGAAGTTGTGCAGCGACCAGCGTCGGTGGTGAAAGAACTTTTGGAAAATTCGATTGATGCCCGTGCCAATAATATACAATTGATTGTAAAAGATGCAGGGCGAACGCTCATTCAGGTAATTGATGACGGCATGGGAATGTCTGCCACGGATGCTCGTATGAGTTTCGAGCGACACGCTACTTCAAAAATCCGCACGGCTGATGACCTTTTTTCGATTCTGACAATGGGTTTTCGTGGCGAAGCGTTGGCTTCTATTGCGGCCATTGCCCAAGTAGAATTACGTAGCCGCCGAATGATTGACGAAGTAGGCACAATGATTCGTATCGAAGGCTCTGAACTCAAAAGCCAAGAATCGGTTTCTTGCCCGAAAGGCACTAATTTTCAAGTAAAGAATTTATTTTTCAATGTTCCTGCTCGACGAAACTTCTTGAAGTCGAATCCAGTCGAGATGAAGCATATTCTTGACGAATTTCAACGAGTTTCGCTGGCTCACCCAGATATTAATTTTACTCTTTATCATAATGATGTAGAAGTTTATAACCTTCCTGCGGGAAAACTCAGCCGAAGAATTGTTGATATATTTGGAAAAGCTTACCGTGAACAATTGGCAAGCTGCGAGGAAGAAACCCCATTTGTGAATATTTCGGGCTACGTCGGAAAACCAGAATCAGCCAAAAAAGGGAGAGGAGAGCAGTTTTTCTTTGTAAACAAGCGGTTTATCAAGCATAATTATCTGCACCATGCCGTGCTGAGTGCTTTTGAAGCTACGATTCCCGAAGGAAGCAGTCCTTTTTATGTGTTATTTATCGAAATCGACCCATCGCACGTTGATATCAATATTCATCCTACTAAAACTGAGATAAAATTCGATGATGAACGAGCTGTTTACGCCATTATTCGTTCGGCAGTCAGAAGAGCCATCGGAGTTTATAACCTTACACCAACAATTGATTTTGAGTCAGATATAAATTTCGGAAATCTTACCAATACTAATCGTTTTACCGATTCGCCCAATCCTATTAGTCCATCGTTTTCGGGCTTATCTGATTTTGAAAATGCTCGACCTTCGTCGCAACAAGGCTCGTATCAACCACAGAGAGATGATGTTTATCGAGAAAAGCGGGATCAACGTGATAATGCCTCTTCAAATACCGAAAACTGGCGAAAACTTTTTGATGGTTTAGAAGGTTTCAAGCCCAACAATCAAGCAAGCTTAGGGTTTGACCCTGAACCGATGACGATGGGCAGTAAAGCCAATGATATTTCGGACGAAAGCCGTAGAATTGCCGAAATCCAAGAAATTAGTGCAATTCAGATACAAAACCGTTTCATTGTAGCACAAGCCAAAAGTGGTATGATGCTCATTGACCAAAGGGCGGCTTATGAGCGAATTTTGTACGAAAAATATTACAACAATTTAAAGAATAAAAAATCGTTTACTCAACAACTCCTTTTTCCGAAAACCTTAGATTTACAGCCCGCCGATTATCAGTTGGTCATGGAAATTCAAGAGGAAATAAAAGCATTAGGCTTTTCGTTTGAAGAATTTGGACAACATACCATTAAAATTAATGGTGTTCCGCCCGAAGTACAAGAAGAAAACGAAAAAGAGATTTTTGAAGGTTTAGTACAACAATACAAAACTAATCAGACTGATTTGCAGTTAGATAGATTAGAAAACGTAGCTCGTTCGTTCTCGAAGCGTTCGTCATCGAAATATATGGGTGAACTCTCAAAAATTGAGATAAACTTGCTAATCCATCAGCTTTTCGAGACGGCCGTACCGAGCTATACACCTAATGGTGAACCAATTATGACTATTTTGTCGTTAGACCAATTAGCAGAGTTACTGAATCGCAAACAGTAATTTTGAGTTTAACGAAAAAGCTATTTTAACCGAAATTACGATATGTTTCAAGTTACACCCATTGTTCGTAACTTATTGATAGCAAATATTGCTGTTTATTTTGTACAGAGTTTTCTAAGAATAGATTTAGCCACAATTTTTGGTTATCATAGTTTCTCTCTGCATGAGATGGGACTTTTCAATCCTATTCAGATTTTTACATATATGTTTTTGCACTCAGGTACAGGGCATATATTTAGCAATATGTTTGGTTTATTTATGTTTGGGCCAATGCTCGAAAGCTTCTTAGGTAGTAAGCGTTTTTTGATTTTATATATTGTATCGGGTATTGGGGCTTGTTTACTTCACGGAGTAATCAATCTCTACGAAATTTCACAATTTGCCGTCGATTCTCCCGAATATACAATGATGATGAGTATTCCGATGGTAGGAGCTTCGGGAGCAATTTTTGGAATGTTGGGGGCATTTGCAAGATTATTTCCTAATACCGAAATGATAATTTTTCCACTTCCGATACCTGTAAAAGCAAAATATTTAGTATCTTTATATGCTCTTTTCGAGATTTTCTCGGGCGTATCTAACATCACCCCAGGTGTTGCCCATTTTGCTCATATTGGTGGCTTGATTTTTGGTATATTATTGATTAACTATTGGAACAAAAAGAAAGATAGATTCTATTAACAGTGGCAAGTTTCATTGACGACATAAAGAGTCCATTTAAGAAAGGAAACACATTGGTGCAACTCATGCTCATCAATGCGGGCGTTTTTTTGTCTCTAATCTTAATCGGATTTATCTTTTCCTTTTCCCCAAGTGGCGGAACAATCAATAAAATTATCACCGATAATTTTGAGTTGATTGCTCCCATTAAATCATTTATCCGCAAACCTTGGACACTCCTCACCTATTGCTTTACGCACTACGGTTTTTTTCATTTACTCTTCAATATGCTTTCGTTATTTTGGTTCGGAACTTTGGTGCAAGAGTTTATCGGAAGCAGAAAGTTATTAAATATTTATCTCATTGGTGGTATCATCAGCGGTTTGATTTATATCGCTGTTTATAATTTGTTGGCTTTATCTCCTCAGTTAAATAATATTAGTCCAACTATTTTAGGTGCTTCGGCGGCGGTATATGCAGTGATGTTTGCGGCAGTTGCTCTACTCCCTGAGTATGAATTTTATTTATTTGGTATCATACTGATCAAAATCAAATACCTCGCTTGGGCTTTCTTGCTCATATCTTTTGTTGTGCCAAGTAGTGGAATCTCGCATTTAGGTGGAGCAATAGCTGGTTATTCATACATTTATTTATTACGCCGAGGAACTGATTTAGGTAGCCCCATAGAAACTATTAGTGATTGGCTAAACAACCTCTGGAAACCCAAACCACAGGTAAAAATTCCACAAAGAAAATACAGCGAGTCAACGGTTGCAAGCAAGAGCGGCAGCAGTGGCAAGCTCGACCCTAATTACTTCCCAGACCAAGATGAGGTTGATGCTATTTTGGACAAAATAGGCAAATCGGGCTACGAAAGCCTCACAAAAGAAGAAAAACAAAAACTCTACCGAGCAAGTCAAAAGAAAGATTAAAATTTCTAATTTTTCCGTACATTTGTAATCAAATTCATACTTCAATCTCTAAATATTTTCGATACTCGAGGAATAAATTCGTAGCTATACGTAAATTTTCCATCCGAAATCGAACAATTTTAACTGTGTTCAGTTTTAGAAATACAAACTACCTCTAACTTGGTAAAAAGATATGCTCATAACGCCTGGTGAAATACTAAAAAACATCAACATTCCTGCAGATTTACGAAACGTTGACCGTACGAAACTTCCACAAGTTGCCGACGAACTCCGCCAATACATTATCGACATGGTTTCTGTCTATGGTGGACACTTTAGCTCAAGCCTTGGTGTCGTCGAACTTACTGTTGCTTTGCACTATGTTTTTAATACCCCTGACGACCAACTTGTTTGGGATGTAGGCCACCAAGCTTATGGACACAAAATCTTGACTGGAAGACGTGAAAACTTTCACACAAATCGTCTTTATGGCGGTCTATCTGGTTTTCCGAAGAGAAAAGAGAGTGAATACGATACTTTCGGAGTTGGGCATTCATCTACTTCAATTTCGGCGGCCGTCGGAATGGCAGTTGCATCAAACATCAATGGCGAACCGAAGCGTCAGCACATTGCAATCATCGGCGATGGTTCAATGACAGCAGGTATGGCGTTTGAAGGCATGAACCACGCAGGCTCATTGAAAGATGCTAATGTGTTGATTATCTTGAACGATAACTGCATGGCAATCGACCCAAATGTGGGAGCGTTAAAAGAGTATTTGACCGATATTACGACCTCAAAAACATACAATAACGTAAAAGACGATGTTTGGCAACTACTCGGTAAAATGAGCACATTTGGCACAAGTGCCAGAAAGATTGTTGCCAAAGTAGAAAATGCTATGAAAGGGGCTTTATTAAGCCAAAGTAACTTCTTTGAAGCATTAAATCTACGTTATTTCGGACCAATTGATGGCCACGACATCGACCATTTGGTAAGTGTTTTAGAAGACTTAAAAGATATTCCAGGACCGAAAATTCTTCACTGCCTAACCGTAAAAGGAAAAGGCTATGCTCCTGCCGAAAAAGAACAAACCAAATGGCATGCCCCTGGCCTTTTTGATAAGGTGACGGGCGTAATTCAGAAGAAAGTTTATGATAAGCCAATGCCGCCAAAATACCAAGATGTATTTGGCAATACAATTGTGGAATTGGCTGAAAAAAATGATAAAATCGTAGGTGTAACACCCGCTATGCCGTCGGGTTCTTCATTGAATATTATGATGAAGGCAATGCCCGACCGTGCATTTGATGTGGGTATTGCAGAGCAACACGCTGTTACGTTTTCGGCAGGTATGGCCACTCGTGACTTGGTAGTTTATTGCAATATTTACTCAAGCTTCATGCAGCGTGCCTACGACCAAGTGATTCACGATGTGTGTTTGCAACAGCTTCCTGTTATTTTCTGCCTCGACCGTGCAGGTTTTGCTGGTGCTGATGGCCCCACACACCACGGAGCGTATGATATTGCATATATGCGTTGTATTCCGCACATGGTAGTGGCTTCACCAATGGACGAAGAAGAACTACGAAACCTGATGTACACTTTCCAACTAGAAGAAACTCAAAAACTAAAAACTGCTTTCACGATTCGCTATCCAAGAGGTGAGGGTGTAATGCCAGATTGGAAACAACCATTTCAAAAACTTGAAATCGGAAAAGGACGAAAAATAAAAGATGGTGAAGAAGTGGCAATCTTGACAATCGGGCACATTGGTAATTATGTAGTGAAAGCCTGCGAAATGCTCGAAAAAGAAGGCTTAAATCCTGCTCACTATGATTTAAGATTTGTGAAACCGCTCGATGAAGTTATGCTCCACGAAGTTTTCCAAAAATTTGATAGAGTAATAACCGTAGAAGATGGCTGCCTACAAGGCGGTATGGGAAGTGCTGTACTGGAATTTATGATTGACAATGGCTATACAGCCAAAGTAAAACGCTTGGGTATTCCTGACCGCATCGTAGAACATGGTGAGCAAATCGAGCTTCAACGTGAATGTGGCTTCGACCCAGAAGGAATTGCCAATTCCGTGCGTGAAATGGTAGCGAATACCATTTTGATATAATAATTTGGTCAGACATTCCATCAGACCCTAAATATTTTTAAAAGCCTTAACCCCTTAAAACTGGTTAAGGCTTTTTATTTTTCTGAACCACCACCGTAGTTTTTTCGTTATCTTTGTAAGAAAAAACCGAGCAAAAAAATAGTGAGCAATAAAAAACTGAACGATATTGACCTAACTGGCTACGACCAAATCGAGGTCTTAGGTGCAAGAGAACACAACCTCAAAAACATTGATGTGAGTATTCCACGAAATAAGCTGGTAGTTATTACTGGTATTTCGGGAAGTGGAAAATCATCTTTGGCTTTTGATACAATCTATGCCGAAGGTCAACGCCGCTACATGGAGAGTTTTTCGGCGTATGCTCGTAGTTTTATTGGCAATATGGAGAGGCCTGACGTTGATAAAATCAATGGTCTTTCGCCAGTAATTTCTATCGAACAAAAAACTACCTCAAAAAATCCTCGCTCAACAGTTGGCACAACTACCGAAATCTATGATTTCCTTAGACTATTCTTTGCTCGTGCTGGCGAAGCTTTTAGTTATATAACTGGCAATAAGATGGTTAAGCAAACGCAAGACCAAATCATTGATCAGATTCTGCAACAGTTTGAAAATCAAAAAGTTACACTACTTGCTCCTATAGTAAAAGGACGTAAAGGACATTACCGTGAGCTTTTTGTGCAAATTGCCAAACTGGGCTATAATAAAGTACGTGTCGATGGCGAAGTTTTGGATATAAATCCAAAAATGCAACTTGACCGCTACAAAATACACGATATTGAGATTGTCATTGATAGAGTTATTCCGAAAAGTGAAGACCGTTATCGTTTGAGTCAATCAATCGGAACTGCCTTGAAACAAGGTAAAGGATCGATGATGCTTTTAGATAGCAAAAACCAAACGCAATATTTCTCACAAAACCTCACAGACCCAGAATCGGGCATTTCATACGAAGACCCTTCGCCCAATAGTTTTTCGTTCAACTCGCCTTACGGTGCGTGTCCGACTTGTAATGGGCTTGGAACAATCGAAGAAATTACCGAAGAATCAATCATTCCTGACCGAAGTCTAAGTATCACGCGTGGAGGAATTGCTCCGCTGGGTGAATACCGTGATTTATGGATTTTCAAGCAAATTGAGGTAATTCTGAAGGCATATAAATCGAATATTGCGACACCCATCGAAAAGATTCCTGAAGATGCTTTAAAAACAATTTTGTACGGTAGTGACACTCCGCTGCCTGTTCCGTCAAAGAAATATCCAGGCACTGAGTGGAATACAACTTTTGAAGGCGTAATTACCTTCTTGAAACGTCAACAAGACTCGGATAATGATAAAATTCAAGATTGGGTACGTGATTATTTAGTCATAAAAACTTGTCCAGATTGCGATGGGCAACGATTGAAAAAGGAATCGCTCCATTTCAAAATCGCCAAAAGTAATATCGCTGATTTGGCCGAAATGGACATCAGAGAGTTAGAAGAATGGTTTACTGATTTAGAAACTCGTTTGTCTGACCGCCAAAATGTTATTGCCAAAGAGATTTTAAAAGAAATCCGTAAGCGAATTGGCTTCTTGATGGGCATTGGATTAGATTACCTAACACTCAACCGTCCGCTTCGTACACTTTCAGGTGGAGAGTCACAACGGATTCGTTTGGCAACTCAAATCGGTACACAATTAGTGGGTGTTTTGTATATCATGGACGAACCAAGCATTGGTTTGCACCAACGAGATAACGTAAAGCTAATTCAAGCATTAAAAGATTTACGTGATTTGGGCAATACTGTTTTGGTCGTTGAACACGACAAAGATATGATGCTCGAATCGGATTATATTTTGGATATTGGGCCAGGTGCTGGTCGTCACGGTGGAAACATCGTTGGGCGAGGAACACCACAAGAGTTTATTAAAAATCGAAGTACAACTTCTGATTATCTGAGTGGAAGAATCAGTATTGAAGTTCCGAAAGAGCGACGCAAAGGCAATGGTAAATACTTGATAATCAAAGGAGCAACAGGACATAATTTGAAGAATGTTACGCTGAAACTTCCATTGAGTAAAATGATTTGTATCACTGGTGTGAGTGGTAGCGGAAAATCTTCGTTGATCCACGAAACCCTTTTCCCTGTACTGAATAAACATTTTTATAATTCAAAAAGAGAACCTTTAGCTCACAAATCAATCGAAGGACTCGAACACCTCGATAAAGTAATTGAGGTTGACCAAAGTCCGATTGGGCGTACGCCTCGTAGTAACCCTGCAACTTATACAGGAATGTTTTCGGAGATTCGTACACTTTTTGCCGAACTGCCCGAAGCAAAAATTAGAGGTTATAAACCTGGTCGTTTTTCATTCAACGTAAAAGGCGGGCGTTGTGAAGACTGCGAAGGTGCGGGCATGAAGAAAATAGAAATGGAATTTTTGCCTGATGTACACGTAGCTTGCGAAACTTGTAAAGGAAAACGTTTTAATCGTGAAACTCTGGAGGTGCGTTATAAAGGAAAATCTATTGCAGATGTGCTGGATATGACCGTCGAGCAAGCCGTTGAGTTTTTTGAGAGTATCCCGAAAATCAATCGAAAAGTTCAGATTTTGAATGAAGTTGGTTTAGGTTATATTACGCTTGGTCAACACGCCACTACCCTTTCGGGAGGAGAAGCTCAACGAGTAAAATTATCGGAAGAATTATCGAAAAAAGACACTGGTAAAACTATTTATATCTTAGATGAACCAACAACTGGGCTTCATTTTAAAGACATTCAGAAATTACTCGAAGTATTACAAAAACTGGCCGACAAGGGCAATACTGTACTAATTATTGAGCATAATTTGGATGTAATAAAAGTGGCCGACCACGTGATTGATATTGGCCCCGAAGGTGGTACTAAAGGCGGAACAATTGTGGCTGAAGGTACACCCGAACAAGTTGCCAAAGTAAAAGGTAGCTATACTGGATTTTTCTTAAAAGACGAATTACATTAATATTAGAGCTATTATTTCTAAGACCACCAACCACTATAAATCGCTAATAATCAGTGTAATAGAAATTCTATTGTTTTTTTTTCTTTCGGTAGTCAAAAGTTATCCAACTATTTTGATATGAAAAGCGTCAATATAGATGATTTAGGCTTTCAGATGAAAGAATCTTAAAATCACATCATCCTATTATACTTAAAACCATTTTAATGAATATAATCACTGACTTTCTTAATGAACTACTCATTTTTTTTAGAATTAATGGCTTATTAGATATCATTCACTCAGGAAATTTTCACGCATTATTAACGTTTGAAGGTTTCCTGACATTTATCTCTCCAATTACTCCTTTTATTATTGTTTTTGAGGTTTTATGGTCATTATTTCGGCATAAGTTTCGTAAAGAAAGCTACAAAGTGCCGTTTTTGATTATTGTAGTCAATCGTATATTGAGTCGATTAATTGGTTTTTCTGTATTGCTTATTGCTATCGGCATCTTTCAGAAATACGCTATTATTCAGACCACTCTCACTTGGTATTGGTTTATTTATGGTTATTTGGTTTACGAACTAAACAATTTTATTCGTCATTATTTGACGCATAAAGTTCGTTTGCTTTGGTGTTTTCATTCTGTACATCATTCTTCTGAAGATTTAAACTCTTCGATTACACTCACGACCTTTTTTGTCGAAAATCTCTATACCGAATTCTTTGCGGCCATGTTCTGTATGCTTTTGGGAGTCCAACCCATCATGCTTTTTGCAATTATGATTATTGATAGCATTTGGGGAGCATTTGTACATATTAGCGAAGGAAGTATGAAAAATGCAAGACTTGGGGTTCTGGAGAGATTTATTCTCACACCATCGCACCATCGAGTACATCACGGCCGAAATCCTTTATATATGGACACAAATTTCTGTTCAATTATTAACGTTTGGGATGTTATTTTTAAAACTTATCAAAAAGAAGAAAAACAATTTCCGATCGAATATGGCATTACTCGTCCGATGAATTCTAATAGTTTTGTAGATGTTTACTTCGGAGAACTCATGTGTTTATGGCACGATATACGTTCTGTACCTAAACTTAAAGATAAAATCGGATATATTTTTATGCCTCCAGGTTGGAGTCATACAGGAGAGTTTGAAACGGCTAAAACACTACGAACTCAAGCACTTAAAGAATTGAAAAATAAAAATTTGGTATAACACTGGAAAATATTTGTTAAAATACGGAGAAATAAATCATAAAATATTACTAATCAGTGCTTTACAGAAGTTTTATAGATTTCTTCAATCTTTTTTTCATGTAATAGCATCATCATTTATGGCCAAAATCAAAATTGCTTTGAAAAGCATTTAGCCCTATAGCTCTTACTAACAAAACAAAAATGCAGCTTTAGAGCTGCATTTTTGTTTATAAACATTAAATCTATTGGTCTCTACCAAATCTGACTTTTCATAAGAGTCAACTCAGAAATAAATCTTTCATCTGCCGTAATTTCTCTCAATTAGATTCCAGTATCCTTTCTCTTACAACTCACTGAAGTCAAAACTTTCCAAAAATTTGGTTGTGAATTTACCAGATTTGAAAGTCTCGTCATCCATCAATTTGATGTGGAACGGAATCGTTGTCTTGATACCTTCAATCACAAACTCTTGCAAGGCACGCTTCATACGAGTCAAAACCTCTTCTCTTGATTGGCCCGTAACGATAAGTTTGGCAATCATTGAGTCGTAGTTTGATGGAATCGTATAGCCCGCATAAACATGGCTGTCGATACGCACACCGTGTCCACCTGGGAAGTGCAAATTCGTGATTTTACCTGGCGATGGACGGAAACCATTGCGAGGGTCTTCGGCATTGATACGGCACTCCATTGCATACAATTTCGGAAAATAGTTTTTACCCGAAATCGGTACACCCGCTGCCACTTTGATTTGCTCTTTAATCAAATCGAAATCAGTAACTTCTTCCGTAATCGGGTGTTCCACCTGAATACGAGTATTCATTTCCATGAAGTAGAATTTACCATGTTTATCAACCAAAAACTCTATTGTTCCTGCACCTTCGTAGCCAATAGCAGCTGCACCTTTGATGGCTGCTGCACCCATTTCTTCACGTAATTCTTGCGAAACAATCGGTGAAGGAGTCTCTTCAACCAATTTTTGGTGACGACGCTGAATCGAACAATCACGCTCCGAAAGGTGACAAACTCGACCGTTTTGGTCGCCCACAATCTGAATCTCGATATGGCGAGGTTCTTCGATAAATTTCTCCAGATATAAACCATCATTTCCGAAAGCCGCACCCGATTCCATTTTGGCATCGTCCCATGCTTTTTGGAATTCCGATGAGTTATTGATGATACGCATACCACGGCCACCACCACCAGCGGTAGCTTTCACGATAACAGGATACCCCATTTCTTCCGAAAGACGGATACCTTCTTCAACTGATTCAAGCAAACCTTCAGAACCTGGAATAACTGGTACACCCGAATCTTTCATGGTTGCTTTTGCAGTTGCTTTATCACCCATTGAGTTGATTTGGTCGGCGGTTGCACCGATAAATTTGATACCATATTCAGCACAAATTCTCGAAAATTCAGCATTTTCCGACAAAAATCCGTAGCCTGGATGAATCGCATCGGCATTCGTGATTTCAGCTGCCGAAATGATACTCGGAATGTTCAAGTATGATTGTCGGCTGGGAGCAGGCCCAATACAAACAGCTTCATCGGCAAATCTTACGTGCAGACTTTCACGGTCGGCAGTAGAATAAACCGCTACTGTTTTGATGCCCATTTCACGGCAAGTTCTGATAATTCGGAGGGCAATTTCTCCACGATTAGCTATTAATATTTTTTTAAACACGATTTTCGAATTTGGAAATTGTTAAAATTTGAAACTTTGAAAGAAATCCAGTTGGGATACATCTTCAAACTCACTTATTTTCAAATTAGTTTGGCTCAACCAAGAACAAAGGCTGGTCGAACTCAACTGGAGTTGCGTTTTCTACCAAAACTTTAACGATTTTACCCGAAACTTCTGATTCAATCTCGTTGAAAAGTTTCATTGCTTCAATGATACAAACCACTTTTCCTGTTGATGTTTCATCGCCAACTTCCACAAAATTTGCTTTGTCTGGGCCAGGTGAGCGGTAGAATGTACCAATCATCGGTGATTTGATAGTGATTAGATTACTTGCTTCGGCGGCTGGGGCAGGAGCGGCAGCTGGAGTTGCTGGTGCGGCTACTGGAGCTGGGGCTGGAGCCGCAACTACTGGAGCAGGGGCAATATAAGTAGGTTGTGCTTGAACAGCCACTGGAGCAGCATTTGAATAACGCTTAATAGCAAGTTTCAACTCCGAAGTTTCGATGTTTACTTCGTCTAAACCTGATTGAGATATAAAATCTATTAGTTTTTGGATGTCTTTTGTTTCCATGAAGGGTATAAGATTATTCGTGGTTTTTGAGTATTTGTCTTACAAATGTAAAAAGAAAGACGATACCTACAAAGAAATAAGAAAAGCAGAAACACTTTAAGGAAGTGTCGTTATTCTTTAAAACTTAGTAGAGGTATCGTCTTCGATATGTTTCAATATTTGATTCAATCAATTTGTATAAATGTCTTAGAATAAAAGGCTTTTATTGAAAATTGTTGATGTATTATTTAGCTTCTTTTACTCTTGAATCGTATTCGTAAGTATTGGTATTTACACGAATTAATTCATCATTATCAATGAAAAGCGGTACTTTAATAGTTGCACCTGTTTCAACCGTTGCAGGTTTATTGGCACTTGTAGAAGTATCACCTCTTAAACCTGGCTCTGTATAAGTTACACGAAGCTCTACATATTGAGGTAATTCTACGCTAAGAATAGTCTCGGTTTCAGCATGAACCAATACCGATACTTCTTGACCATCTTTCATCAAATCGGCTTGAGGAACCATCTTTTCATCAAGATTAAACTGCTCGAAAGTTTCATTTTCCATGAAATTATAGCCAGTTTCATCTTTATATAAGAATTGAAATTCTCTCTTTTCGATACGAGCGGTTGTTACCGTAACACCCGCATTGAAGGTATTATCAATAATTCTTCCTGTTTTGATATTTCTGAGTTTTGTTCTAACAAAAGCGGGGCCTTTGCCAGGTTTTACGTGCTGAAACTCAGTAATTGTATAAAGGTCATTATTATATACTAAACAAAGACCATTTCTAAAATCTGCTGTTGTTGCCATTACTAAATATATCTTAAATTATTTATTCGTAAGTAATTAATAATCAACCGATTATAAATCATTTCTCAAAATTAAAGGCGAGATTTATAAAAGGGATTGCGTTCATGCGATGGCCAAAGTTTCCTAATTTCTTAATTTGCTCTTCGGTGGTTGAGCGTAAATTTAACTTAGTAAATAAGAAACTAACCCCTGCTTTTATCGTTATTTCTTCTCTGATTCGGAAACCAATATAGACTTCATTATTTGTGCTGCCAGCACTGCCAAGTGCAAAGTTGAATGGTGTTGGTTTGACCGACAGATTTTCAGTTGAGCCAGTATAATTACTGATAGCTAAAGAATCTTTGCTTTTTCCGAAAGTCAGTCCTATCAAATCAATGTTGAAACCTGCCACAATTTTATTTCCGTGATATTCGGCTATAATTGGAGCATTGACAATCACAATATTTTCGCGAGTCAAGGGTGTAATCGTTGTCGATAAATATGGTTTTTTCAGGCCTGTAAATGTATTTTCTTTGGCCGAAAATACAGTCATCCTAATTCCTGAGCCTATCGAAAATTTATAACTATTCCCAAAAAAAACTTGCTCTCCAAAACTTGTAGTTGGAATAAACTGACCACTACTAAAAGCCCCACCCAAAGAAAACACTTGACTGACTTTGGCTCTTTGGGCTATTATTTTTGATGAAAGAAAACAAATAATACAGAATAATATCAGTTTTTTCATTGCTTTATAGTTGTGTTTTATACGTAAAGCCGTTTGAAAAGATTTACGTATTTGAATAGTTATCCTTGAAACATGGCTATCGTATTAATATTCAGGACTTTGCAGTTAAAAATCAACCAATTGCCCATTTTACGTAAGCTGCTCCCCAAGTGAACCCTCCACCAAAAGCGGCTAAAATAAGGTTATCGCCTTTTTTGATCTGTTTTTCGTAATCAAATAAACATAATGGAATTGTTGCAGCCGTTGTATTACCGTATCTTTGGATATTGAGCATTACTTTTTCATCACCAATCCCCATACGACGAGCCGTGGCATCAATGATACGTTTGTTGGCTTGGTGTGGAACTAACCATGCTACGTCTTCGCCCGTAAGATTGTTTTTTTCCATGATTTCGGCCGAAACATCTGCCATATTAGTTACAGCAAATTTGAATACAGATGGCCCTTCTTGGTGAATATTGTGCCATCTATTATCAACGGTTTCGTGGCTGGCGGGGAAACGACTTCCACCACCTTTCATAATTAAATGATTTTCGCCAGTACCATCTGATTTCAAGATAAAGTCCATTACACCTTCATTTTCGGTAGTTGGTTCAAGCAAAACAGCTCCTGCACCATCACCGAAAAGTACACAAGTCGTACGGTCGGTATAATCAACGATTGCCGACATTTTATCAGCACCGATGACAATCACCTTTTTATGTCTGCCTGATTCGATAAATTGCGATCCTACAGAAAGTGCATACAAAAATCCCGAACAAGCCGCCAGAATATCAAAACTACCGATACTTGGAATACCACATTGGGTACAAACTAAATTGGCTGTCGAAGGGAACATGTAGTCAGGTGTTACCGTTGCACATATTACCAATTCAATATCTTTAGGATCAGTTCCTGTTTTTGCAAGTAAGCCTTTCACTGCTTCTGAGGCCATGTATGAAGTTGCCAAACCTTCTCCTTTCAAAATATGGCGTTCTTTGATACCAGTTCGAGTTGTAATCCACTCATCGTTTGTATCAACCAATTTTTCTAAATCCTCGTTGGTCAAAATATCTTCTGGCACATAGCCATGAATACCAGTGATAGCTGCTTTTAATTTCATTTATATATAGGGTCTGAACCGAAAAGGTACTGACCGTTTAGTTAAGAGGTAAATTTTAAAAACTTATTTCCAATGAAAAAAAGAAAGGGCAAACCATAGGTAAAATACCTGCGGCACTGACCGTTTTTAGTCCTCGTAAGATTCGATAATATGTTCGGTTACTTTTGATTCTACTTGGCGAATAGCTAAGAAAATCATATTTTTAATAGCTTCGGGCGATGAAATTCCGTGTGCTACAATTACATTGCCTTTGATACCAATAATCGGGCTTCCACCACTTACTTCGTAATTCATACGGTCGATGAGTGGGTCTTTGATACCTTTTTCGGCGGCATAATCATAAAAAGACTCACCCATTTTGAAGATAACATTTCCTGTAAAACCTTCGGTCACGATTACATCAGCTTTTCCATCAAATAAATCACGTCCTTCTACGTTTCCGACAAAGTTGATTTTTTTGTTAATTTTCAATAATTGATGAGCAGCTTGTACAACCGTCGAGCCTTTTTGTTCTTCTTCTCCGATATTGAGAAGAGCAACTTTAGGATTTTCGATTCCGAATGAGAATTTTGTATAAAGCGAGCCAAGTTCGGCAAATTCGGCCAATACTTCGGGTTTGCAGTCGGCATTAGCACCAATATCAAGCATTAGGCTATAACCGCCATTTTTTAGGGGAAGAAAACCCGCAATGGGTGGGCGTTGGATGTTTCCAACGGTTTTAACTGTAAAGAGTGAACCTACCATCATAGCACCAGTATTTCCAGCACTACAAAAAGCATCGACTTGTTTCTCCTTTAAAAGTTTAAACCCAACTCCAATGCTGGAATTGGGTTTCTGAGAAAAAGCCCTTGTAGGATGTTCACCCATCTCGATAACATCGTCAGCATTAACCATTTCAATAGCATGAGCAGGATATTTCATCGTTCGTAAAATATCAAGCATTATGCCTTGTTTGCCAATCAACACCAGCTTTACACCTTCGGGTAATTGGTTGGCGGCAATGACAGCACCTTCGACGATAGCTTTGGGAGCAAAATCACCCCCCATAACATCTACGGCAATTTTCATAAAAGCAA
>OFDC01000190.1_pt1 | contig 61506 bp, 53 predicted proteins | sample 1520941 | NCBI WGS metagenome assembly OFDC01 (sample SAMEA94258168, study PRJEB24077) | hot springs metagenome | biome: Aquatic biome; feature: Water | place: India | collected 2012-12-06 | depth 5 m | reverse complement strand
TCTTCTCAGCTTCGCTCAGCACATGAAGCGGGGGTGGGGCCATCAGCAGGGTGAATCAAACTCCGAGTCACCGCGCAACCATTTTCTGCCAACCTCCTGAGCAGTTACGGCGGGGCGGCATGTGGCATGATTTGGGCTTTGGGCTTTTGCTGAGAGCGTTAATGGAACAAGGGGGGCATACATCTGCATTACTGAACGAACTGACGGTCACGGAGCTAATTGGCACAATTCGATTGTTGCCCAAGTCATGCCTCATGGCGCAGCATGAGTTGGAGGTGCTTGATCAACTCCCTCCGGTGGTGGATATTTTTAGGGGTGGCTGGGGAGTTGACGCCGACGATGTCGTGTGTCGCGGCATCAGTTGGTCCCTCGCAGAAGGCGTCGCCGAGGAATTTATTGAGCACAACATCGCATCATTCGAACCAGGACAAAGGCCGTTCCACCTTCGTGGAGCGGTCGCTAAAGCCGACATTCTAATCTATATCGACGGGGAATTTGAGGTGATTACAACTCCGGGAAAAGTCGCAAACTGCGAAAGCGTATCCTCTCCGATGACTCGTCGCTTTCAGTCCTTTGCGCAGTCCCATGCGAGTTAGCAATCGTGACGATTGCAAGCTGGTATACCTGATAAACCTAAAGCGCCCGGCTGGGGGACGGGATTCACTCTCGCTTGACTCCGGCATTGAATATGCCCGATCGTGGGCCGGTGGATTTAGAACTCATCACGCGAAGGCAGGCCGTTACCGAATGGCGAGACCGTCAAATTACATCGGTCATGCATCTGCTGAACGATGCAGCGACTTTGTCCCGATCTGCGTTCGAATTGCAAATCGTTGATGCGGGGCTGATCGAGTCATTCTGGGACCCGCTGCAATTCGTCGGCCCACGCGTTGACCAACTCATGGCCTCTTCGCTTGTAAACAAATTGGAGCATTTTTTGGCAGAAGCAGGTCGCGAGCTTCGTGCCCTTGACGATCGATTTGAATCACTGGCGGCAGCATTAGAGGACAGTGCGCCAGCCTTAATTATGCCAAAGTTCCTAGAACACCCCGCTAGTATCGAAGAAGCTGAAATTGCATCGCAGAGCCAGCATGAAGCGCCGGCGACCGCACCAAGCAACGATGCTGAGGCAGCTGGCGTGCTAGCACGACTGGGGGATCGACTTTCGACAAGCTCTATTTCGCGTTCTGCTCGCGAATGGCGAACTTGGGCGGCAGGCAACGTGTTAACTGCGGCTGAGGTTCTCAGTCGCAAGCTTCAAGACAGCTCTGGACTTGATGAGAGATTAAAGCGTAGCGCCACTGAGCGGATCGCTCAAGCTTGGCTGGGAGATCACGGCGATCCACTTCCGCTTAAAGCGCAGATGTTCAATTTGATTGAAGAAGTTGCCAGCGAAGCAAGGAGCATGAACCTTTGAGCTTGCTCGGTCTTACTGGCAAGATTCTGTGCCAAGTTCCATCCGAATACCGCTGGAAACTAGCTAAAGGCGCTCTCAGGCTAACAGGATCTGTCTTGCGAGATGCTAAGACAGGGAGAATTGTTGGGTTCCTGCAGGAGACGAGAGCAATCAGAGGCCCCTTACTGCAGGCCGGACAAAGATTTAGCGCCGTCAGCACAGCGACAGGAAACCCAGCCCTTGGCGCGGGTGCGGCGGTTGCAGGTCTCGCAATGGAGGCAGGTGCACTCGTGCAAGGCGAGTTCATACGTGCGGGCGTCAATCGTGTGGAGCAGGGCGTTGGGCGCGTCGAAGAAGGGGTGACGCGTATCGAGTCAAAACTCGAAAGCATGGATAAAAAAGTAGACGGCTTAAGTGTCGGCATGGATTTGCTGACCAACATGGGCGTTGCGAATTTGGCATTGAGTGCGACCGGCGTTGGCGTATCCGTTGTCGGCTTTGGTATCCTTGCAAGCCGACTTGATGATGTGCAGCGCAGCGTCCTCGCTTTGGGTCAGGGTATTGAGGCGGCCGGAGCGCGGATCGAAAGGGTTCGCCAAGAACTGATTGACGCAGACTTTTGCGAAGTGCTCTCGCTTGCGCGCAGGTATGAAGAGGCTTGGGAGCTTTCCGATTCAGGTCGTGCCGAGGAGCTTTGGATGCGGGTGGCATACGATGCCCGCACCTATCAGGATCGTTTCGCTTGGCGGGCGCGTGATCTTATCTCAGCGGGCGCCGATAATATCGCTGCGGCTGATTCGATGCTCGATGCCGTGGCGATTACCAGCGGTCTTAGGTTCGCTGCTCTCGCAGCCTGCAACGAAACTGCATTGGCCAAGACAATAGCAGTCGAGGCTGCGACACAAATCGAATCTTTGACCGGCGCGATTGGACTTCGCGAGCTGCTGACGCCGGAGATCGTGTCGCAGTGGGAGCCAGGCACAGGTGACTACAAGGCCGGGATCGCCTCGGCCAGCGAAGCAGCACGACCGCTCCTTAAGAAACTTCGTGCTCGTGAAGCCGCTGCCGCGACGATCTCTGCTCCGCTTGAAGTCCTAGAGCAACGCGGGATCACTCCTCGAGAATGGCTCGCCGAATCCCGAAGCGAAGATGCAGAGCCGATCCTGATGCTAGCACCGGACAACTCGCAGCACCCATTATAGCAGTGCCTCCAGAATTGCAGTGCCTCCAGAATTGCAGGGCAGGTCAGGAGAGACGGGCGCATCTGCACGACTACGTAGACACGTCTATCGGCCTTCCCGTCGGAATCATAATCCGCGTGTCGGGGGTTCGAGTCCCTCCTCCGCTACCAGGCATTTCCCGCAAGATCAGATATATAGTCGCGGCTCTTGCCAAGGGCGAGGCAGTCTTCCGAACAGGCGTTTCGGAACCTGCCGGTATGAGTGACGGTGGCCTGCACTTCTGGCGCCGCACGAGACCGTGCGCGCCTTGGCAAGTTGGGTTTGATCGTGCGGCTGGCCTGGCATTGACTCCAAGCACGCGATGTCTTGCCGTGTCGCGCTGTGACGCGAAACTCCAGTAGCCGTCACTTCGAGCGGTGCAGCCTTCAGGCCGTGAGGCGGTAGCCGAATCCGCGGACGTTTTCGACGATGGGCGGGCCCAGCGCGTGAAGCTTGCGGCGCAGGCGGCTAAGGTAGACTTCGACGATATTCGTCAGCGGATCGTCCTCGATGCCCCACACCGCACGCAGGATCTCGGTTCGCGAAATGACGGTGCCGGGGGATTCCATCAGCAGCCGCAGAACGCCCATCTCCTTGACCGTCAACTGCACCGGCGACCCGGCGCGGGTGAGGGTCATTGTCCGGGGGTCAAAGTGCAGATCGCCCACGGTAAGACTGCCATCGGGCTGGATCGGACTGAAATGGTGTCGCTCCATCCGGCGCTTGACCGCATCCATCCGGGCCAGCAATTCCTCGAATGCGAAGGGCTTGGGCAAGTAGTCATCCGCCCCACCCTTGAGACCGCGGATGCGGTCCGCCACGTCGTCGCGGGCGGTTACCATGATGATGGGTGTTGCCACGGCAGCTTCGCGCAGGGCCGAGCACAGATCGAAACCACTCATATCCGGCAGGTTCACGTCCAGAAGAATGAAGTCGAACGCAAGGTTCGTCGCCAATTCCAGACCGGTGGCGCCGTCGGTTGCCAGCGTTACCTTGTGGCCCTCCTGGGCAAGGCCGCGGTGCAGCGTTGCGGCGAGTTCGACCTCGTCTTCAATGAGAAGCAGTTTCATGAGCTTGCACCATCTGTCGGCACATCGGACGACATTAGAGGGAGGCGTATGGTGACGACCGTGCCGACGTTGACCCGGCTGGTCAGGCTGATTGTTCCGCCCATGGCTTCGGTGATCGAGCGGGCGATCGACAGGCCAAGACCCTGCCCGCTGCCGCTACGTCTGCTGCCCCTGCGGAACCGCTGGAACAGGTAGGGCAGATCTTCGGCGGGAATGCCATCGCCGTGGTCGGTGATGGTTATGACGGCCTGATCCTCTTCCACGCCGACCGATGCTTCGACATTGGGGGCGTGAGTGGAATAGCACACCGCGTTGTCGACGACGATGCGGATCACCTGCTTGAGGCGGGCTTCGTCGCCTTCGACGATGACGCTGGAGGGCCCCTCGTGAAGCACGATCTGCCCGCCGTCTGCTTCGATGACGCGGTGGAAGTCGGCGATGCTGTCGGTCACTGCCGCAACCGCGTCGACCGGTTCGATGGTGGTATGCAGCATCGGCTCTTCTGCACGCGCCAGGTTCAGCATGTCCTCGATCATTTCGGCCATGAGCTCTGACAAGCGGACCACCCGATCCAGCGCGCTGCGCAGGTCAACCGATTGAGCCGAGGTATTGCGCAGCGTGATTTCGGCTTCGCTGCGCATGATGGAAAGGGGGGTGCGCAGTTCATGGCTGGCATCGGCCAGAAACTGCTGACGCAGCCGGTTCGAGCGCTCAAGCGAACGGTTGGTTGCGGCAAGTTCGCTGGTGCGCCGGGCAACGGCCCGTTCAAGCTCCTCGTTGGACCTGCGAAGCGTATCAGCGCTTTTACCGACACGAGATGCCATGATGTTGAAGCTCTCGGCGATTGCGCGAAATTCGGTTGTGCCGACGATGGGCACGCGCGGGTTGTAATCGCCTTCGGCCATGGCGCGCGTGCCTTGCAGGAGGTTTCCGAGCGGGCGGATCAGCTGGCGCTGCCCCCAGAACACGGCGAGCAGGCCGCAAACGGTCACGACCGTTACCGTCAGCGTCAGGGTATCGATTACGCCCTGGAACGTCTCGATCGAGCTGCGGTGATACTCCTTGGCCTCGCGCTCCTCGATCTTGATCGCTTCGAAGACGAGGTCTTCCCAGACCGTATCCGGTTTATCGCCCCTCAGCGAACGCTCGAGGCTGGCGCCGATCTTCTTCAGGGTTTCCCGCTGCTGGACTTCTTCTTCTATCTCCGAGGCGCGCTGCTTGCGCTTAAGCGGCGTCTCGCTGATCATCTTGATCTCGGCGTTGATGTAACGCTCCGCATTGGTGACGTGGGAGCGGACGCCATCGATGTAGAGTTCGCGGTCCTGTACGAAAGCGGCCGGATCGGTGTAGCGCTCTTGCTGCAAGGTGTATCCCAGAACGGCAAGCCGCTGGAACGCGCTGAGCGATTGCGACGAGGCTTCCGACCTAGCCTGCTGCGCACGGATGACTTTCACCGCATGGTTGGCAATCACACCGGGCACCGCGACGATGAACAGCACGAACACCAACGACACCCACAGCTTCAGGCGCAGCGCGTTCATGTGCAAATCGCCCGCAGCATGGCGAAGCGATTGCGGGCACTATGCCTGGCGTCGGGCGATGAAACGCCTCGCTTCGATTGTAACATAAAAATGGTATTCCCCTGCATGCGCCGCTGCTTCGAGCTCAAGCACCGGCACACGCCCTGACCTCGCGCTCACATTGTCCTGACAAGGCTTTCCGATCAACGAATTGGCCGATTAAATTTCCATGAATGCGACAGGCCGTACGTCCGGTTCAGCAAGCCGATGGATGACAATACACCGAGTCCATGGCATCGCAGTTGCATGCGCACCACTCACGATGAAGCAAGCGTTCGCCTTTACCATCTCGGAGACGGGCCCGAGGGCGGTTCGGCCGATACGCTGTTCTATGGGCCGTTGAGCGAGGCGCTGCGCATCGCGGCCGAGCAGCCGGTTGAAGTTCAGGAAGGGCTGTTCATCGCAACCGACAATGATGTGGTGGCTTATCTGGACCTGATCGAGAGTTAAGCCTGGCGTTCAAACGGCTTCGCCTGCCGCACGGCCGCTGGCCCAGGCCCACTGGAAATTGTATCCCCCCAGCCACCCGGTCACATCCACGGCCTCGCCAATGGCGTGAAGGCCAGGCGCTTTTACTGCAGCCATGGTTCTCTGGTTCAGCGCGCGGGTGGAAATGCCGCCGGCGGTGACTTCTGCCTTGGCATAGCCTTCGGTGCCGTTGGGATTGAACGGCCAGCGTGCAAGTTGCTGCTGCGCCTTGCGCAAGTCAGCGTCGCGCATGGCGGAAAGTTCGCCCTCCAGGCCGAGCCGACTGCCAAGCGCTTCTGCAAGCCGTTCCGGCAGCCGGCGTGCGAGCGCGGAGCGGAAGGCCGCGCGGGGGCGCTGGCGCTTTTCCTCGATCAGCCAGTCGGCGCCTTCTTCGGGCAGGAAGTTGACGGCGATCGGCGTGCGGTGCTGCCAGTACGAGGAAATCTGCAGCATGGCCGGTCCCGACAGGCCCTTGTGCGTGAACAACGCGGCCTCGCGGAAGGATGTCTTGCCCCAGTGCGTGACGACATCGGTCGAAACGCCCGAGAGCGAGCGGAACAGCGCTTGGTCTTCACCCAAGGTGAAGGGCACGAGGGCGGGGCGGGTCTGCACCACCGGCAGGCCGAACTTGCGCGCGATTTCGAATGCGAAGCCGGTTGCGCCCATCTTGGGTATGGACAGGCCGCCGGTTGCAAGGATCAAGGCGGCGGCCCGGTGTTCGCGGCCATCGATCGTCACGCGGTAACGACCGTCGGCGTGATCCACCGCACTCACGCCCTGGCCGAAGGCGAAGATCACGCTGCCATCGCGGCATTCGGACATCAGCATGTCCACGATCTGCCGGGCAGAACTGTCACAGAACAATTGGCCAAGCGTCTTCTCGTGCCAGGCGATGCCGTGGCGATTGACCAGCGCGATGAAGTCTGCAGGAGTGTAGCGCGCAAGGGCGGAGCGCGCGAAGTGCGGATTTTCGGAGATGTAACGGTCTGCCGCCGTGTGGATGTTGGTGAAGTTGCAGCGTCCGCCGCCCGAGATCAGGATCTTCTTGCCCGGCTCGTCGGCGTGATCGACCAGCAGGACGCTGCGCCCGCGCTGGCCTGCCGTCAGCGCAGCCATCAGCCCCGCCGCGCCCGCGCCAAGGATGATCGCGTCGTAGTCGGCGGCGCTCACGCGAGGAGTTCGGTGGCGAGGGCCTCGGCCACCTTGATCCCGTCAACCGCGGCCGAAAGGATGCCGCCGGCATAGCCTGCGCCTTCGCCGGCAGGGTAGAGGCCGCGTGTGTTGAGGCTCTGGCAATCCTTGCCGCGCGTGATGCGGACGGGCGAGGAAGTGCGTGTCTCGACCCCGGTCATCACCACGTCAGGGTGGTCATAGCCCGGGACCATGCGACCGAAGGCGGGCAGGGCTTCGCGGATGGATTCGATCACGTAGTCGGGCAGGCACTTCTTGAGTTCGGTGAGGTGGACGCCGGGCTTGTAGCTCGGGATCACGCTGCCGAATTCGGTGGATGGGCGGTCTGCCAGGAAATCGCCCAGCTTTTGGCCCGGCGCCATGTAGTTGCGTCCGCCCGCCTCGAAGGCGAGGCTTTCCCAGTGGCGCTGGAAGGCCATGCCCGCCATCGGTCCGCCGGGGTAGTCCTTGCTCGGATCGATATCGACGACGATGCCCGAGTTGGCGTTGAACTCGGCGCGCGAATACTGGCTCATGCCGTTGGTGACGACGCGGCCTTCCTCGCTGGTCGCGGCGACGACGCGCCCGCCCGGGCACATGCAGAAGGAATAGACCGTGCGCCCGTTCTTGCACTTGTGCGAGATCGAGTAGGCCGCGGGACCGAGGATCTTGTTGCCGGCGCTGGGGCCATAGCGCGCAGTGTCGATCCAGCTTTGCGGGTGTTCGATGCGCACGCCGATGGCAAACGGCTTGGCTTCGATGTGGACCCCGCGATCGTACAGCACTTGGAAAGTATCGCGCGCGGAGTGGCCGACTGCCATGATCACGTGGCGCGCGGGCAGGAACGAGCCGTCCGACAGGTGCAGGCCGGCAATCCGACGTGTCCCATCGGCGGCGGTCTCGATCTCGAAGTCCTCGACGCGCGTCTGGAAGCGGTACTCGCCCCCAAGGCTCTCGATCGTCTCGCGCATCGACATCACCATGGTGACGAGGCGGAACGTGCCGATGTGCGGGTGGGCTTCGGTCAGGATATCGTCGGGGGCGCCCGCCTTGACGAACTCCACGAGCACCTTGCGGCCGAGATGACGCGGGTCCTTGATGCGGCTGTAGAGCTTGCCATCAGAAAACGTGCCGGCACCGCCTTCGCCGAACTGCACGTTCGATTCCGGTTCGAGGACGGATCGGCGCCACAGGCCCCAGGTGTCCTTGGTGCGCTCACGCACGGCCTTGCCGCGCTCGATGATGATGGGCTTCAATCCCATTTGTGCGAGGATCAGTGCAGCCAGCAACCCGCAAGGCCCTGCGCCGATGACCACGGGCCGTTCACCGTCCCAGCCCTTGGGAGCCATGACCGGGAACCTGTAGGAGGTGTCGGGCGTGGGCTTGACGTTCTGGTCATCGGCAAAGCGGGCCAGCACTTCGGCCTCGTCCGCCACGACGCAATCGACCACGTAGGTCAGCAGGATCGCGTGCTTCTTGCGGGCATCGTTGCCGCGGCGGAAGATCTGGTAGCGCGTGAGGTCTGCGGGAGCGATGTCCAGGCGCGCGCAAATCGCCGCCGGAAGGTCTTCGGCGGCGTGGTCGAGAGGCAGTTTCAGTTCATTGATGCGAAGCATGGCGCCGCCCTAGCCAATTTGGCCGGGCGGCGCCACACGTCCTTAGTCCTTGAACGGTCCGGCGAAAGCGATTTCGCTGACCGGCTTGCGGTCGCTGACCACTTCGCGCTCGCGCAGCATGTCGGGCAACTGCGACTTGTCGCCCTGCTTGCCGATCACGAAAGCCATTTCCACGCGGTAGCCTTCGGGCAGGTTGAGCACTTCGGCAGCCTTGGCGAAGTCGACCCCGGTCATGCCGTGGGTATGGTAGCCGAGGTGGAGCGCCTGAAGTGCGGCGTTGGCCCAGGCAGCGCCGGCATCGAAGCTGTGGCTATGGTTCGGGTTGTCGCCGCGATCGCTGCGCATGAATTCATCGGAGACGACATAGACCAGCACGCCCGCGTCCTTGGCCCAGCTCTGGTTGAATTCGACCAGCGCGGAAAGAAACGTGTCGAAGTTCGCATCGCCCTTGTGGGCAAAGGCAAAGCGCCACGGCTGGTAGTTGTAGGCGCTGGCGGCAAGACCTGCGGCTTCGAAGATCACGTCGAGATCAGATTGCGGCACGGCCGAGCCATCGAATGCGCGCGGGCTCCAGCGGTCGACGATGATCGGCAGGACGCGGGGGGAAGCGGTACGGGTCATGAAATGCTCCTTGGAGAGGTCAGCGGAAGATAAGATGGTGGAGCCGGAGCGCAACTGCACTCCGGCTCGCGGGGGGTAGGGATCAGCGGCGATCAAAACCGAACCGGCCCGAGCCGAATGCGGCCACCTGAAGCAGACCACCGGCCAGCGCCACGTTCTTGAAGAAGTGGATGAACTGGTTCTGGTCAGCCAGGTTGGCGTGGAAGCCGAACGCTGCGGCAAGGCTGAACACTGCGATGGCCGAAGCGACGATACGGGTGCGGATGCCGGCGATCAGCAGCAGGCCGCCGACCAGTTCCACGGCCACGGCAACGCCATAGGCAAGGCTCGGGGCGGGCAGGCCAGCGCTGGTGATGTAGGCGATGGTCCCGGTCGGGTCGGCCAGCTTGGAAACACCGCTCAGCACGAAGATCGCGGCGAGGAGGACGCGGCCGGTTGCCGCAAGCAGATCCGAAGTGGCGGATGGAGCGCGGCGCGTCTCGATGGCGATTGAGGTCATGGGATCGGTCCTTTGCAACAGTCGTGATTGGGGAATGTGAGGGAACAGTTCGGTCACGGTCAGGCCGCGTCGACGAGCACAAGCTCGGCATCCTCGAGAGCGGTGATGACGATCTCGGTCACGCCGGTGATGGCCACGCCATCGCGGGCATTGGCTTCGACATCGCCGATGCGGATCTTGCCGCGGGCAGGAACCAGATAGGCGTGACGATCTTCGGTGAGGTCGTAGCGCACCGTTTCGCCGGCCTTGACCGTCGCGCCAAGGACGCGGGCGTTGGCGTTGATCGTCAGTACGTCGCTGTCTCCGGCAATGCCCGAGGCGAGCGGGACGAACTTGCCTTCACGGCTGTCCTTGGGGAAGGGGCGCGCACCCCAGCTGGGAGCGTGGCCGCGACGATCCGGGATGATCCAGATCTGGAACAGGCGGGTTTCCTCGTCCTCAAGGTTGAATTCCGAGTGGGCAATGCCCGTGCCTGCCGACATGACCTGCACGTCGCCCGCTTCGGTGCGGCCTTCGTTGCCGAGGCTGTCACGATGGGTGATCGCGCCCTTGGTCACGTAAGTGATGATCTCCATGTCGCTGTGCGGATGGGTGGGGAAGCCGCTCTTTGGCGCGATGCGGTCGTCGTTCCATACGCGCAGCGCACCCCAGTGGACGCGGGCCGGATCATGGTATCCGCCGAACGAGAAGTGATGATGAGCGTCGAGCCAGCCGTGGTTCGCTGCACCGATCGAGGCGAAGGGGCGCAGTTCGATGTGAGCCTTCGTAGCGGTCGTGTTGGTAGTCTGGGTCATGGCGATTTCTCCAAACGGGCGGCTTGGGTTCCGTCCTGTTGAGGTGGAGATAGGCCTTGCAGGTCATTCGGAATATCCCGATAAGTTAAATCAGGATGTTCGAATTTCTTGAAGGGTCATCTCTTGGACGTCGGCCAGCCAACCCTCGACCAGCTCCGCCTGTTCCTCGCGGTGGTCGATGAGGGCAGCTTCAATGGCGCTGCGCGCAAGCTCGGGCGCGCGATCTCGGTGGTGAGCTACGGTATCGTCACCCTGGAGACGCAGCTCGGCGTGACGCTGTTCGATCGCGAGGGATCCAAGAAGCCGGTGCTGACGCCCGCTGGCAAAGCCATGCTCGCACAGGCGCGCGCGGTAAGCGATGATGTCGATGCGCTGATCGCCGGGGTCCGCAATTTCAACCAGGGCCTGGAAGCGGAACTGGGGCTGGCGATCGACGTGATGTTCCCGACGCACCTTGTTGCCGAAGTGCTGCGCCAGTTCCAGATGCTCTACCCCACGGTGCAATTGCGCCTTTACGTCGAAGCACTGGGGACCATCGCGGCCATGGTGGTCGACGGGCGCGCGGAGCTTGGCATTGCCGGGCCGGAACTGGTGGCGATCCCTGATCTCGAACGCGAGGCGATTGGCGAGGTCGAACTGATCCCAGTCGCCGCGCCCGATCATCCGCTGGCGCGGCTGGATGTGATCCCGCCGGGTGAGGCGCGCAAGCATCGCCAGCTGGTGCTGACCGATCGCTCGCAACTGACGCAGGGGCGTGACTTTTCCGTGTTCGCGGCCAGCACATGGCGGCTGGGAGACCTCGGTGCCCGCCACGCGCTGCTGCGCGAAGGGATCGGCTGGGGCAATATGCCGCGCCACCTGATCGAGACGGATCTTGCGACCGGGCGGCTCAAACGCCTGGCCTTGCCCGAGGCGCCGGGAATGGCATACCGCTTTCACGCGGTGTGGCGACGCGATTGTCCGATAGGGCCAGCGCGGGCCTGGGTGCTGGACGCGCTGCGCGAGCGGCTTACGCGCTGTCCGGCCCAGCGCCCAACTGCGACAACGCCCCCTCAGCAGAACTGACGGGGCGCTGCGACGGATAAACTCAGGTGCCGCCGCTCTTGCGCTTGAAGGCGGCGTTGTCATTGGCCTTGATCTTGGCGATCTGGAGGCCTGGGCTGGGCGGAAAGCCGTTCTTCGGCCCCGGCTCCGGATTGCCCTTTCCGGGTGTAGCGACTGGTACGATTGGCGGGCTGGCGCGTGTCCCGGCCATGGCTGCAGTCGGCAGAATCAAGCCCGCAGCAATCCCCGTGGCAAGAAGCCACTTCTTTCCGTCCAACATTTCTGAATGCCCCCGAAGTTTGTTTCAGGCAGTTTTCATCGGTCCCGAAAGACGCTGCCCTTGTTCATGATTTGGGGGCAGTCGGTTTACCGAAATGAAATGTTCTTAATTAAATCGATATTTACCATGATTATTGGCTCCAAAATGACGAAATGGGTCTGCGGATCACGGCCGTTTCTTGAGCAGTGCGGAGCGCAGGCAGCGGCAGACGACCTCGCCGCGCTGGTTCAAAAGTTCATGCTTGAACGTGGTGATGCCCGCATCCGGCCGCGATCTACTTTCCCGTAAATCAACTACTTCACTGGTTGCGCGCATCGTATCGCCGATGAATACCGGGGCCGGCATGACCAGCTTGTCGTACCCCAGATTTGCCACAAGCGTGCCGAGCGTCGTGTCGCCGACTGACAGGCCAACCATTAGTGCGAAAGTGAAAGTACCGTTCACGAGAATCTGGCCGAACTCGCTGGCCTTGGCCGCCTCCACATCGATGTGCAGCGGCTGCGGGTTGTGAGTCATGGTCGAAAACAACAGGTTATCGGTCTCGGTCACGGTCCTGCGAATCTCGTGCTCGATTCGGTCGCCGATTCGCCATTCGTCGAAGTATTTGCCCGCCATCAGCCTTCTGCCTTCTTGATCTGCGCCAGCAGTGCCTCGACCTGAACCTGCGCTCCGGCCACGGCGTTAAGCTCTTCGACCACGCCATCGAACGGCGCAGTCAGCGCATGCTCCATCTTCATGGCTTCGAGCACCATGAGCTTCTGCCCCTTGGTGACGGACTCACCGGCTGCGACGTCCACCGAAATGACCTTGCCCGGCATGGGGGCGATGATCGCACCATCCGAGGCGCCGCCCCCGGCTCCGCCTTCAGCCCTTGCCAGTTGCACCAGGAAACGTTCGCCACCTTCGTCGATGCTGGTGACTGTTTCGCCTGGCCAGTAATCGACCGCTGGCTCCTCCGGCATTTCGACAACGAAAGCCCGCCCGAATTGATCTGCCAAGTGCACATCGCGCCTTGGGGCGGCGTTCATGCGGAAGCCCGACTGGCTGGTCCAAGGGCTGTCGCCCGGCGTGCCGACCAGCCGCATCGCCGCAAGCCCGAGCGCCTCGGGCGTCGGTTCCGGGCGGGCGGTGAGGCTTTCGAGGTTGCGTTCGATCAGCCCGGTATCGACCACCCCGGCTTCAAAAGCGGTGTGCCCCAGCAGGCGCCACAGGAACCCGCTGTTGGTGATCAGCGGGCCGACCACGCCTTCGTCCAGCGTTTCGCGCAAGCCGGCTATGGCCTCGGTCCGCGTCTCCCGATGCACGATCACCTTTGCGATCATGGGATCGTAGAAGGGCGAGATTTCTGCCCCGGCTTCAACTCCGGTATCGATGCGCGCGCGATACTGCGGGAAGTGGAAGTCGTCCACGCGCCCGATGCTGGGAAGAAAACCCTTCGAGGCATCCTCGGCGTATAGCCGCGCTTCCATGGCCCAGCCATTGATGCTCAACTCGTCCTGCCGCTTCGGAAGCGGCTTGCCCGAGGCAACGCGCAGCTGCCATTCGACCAGATCGACGCCGGTGATTTCTTCGGTCACCGGGTGCTCGACCTGCAGGCGGGTGTTCATTTCCATGAACCAGATGCGGTCGGCGCGCAGGCCTTCCGAACCATCGGCGATGAACTCGATCGTGCCCGCGCCCTCGTAGTCCACGGCCTTGGCCGCGCGGACGGCAGCGCCGCAGACTGCTTCGCGTGTCGCCTCGTCCATGCCGGGGGCAGGGGCCTCCTCGATCACCTTCTGATGCCGCCGCTGCAGCGAGCAATCGCGCTCGAACAGGTGGACGACATTGCCGTGGGCATCGCCGAAGACCTGTACTTCGATGTGGCGAGGAGAGAGAATGTACTTCTCGATCAGCACGCGATCATCGCCGAACGAGGACGCCGCTTCGCGACGGCATGACGCCAGCGCCTCGGCGAAGTCCTCGGCGCGCTCCACACGCCGCATGCCCTTGCCGCCGCCGCCAGCCACGGCCTTGATCAGCACCGGATAGCCGATGGCGTCAGCCTCGGCCTGAAGGCGCGCCTCGCTCTGGTCCTCGCCGAGATACCCCGGTGTCACCGGCACGCCCGCCGCGATCATCCGCGCCTTGGCCGCGTCCTTGAGGCCCATCGCTGTGATCGAGGCAGGCTTCGGCCCGACCCAGACCAGCCCCGCATCCAGCACCGCCTGCGCGAACTCGGCGTTCTCCGACAGGAAGCCATAACCCGGATGGATCGCCTCGGCGCCCGTGGCGAGCGCCGCCGCGATGATCTTCTCGCCCACGAGGTAACTCTCGCGCGCAGGCGACGGGCCGATGTGCACGGCCTCGTCGGCAGAGCGCACATGGAGTGCCTTGGCATCAGCGTCGGAATAGGCCGCGACGGTGCGAATGCCGAGCCGCCGCGCAGTGCGGATGACACGGCAGGCAATCTCGCCGCGATTGGCGATGAGGAGGGATTTGATCATGACTGTTCACCCGAAAAATCCTCCCCGGAACGGGGAGGTGCCCCGCTGGGGCGGAGGGGTCGAAAGCTGTCGGCATAACCAACAATCGAGGTGACTGCAGCGGCGACATCCTTGAGAACATCCGCTGCGGTAATGCGTAGAATGTTCCAGCCCAGCGCAATCAGGTTTGCATCACGCATTTGATCACGTTCAGGCCGATCACCCATGTTGTGGACGATACCGTCGATCTCGTTCAGCAGGCGGCGATCAAGGCAGGCGAAATCGGCCACATAGCCCGCAACAGCGAATTGCCGCCGCAACTTGAGTCCTGCTGGCTTGCCGCGCAGTTCGCGACACAACAGCACTTCAGGCAGGGTCATTTCGCGGCGAAGTTTACGGGCGCGCTCAGTCTGCGCTGCCGATGCTCCGACAGTTCGGTGCTGCACTCGCGACCATTCGGCCCCTCCGTCAGCGTTGCGCGCTGCCACCTCCCCGTTCCGGGGAGGATTTTCTGTCTCTCCCATCACATCCGGAACACCCCGAACCGGGGCGCCTCCGCAATCGGCGCTTCAAGGCACGCCTCCAGCGCAAGGCCCAGTACGTCGCGCGTCTGCACCGGGTCGATCACCCCATCGTCCCACAGTCGCGCCGTCGCGTAGTAGGGATTGCCCTCGTCTTCATACTTCTGCCGGATCGGTGCCTTGAAAGCTTCGGCTTCATCCGCCGACCACTTGTCGGCATCGCGGTGAACCGTGGCGAGGACTGAAGCCGCCTGCTCGCCGCCCATCACACTGATGCGCGCGTTGGGCCAGGTGAACAGGAAGCGCGGGGAATAGGCGCGGCCGCACATGCCATAGTTGCCCGCACCGAAGCTGCCGCCGATCAGCACGGTGATCTTGGGCACCTGCGCCGTTGCCACGGCGGTGACCAGCTTGGCGCCATGTTTGGCGATGCCCTCGGCCTCGTATTTGCCGCCGACCATGAAACCCGAGATGTTCTGCAGGAACAGCAGCGGAATGCGGCGCTGGCAGGCGAGTTCGATGAAGTGCGCGCCCTTCTGAGCGCTTTCGGAAAACAGCACGCCGTTGTTCGCAAGGATCGCTACCGGCAGCCCATGGATATGGGCAAAGCCGCAGACCAGCGTGGTGCCGTAGAGCGCCTTGAATTCGTGAAATTCGGATGCATCGACGATCCGCGCGATCACTTCGTGCAGGTCATAGGGCGCGCGCACGTCGTCGGGGATGATCGAGTACAGTTCTTCCGGATCGTACTTCGGCGGCACCGGCTCACGCCGTGCAACGCCCGCATCTCCTGCGGCGCCAATATGCGAGACGATATCGCGCACGATGGTCAGCGCGTGTTCGTCATTGTCGGCCAGATGATCGACCACGCCCGACTTGCGCGCGTGCAGGTCGCCACCGCCCAAGGCCTCGGCGGTAATCTCCTCGCCGGTCGCGGCCTTGACCAGCGGCGGCCCGGCCAGAAAGATCGTACCCTGTTCGCGCACGATCACCGTCTCGTCCGACATCGCTGGAACGTAGGCGCCACCGGCGGTGCATGATCCCATGACGCTGGCAATCTGCGGAATGCCCCGCGCGCTCATGTTCGCCTGATTGAAGAAGAACCGGCCGAAGTGGTCGCGGTCGGGGAAGACCTCGGCCTGGTTGGGCAGGTTCGCTCCGCCACTATCGACCAGATAGATGCACGGCAGGCGGTTCTCCTGCGCAATCTCCTGCGCGCGCAGGTGCTTCTTCACCGTCATCGGGAAATAGGTGCCGCCCTTGACCGTGGCGTCATTGGCAAAGACCATGCACTGGCGGCCGGATATGCGTCCAACCCCGGCAATGATCCCGGCGCCGGGCACCTCGTCGCCGTACATCCCGTTCGCAGCCAGCTGGCCGATCTCGAGAAACGGTGAGCCCGGATCGAGCAGGCGCTCCACGCGGTCGCGCGGGAGCAGCTTGCCGCGCGAGACATGGCGCTCGCGGCTGCGTTCGTCACCGCCAAGCGCAGCCTTGGCAACTCGCTCGCGCAGTTCCCGTGCCAGCGCGCGATTGTGCGCCGCACGGGCCTGCGCCTGTTCGGAGTTCAGGTCGATGTTGCTCGAGAGGACCGGTGCGCTCAACGCGTGCTGCCTTTCAGGTGCTTGGTGAAGAACGGCAGCACATGCGTGCGGAAGCGCTCCTTCACCCGGTTGCCGTGGTCGCCCACATAGATTTCCCAGTCGTGCGCAATGCCGAACCGGGCCAGGGTTTCGTGGATCAGTTCATCGTCCGCGCGGACGAAGTCGGTATCGCCGGTGTCGATGGCGATGCCGCTCATGCGGCGCAGTGATGGGAGATACTGCGAGGCCATGGACACGGGCGAATTGGCTGCCCACTTGGCGATGACCAGATCATTCACCTTGCCTCCGCTGGTGCCAAGATCGGCATAGAACGGCGGCTTGGCCGGGTTGGGGGACCATGCCGTGGCGACCGCGAAGTTGCCGCGGCTCATCCAGTCCGCGGTCAACGCCTGATCGACCGACCAGCCTTCGTATTTCGGATCGGCCGACGAAGCGGGTCGCGGGATCTGGCAGCAGGGGTTCATCGCATAGAGCGCGCCGAACACGTCCGCTCGCTTCATGCCAAGCTTGAGCGTGCCGTAACCGCCCATCGAATGACCGGAAAGGCCGCGGGCGTCGCGCGAGGGGATCGTGCGGAAGTGCTTGTCAGTCCAGGCCACCAGGTCTTGCGCTATGAAGTCCTCGAAGTTCCCCACTGTCGGCGAGTTCGAATACATCGAACCGCCCCACTTGGTCATGCTGTCGGGCACGACAATGATTGCTTCCGTGCCCGAGGCCTTGAGCGCGGCATCGAAGTCGTTGCGCTCGACATACTGGTCTGCGGTCGAATTGTAGCCGTGGAGGAAGTACACCACCGGATAGCGTCGCGTCTTCGACTTGTCGTAGCTGTCCGGCAGGAACACGTAGACCGTACGGTCGGCTGAATTGCCCTCAAGATTGCCCTCTACCGCCACGCTGTGAACGGTCGTCTTTTCCATCCGGGCAAGCGCCGGATTGGCAAGGCCGACCAGGGCTGCACAGGCAATGACGGCTTTCAGGCGCATGAGTCTCTCCGCAAGATCGTTATCTTCCGCCGATCAGCGCGCTCCGATAAGTTCGCGGCCGATCAGCATCCTGCGGATTTCATTGGTTCCGGCGCCGATGTCCAGCAACTTGGCATCGCGCAGGTAGCGCTCAACCGGCCAGTCCTTGGTATAGCCCGCGCCGCCCAGCGCCTGCACGGCCTCGCCCGAGACGCGGAAGGCGTTTTCGCTGGCCAGCAGGATCGCGCCGGCAGCGTCGAAGCGCGTGGTCTGCCCGGCGTCACAGGCCTTGGCCACAGCATAGACATATGCGCGCGCCGACTGGATCGCGACGTACATGTCGGCGACCTTGGCCTGCATCAGCTGGAAGGTGCCGATCGGCTGGCCGAACTGCTTGCGCTCGCGCACATAGGGGATGACCGTGTCGAGGCAGGCCTGCATGATGCCGATCTGCATACCGGCCAGTACCACCCGCTCGTAATCAAGGCCGCTCATCAGCACGCCCACGCCGCCGTGAAGCGGCCCCATCACGTTCTCTTCGGGCACGAAGCAGTCGTCGAACACCAGTTCGCAGGTGGGCGAGCCGCGCAGGCCCATCTTGTCGATCTTCTGCCCGATCGAGAAACCGGGCATGTCCTTCTCGATCAGGAAGGCGGTGATGCCCCGGCTGCCCGCTTCGGGTGACGTCTTGGCATAGACCACCAGCGTATCGGCATAAGTGCCGTTTGTGATCCAGAACTTGGTGCCATTGAGGCGGAAACCGCCCGCGACGGGTTCCGCGCGCAGCTTCATCGAGACGACGTCAGACCCTGCGCCTGCTTCCGACATCGCCAAACTGCCAACGTGCTCGCCCGAGATCAGCTTGGGCAGGTACTTTGCCTTCTGCTCGTCATTGCCCCAGCGGCGGATCTGGTTGACGCAGAGGTTGGAGTGCGCGCCATAGGAGAGGCCGACCGAACCGGACGCGCGACTAACTTCCTCCACCGCGATCACGTGATCGAGGTAGCCGAGGCCAAGCCCGCCGAACTCTTCCTCGACCGTAATGCCGTGCAAGCCCAGCGCACCCATCGGCTCCCACAGCTCGCGCGGGAAGCGGTCGTTGCGGTCGATCTCGGCGGCGAGCGGCGCGATCTGTTCATCGGCAAAGCGGCCCGCGGCCTCGCGGATCATCAGGGCGCTTTCGGTCAAGCCGAAATCGAAATCGGGCGTGGCGCGCATCTTGGGCATCCTCTGCAAACTTGTCGCGGCACAGGATACCATTGCCAAACCATCGCTCAAAATTGATTTACATCGCGGTTTGCGATAGGTTTTTCCTATGATGAAGCGCGCGCATCTTCGCCAGTTCCTGGCCGTTGTCGAGACCGGCAATTTCACACGTGCGGCCGAGCGGCTGGCAATCTCGCAGCCAACCCTTTCGGCCGCGATCGCCGAACTCGAACGCCTGGCGGGCACGCGGCTTTTCCTGCGTGAGCGGCGGCAAGTGCGGTTGACCGAGGCTGGCACGCGCCTCGTGACGCATGCCCGCGCGATCGAACGGGAGTTTCGCGCCGCCGAAGCCGCCTTTGCCGAAGCGCCGCTCCCGCTCAGCCCGTTGCGCCTCGGCGTCCTGCCCTCGATCGCAACGACCATGCTTTCCGGTCTGGCGCGCCGTTTCGCAGGGCCGCAGCCGCTCGTGCTTTCGGAAGGCACCGACGCTGAACTCAGGCGCAAGCTGGGAGATGGGCAGGTGGATGCTGTCCTCACGCTGATGCGCCCTGAAGACGCTGACAGGCCCTCGGTCGCGCTGCTGAAGGAGGGTTACCGCCTGCTCATTCCCGAAGGTCACCCGCTGGCCGGTGCGACCTTGCTCCATGCCAGCGACGTCGCGGCCGAAACCATGATTGCGCGCCGCTCATGCGAAATCCTTGGCGAGACCAGTCGCTGGTTCACCCAACGCGGCGTGCGTCCGCCGTTCTTCCTGCGCTCGTCCAACGACGATCGCTGCATCGAGATGGTGCGGGCGGGCATGGGCGTGACAACCGCGCCGCAATCGCTGGCGCGTGACGGAGTTGTGGCGGTGCCGCTGGCAGACTACGATTTCCGGCGGAGCATCGGGCTCATAGCCGCGCGCGAACGGCCTGATCTTGTCGGCGAGGGTAGCGCGCTGGCCGAAGCTGCGCGAGCCGCGTTTACTTGACGGCGTAGAGCAGGCGGCCTTCGCCCAGCCGCTCCAGCACGCCGCCGATGTCGCTGTTCGAGAACGCGAAGCAGCCCTGGCTCCGACCGATGCGGCCTTGCGTCTCGGCCATGTCCTCGCTGACATAGCTCGCTGCGTGGATCACGATGCCGCGCTCGAGCGCCGCACTGTTGGCGTCCTCCAGCCCGATCAGTCGGCGTGAACGGCCATGCTTGCCGTAGTAGGTCACGCCGGTGAGAAAGGCGCCGGGGCTCGACGCGTTGGAGCCATAGGCGTTGGAAAACCGCTGCACCCAGCCACTGTTGGCCGGATCGGACCCGCTGCCATGAGAGACGAGGTGCGAGGAGACGAGCTTGCCGCCCGCCACGTCGACCAGATGAAAGCGAGCCTCGCGCGAGGCCTTGCCGAAATCGACCAGCCCGACGAGATCGCGATGGCGGATATGCGCGCCATGCGCATCCAGCGCGGCAATCGCACGTTGCACCAGCAAGGGCGGCGTCGGCCGTGCGAACGGCGAGACTTCCGGCTCTTTCAAAGGAGTTACAGCCATCGCCGGCTGGCCCGAAACGGCCATGCTGCCCAGCGTTGCAACCATGGCGCCCAAAAATTGGCGCCGATCAGGAACCATTATGCGAGACCCCGGTTATCGTCCATTGGGCCTCAAATTGTATGCAGCGCGTCACACCTGCAAGGGGCGTGGCCCAGCCTTGCGACGAGTCGTGCATGACCCGCCACCTGCTGAGCCACTTCGCTAACTCAGATTGACCGCGTCAGGCGCAGCGCTTTCGGACTGCGGAAGTTCGAGGACGAAACCCAGTCCAGCGCAGCGTCCACCCGAGTGAACTCTGGCACGACTTTCAACAGCTCCTCATAGGCAATCTGCGTCGCCAGCCGCCCGATCATTGCGCCGAGGCAGGCGTGAACGCCGCCGCCAAACCCGAGATGGCGCTTGGCCTTGCGCGTGATGTCATAGACATCGGGATTCTCGAACATCCGCTCGTCGCGATTTGCCGAGCCATAGGCGAGGATCACCGCGTCGCCCGCTTTCATCACCTGCCCATGTAGTTCCACGTCCCGCGTCAGCGTCCGCTTGAAACGCTGAGCCGAAGTGTTGAACCGCAGCGATTCCTCGATCGCGTCGGGAATCAGCGACGGATCTGTGACCAGAGCCCGCCGCGCCTCCGGGTAATCCGCAAGGTTCAGCCCGAACATGGCCATGAAGCCTGAAAGGCTCTCGATCCCGGCCATGATCAGCGTCGTGACGGTCAGCTGCACTTCCTTGTCGAGCAGCTTCTCGCCATCGATCTCGGCGGTGATGAAGTTCGAAAGCAGGTCATCGCCCGGATTGGCCTTGCGCGCCGCCACCAGCTTCTCGGCATAATCCGCCATCCAGTGGAACGCGGCGAGGTGTTCGGGGCTCTTCTGGCGGGTCACCGGGTCGGTCTGGACCATCAGCACCGCATTGTGGCGCACCAGATCGGCGTTCTCCTCGGGCAGAGCGAAGAGATAGAACAACAGGTCGACCGTCAGCTTCGAGGTGTAGTCCCCGACAAGGTCGAATACCGGCTTGTCCGCAATCTCGGCGAGGTGCGCGCGAGCCGCCGCCCGCGCCGGTTCGACGATGTGCTCCAGCGCCCGCTTGGTCACGGCCGACTGGATCAGCGCCCGCAGCCGGTCATGCCGCGGCGGATCGCTTGACCCGAGCGTCGATCCCGCGCGCCCCGGGAATTCGTCGACCAGGTTGCCTTTCGCCGATGAGTAAGTCCGCCAGTCCTGCAGGGCACCCAGCACGTCGGCATAGCGGGACAGCACCCATTTGCCGGCCTCCTCGGACCAGAAGCAGGGATATTCATCGCGCAGAATCTTGTAGGCAGGGAATGGATCGGCATCGATGGCCGGGGAATAGGGATCGAAGCGGAACGCAGCACGCTCGAGCACGGTTGCCATGACAGGTCTCCTCTCTTGCCGCTGACGATGCCCGATTGCAGCGCGGCAGGCGACGCAGCCTCCGCGCAAATTCTTGCACTTTTCGCGCAACCTGCAACACTGTCATCCATGCAGGCGAAGAGCTTCAGTCACTACACGCTCTACGGCGAACAGAGCATTTCCGTGCCGTCGGAGTTCGTCCACCTGGAACGCATCCGGGATCGCGCCACTCTGCATGATTGGACAATCGAGCCGCACGCGCATCCTCAAATGCTGCAACTCCTGCTGCTTCAGTCCGGCGGCGTCACGCTTTATGGCGAAGAGTCTGCGCAGCGGTTGGAGGCGCCCGCGCAGGTAATCGTGCCGCCGTCCTGCGTTCACGCCTTCCGGTTCGATGCAGGGGCAGAAGGGTGGGTGCTGTCGCTCGCCTCTGATCTCGCCAACGACCCGCGTCTGGTTGGCCTCCTGGCTGATCTGCGGCAGATCGGCGGATCGGCCGTTGCCGCATCGCTGCGCGCCCAGCCGCAAACCATCGAACGCCTCGCTTGGCTGCTCGCGGACCTGTCGCAGCAACTCGGGCAGGGTGACGCCGTGGGACCGGCGGTGCTGGCGCAGGTCGCGCTAGTGCTCGCCAGCGCGGCGCAGGCCGCCACGCACAAGCAAGCTTCTCACAGCGCAAGCGGCCACGAACCGCTCGTCGCCCGTTTCCGCAGCCTGGTCGAACAGCGCTATCGCGATCACCTGTCCGTCGGGCAGTACGCCGTCATGCTCGGCACAACGGCCTCGACATTGACCCGCGCCACCCGCCTGCTCACAGGCAAGGCCCCGGCCGAGATCTTGCACGATCGCCTGATTCTCGAGGCCCGTCGCAATCTTGCCTTCTCAGGCGCAAGCGTCGCCCAGATTGCCTATGCCCTTGGCTTTGCCGATCCGGCATACTTCGCCCGCTTCTTCAAGGCTCGGACCGGCCAGACTGCCGGCGCGTTCCGCAGGGAGAGAGCGTGGAATTCGCCGCCAACGGCTTGACGCAATCGGCCTGCAATCCGGCGCAGGCCGCTTGTCTATCGAAATAGTTGAGTTATCTCTGAAGCTGTCGGGACGTAGACCGAGTCGACCGGCTTTCCGCTTCAGGAGACAGCACCATGACTCAACAACGCTCGCTATCCGCGGGGCAGAACCCGCTGATCCTTACCGTTCCGGGCCTTGGCAACAGCGGCCCAGGCCATTGGCAGACGCAGTGGGAGCAGGATCTGCCCGATTGCCGCCGCGTCGACCTCGGCCTGTGGCATGATCCGCACCGCAATACCTGGGTCAACAAGATCAACCTCGCGGTCCATCGGTCGGACCGGCCCGTCGTGCTTGTTGCGCACAGTCTCGGCGGCCTCGCCGTGGCGTGGTGGGCAGAGTTCGAAAAGCCCGCCGACGGCAAGGTGCTCGGCGCACTTCTGGTTGCTCCACCCGATGTCGAGGTGCGCCCGATCGACCGCCGCCTGACCCGCTTCGCGCCGTTTCCGCAAGGAGAATTGCCGTTCCCGTCGATCCTGGTCGCCAGCCGCAACGATCCCTACATGGGGATCGGACAGGCCCGGCAGCTGGCTCGCATTTGGGGCAGCAATTTTGTCGACGCCGGTGAAGCCGGGCATCTCAACGCAGAGTCTGGGCTCGGCGCATGGACCTTCGGCAAGTTGCTGTTGAACCAGCTTTTGCCGAATTCCGTCTCTTTCGACAGCCGCGTACCGCTCGGGTCCTTCCAGCCCGATCGCGCCTTGCGCCGCCTCGGCGCCTGACGTCAGGCGGGGCCCGCTACCGGCCCGTTCCGGTCAATCCTGAAAGCGTAGCCGGGACCTTCCCATGAAAATCCGGGCGTCTGCGGCCATTCCCAGTCGCCCGGATGCATGGGAGCACCGTCCAGCCGGCGCCATTGGCCGTCCTGCGCAAAGCGCGCGAACTCCGCCACCCGCGCCGCGCGCCACGCTGCCAGTCTGAAAGCACAGGCCTCCAGATCGGTGTCCCGTTGTTCCCAGTCGATCCAGGTGATCGGATTGTCCTGCGCATAGGCGTTGTTGTTGCCGTGCTGGCTTCGGCCGAACTCGTCCCCGGCAGTCAGGATGATCGTACCGGTGGAAACGAACAGCGTGCCGAGCATGGCGCGGGCAAAGGCAGCCCGCCTTGCAAGGACTGCCGGATCGTCGGTCATGCCCTCTGCGCCGTTGTTCCAGCTGAAGTTTTCGCCGTGGCCGTCACGATTGTCCTCGCCGTTGGCCCGGTTGTGGCGGTGCTCGTAGGCGAGGGTGTCAGCCAGCGTGAAGCCATCGTGCGCGGCAAGGAAGTTCACCGAGCGGCAGTCCTTCCCGAAAAGGTCTGCCGAGCCGGCGATCCGCGTAGCCAGCACGTCAACGCCGGCATCGCCCTTCCAGAACCGCCGCACGTCATCGCGATACCTGTCGTTCCATTCGAGCCAGCCCGGCGGGAAATTCCCCAGTTGATACCCGCCCGGCCCGACGTCCCAAGGCTCTGCGATCATCACCCGGTCGGCCAACAGCGGTTCGGCTGCAATCTCGGCAAAGATCGGTGCGTCGCTTGCAAAGCCGGGGCTGCGTGCAAGGATCGGGGCGAGGTCGAAGCGGAAGCCGTCGACGCCGCAATGGCGGACAAAGTGCCGCAGCGTATCGAGCGCCAGTTGCCGCACGGCGGCATTGCCGAAGTCGAGAGTATTGCCGCAGCCGGTGTCGTTGATCAGGCTGCCGTCAGGAGCTTTGGCATAGGCCGCGTCGTCCAGTCCGCGTAGCGACAGGACCGGGCCCAGCACATCGGATTCGCCGCTGTGGTTGAGCACGATGTCGAGGATCACGCCGATCCCTGCGGCGCGCAGTGCCGCCACGGCATCGCGCAGTTCCAAAACGCCGCCGGGGCACAGGCGCGGGTCCAGCGCCATCATCGCTACCGGGTTGTAGCCCCAGGCATTGCTCAGGCCGAGAGGGGGCAGGTGCCGTTCGTCGATCCACGCGACGACCGGCATGAGTTCCACGGCGGAAACGTGGAGGCGCTTGAGATGGGCGATAACCGCCGGATGGGCGAGCGCGGCGACGGTGCCGCGCAGGGCCTCCGGCACATCAGGATGCAGCTTGGTAAAGCCGCGCACGTTGAGTTCGTAGATCAGGCCGCCGTGCCGGAACCGCGGTGGGGCAGGGGAGACAGGCTCGTGAAGGCCAACCACCGCCTTGGGCACAATCGCCGCCGTATCCGCGCCGTAAGCGGGCAAACTGGCATCGAAAATGAACGGCTGGTCGAGCTCCATGGCGTAAGGATCGACCAGCAGCTTGGCCGGATCGAACCATAGTCCCGCCGCCGGATTCCACTCTCCCGAAGCGCGGAAGCCATAGCGGCTGCCGCGCAATTCACCGGGCAGTTCGACCGTCCAGTTCGCGCCCACGCGCGTCATCGCCACGTGCTGTTCGGCGTCGCCATCAAACAGGCAAAGCGTCAGAGCTTCGGCATGGGGCGAGCGGACGGTGAAGCGGGTCTTGCCGTCCGTGATCTCGACGCCCGGCTTCACGTCACCACGTCTGGCGCGGTCCGTCCGGTGTGCCGCGCAATCCCGGCGATGGCATCGGCGGCCGCGATCAGGTCGGCCAGCATGTCCGGTGTTTCGCGGTCCAGATCGCCGCCGACCGGTTCATAGCGTTCGAGATAGACGCGCAAGGTCGCGCCTTCGGTGCCGGTGCCGGAGAGGCGGAAGACTACGCGCGAGCCGCCCGCGAACATCACGCGGACGCCTTGATTGCTGCTTGTCGAACCGTCGACGGGGTCAAGGTAAGAGAAGTTGTCGGCCTTGGCGACTTCGAGCGATCCGAAGGTCCGGCCGGGAAGGCGGTCGAGTGCAGCCTTCAGTTCCGCCATCAGCGCATCCGCCTTGTCGGTCGGCAGCGCTTCGTAATCGTGGCGGGCGTAATAGTTGCGGCCGAACTTGGTCCAGTGCTCGCGGGCCAGCTGGTCGACGCTGATCTTGCGGACGGCGAGAATGTTGAGCCAAAGCAGCACGGCCCACAGGCCGTCCTTCTCGCGCACGTGATCGCTGCCGGTCCCGGCGCTTTCCTCGCCGCAGATCGTCGCCATGCCGGCATCGAGCAGGTTGCCGAAGAACTTCCACCCGGTCGGCGTCTCGAAGCAGGGCAGGCCAAGCGCTCCGGCCACGCGATCCGCAGCCGCGCTGGTCGGCATCGAGCGGGCAATGCCCTTGAGGCCCGCAGCATAGCCTGGCGCGAGGTGCGCGTTCGCCGCCAGCATGGCAAGGCTGTCCGAGGGCGTGATGAAGCGATGCCGTCCGACGATCAGGTTACGGTCGCCATCGCCGTCCGATGCCGCGCCGAAGTCCGGGGCGTCAGTGCCGAACATCGTCTCGAACAGCTCATATGCGTGGACCATGTTGGGGTCGGGGTGGTGTCCGCCAAAGTCCTCGAGCGGAACGCCATTGCGCACCGTGCCCTTGGGAAAACCCAGGCGGTTCTCGAGGATTTCGGTGGCATAGGGGCCGGTCACCGCGCTCATTGCATCGAACGCCATGGTGAAACCGGCGGCGACGTTGGCGCGGATGGCGTCGAAATCGAACAGCGCTTCCATCAGCTCGGCATAGTCGGCGACGGAGTCGATCACTTCGACAGTGAGTCCGCCAACTTGCGTGGTTCCAAGCCTGTCGAGATCGACATAGGGCGCATCGACGGTCAGCCAGCGGTCGATCGTCTGGGTGCGGGCGTAGATGGCCTCCGTCACGCCTTCGGGCGCTGGGCCGCCGTTGGCGATGTTGTACTTGATGCCGAAGTCCTCGTCCGGCCCGCCGGGATTGTGGCTGGCCGAAAGAATCAGGCCACCGCTCGCGCCGTACTTGCGGATGACGTTCGAGGCGGCGGGGGTGGAGAGGATGCCGCCTTGGCCGACCAGCACCTTGCCATAGCCGTTGGCCGCGGCGATGCGGATCGCCTGCTGGATCACCGTGCGATTGTGGAAGCGACCGTCGCCGCCAAGGACCAGCGTGCTGGCGGGCTCGCGCTCGACCACGTCGAACACTGCCTGAATGAAGTTCTCGGCGTAGTTAGCTTGCTGGAAAACCTTGACTTTCTTGCGCAGGCCGGAAGTGCCGGGCTTCTGGCCGGAATAGGGCGTCGACGGTACGGTACGGGTCATTGGTCCTCCGCGATGAGGGCGGCGTAGAGATCCGCATAGGCCTTGCCCGAGCGGTTCCACGAGAAGTCGGTCTTCATGCCGGCGCGCTGCATGGCACGCCAGGTATCGCCTTGCCAATAGAGCGTTACGGCACGGCTGATCGCATCGGCAAGGCTGGCATAGCTGACGCCGTCGAACTGCACCCCCGTCGCCACGCCGCCCATCACCGCCGCCAGATTTGCGTCGATCACGGTGTCCGCCAGCCCCCCGGTCCGCGCCACCACCGGCACGCAGCCATAGGCAAGGCCATAGAGTTGCGTGAGGCCGCAAGGCTCGAAGCGCGAGGGGACGAGGATCGCATCGCCGCCTCCCTGCATCCGATGCGAAAGGCCCTCGTCATAGCCGATGCGGACGCCCACCTTGCCGGGGTGGCGCATCGCTGCGGCGTGGAATGCGTTCTCCATCGCCTTGTCTCCCGAGCCGAGCAGGGCGAGCCGACCGCCGATGCCGACGAGGTGGTCGATGCACTCCAACAGGACGTCGATGCCCTTCTGCCAGGTGAGGCGAGTGATGACGACGAAGAGGGGGCCATCACCCTCATCGAGTCCGAACTCTGCCTCCAGCGCGCGCTTGTTAGTTACCCGTTTGCCTATGGAGAGTTGCCCGAATGCCTTCGAGAGTTGGATATCGGTTGCCGGGTTCCATTGCGCGGTGTCGATGCCGTTGACGATGCCCCGCACACGGTCGCCCCGACTTGTTATAAGTCCTTCCAATCCCATGCCAAATTGGGGTGTGCGGATCTCGCGCGCATAAGTCGGGCTGACCGTGGTGATCATGCTTGCGGCCTCAAGCCCGGCTTTGAGGAAGCCGACGCCGCCGTGGTATTCGACCCCGTCCATCGCCCATGCATGCGGGGGCAGACCGAGCGCCGGGAACACGTCCGCGCCGTAGTGTCCCTGGAACGCCATGTTGTGAATGGTCATCACCGATGGCACGCGCATGCCGCCTTCGGGCGGGGAAAAACGCAGGTATGCCAATGCCATGGCGGCCTGCCAGTCATGCGCGTGGACCAGGGCGAACGTCCGTCCCCTGACCGCGCCGCCGCCAACGTCCGCCGCTGCGCGCCCAAACGCAGCGAAGCGCCGCCAGTTGTCCGCCCAGTCACGCCCTGAGGAGTCGACGTAAGGATTGCCCTCGCGCTGGAAAAACGCCGGTGCATCAAGGACTAACAGGGGATGGCCGTCGATCTTGCCGCTAACCAGCCGCGCCCTTTCGCCCAAAAGGCTGTCCCAGACGTGAAGCGCGCGGGGGCGGGAGAGCGCCTTCATCACCGCCGGATAGCCGGGCAGAAATGTCGTCATTTCAACACCATGCGGCGCAACCGCCGCAGGCAGCGCTCCCGCCACATCAGCAAGGCCGCCGGTCTTGACCAGCGGCACCGCTTCCGAGGCGACGGACAGGACCCTGATCGTCATGCCAGCCGGTCGATCATCCGCTTGGTGATAAGGCACACCCCGCTTTCGGAGCGGCGGAAGCGGCGGGCATCGAGTTCCGGATCTTCGCCGACGACGAGGCCTTCGGGAATGCGCACGCCGGAATCGAGGATCACGCGGCTGAGCCGGGCGCCGCGCCCGATGTTGCAATAGGGCAGGATCACTGCTTCCTCGCATGAGGAGAACGAGCCCATTTTTACGCCTGTAAACAACAGGCTGCGTTTCGCGATGGCGCCCGAGACGATGCAATCCTGGCTGATCAGCGAGGAGATCGCCATGCCCCGACGGCCGTCTTCGTCATGCACGAACTTGGCCGGCGCGGCGATGATCTGGTCGGTCCAGATCGGCCAGTCACGGTCGTACATGTTGAGCTTGGGCACGGTGTCGGTGAGATCGAGATTGGCTTCGAAGTAGGCGTCGATCGTGCCGACATCGCGCCAGTATTCCTCGATTTCCTCGGCCGCGCGGATGCAGGAATTGGTGAAGCGATGCGCCACCGCCTTACCGTTCTTCACGATCTTGGGGATGATGTCGTTACCGAAATCGCGGCTCGAATTCGGGTCGTCAGCGTCTTCCTGCAGCATCTGGAACAGGAACTTCGTCTCGAAAACGTAGATGCCCATCGAGGCCAGCGCCATGCCTTCGTTGCCGGGAATGCCCGGAGGATCGGCAGGCTTTTCAATGAAATCGGTGATGGTGTCAGTCTTGTCGACCGCCATCACGCCAAAGCCCGTCGCTTCCATGCGCGGCACGACGAGGCAGCCGATGGTGACGTCGGCACCGCTTTCCACGTGCTGGCGGAGCATCAGCTCGTAATCCATCTTGTAGATATGATCGCCCGCGAGGATGACCATGTACTTCGGCGCGTAGGAAGCGATGATGTCGATGTTCTGGAACACCGCATCGGCGGTGCCTTCATACCAGTGATCTTCCGAAACGCGCTGCGAGGCGGGCAGAATGTCGAAGCTCTCGTTGCGTTCCGGGCGCATGAAGTTCCACGCGCGCTGCATGTGGCGGATCAGCGAATGCGCCTTGTACTGCGTGGCGACCCCGATGCGGCGGATGCCCGAGTTGATCGCGTTCGATAGCGCGAAGTCGATGATGCGCGACTTGCCGCCGAAGTAGACTGCGGGTTTGGCGCGGTTGTCGGTCAGTTCCTTGAGGCGGCTGCCACGGCCCCCGGCAAGGACATAGGCCATCGCATCGCGGGCCAGTGGCTGAGAGTAAGTTTCGCGCATCCCCTAATCTCCGTTCTTATCCTTGAAATTCGAGTATCAGCGTGGCCAGCGGCGGCAGGACCACGAAAGCCGCCCCGCCTTCCGCGTTTACCTGGCCAAGATTGCCGATGCCGCTGCCACCGTAGTCCTGCGCATCGCTGTTGAGCACTTCGCGCCATTCGCCGTCATGCGGCAGCGGCAGGCGATAGTGATCGTGCACCTGCGGCGTCATGTTGCTGATGACGGCCACCGGTTTCGCTCCCGGTGCCTTGCGCAACCAGGCGAAGACCGACCCTTGCGCATCGTCGACGACCAGCCATTCGAAGCCCTCCTGCTCGCAATCGCGCGCGTGCAGGGCAGGGCGGGTGGTATAGACCCGGTTGAGATCGCGGACCCAGCGGCGGACGCCTTCGTGGGCCGGGGCATCGAGCAGGTCCCAGTCGAGCGAGCGGGCCTCGCTCCATTCACGACGCTGGGCGAATTCCTGACCCATGAACAGCAGTTTCTTGCCGGGGTAACCCCACATCATGCCATAGTAGGCGCGCAGGTTGGCGAACTTCTGCCAGTCGTCGCCGCTCATCTTGTTCAGGAGCGAACCCTTGCCATGGACGACTTCGTCATGGCTGAGCGGAAGGACGAAGTTCTCGCTGAACGCGTAGGTCAGTCCGAAGGTGATCTCGTTGTGGTGGTACTGCCGATGGATCGGGTCACGCGCCATGTACTGCAGCGTATCGTGCATGAAGCCCATGTTCCACTTGAAGCCGAAGCCGAGGTGCTCGCGCGGGGCTTCGTCGAACGCTGGCTTGCTGACGCCGGGCCATGAGGTTGATTCCTCGGCAATCGTCAGGAACCCGGCATGGCTGGCATAGACGGCGCGGTTCATCGCCTTGAGGAATTCGACCGCTTCCCAATTCTCGCGCCCGCCTTCGGCGTTGGGGATCCATTCGCCTGCCTTGCGGGAATAATCGCGGTAGAGCATCGAGGCGACGGCATCCACGCGCAGGCCGTCGACATGGTAGCGCTCGGCCCAGAACAGGGCGTTGTTGACGAGGAAGCTGACCACTTCGCGGCGGCCGAAGTTGTAAATCAGCGTGTTCCAATCAGGGTGGAAGCCGAGGCGCGGATCTTCGTGTTCATAAAGCGCGGTGCCGTCGAAGCGGACGAGGCCGTGTTCGTCGGTGGGGAAGTGCGCGGGCACCCAGTCGATCAGGACAGAGATGCCGGAGCGGTGCGCGCCGTCTACGAAGCGCGCGAAGCCTTCGGGCGGGCCGAAGCGCGCGCTGGGAGCGTAGAGGCCGGTGGTCTGATACCCCCATGATGGATCGTAGGGGTGTTCGGAGACGGGCAGGAATTCAATGTGGGTGAAGCCCATTTCCGCGACATAGGGGATCAGCCGGTCGGCCAATTCGTCCCAGGTGTAGAAGCCCTCGTCATGCGGCTTCTGCCATGAGCCGGGGTGGACTTCGTAGATCGACATCGGCTGGCGGCGGGCATCGATGCTGGCCCAGTGGGCGCGATGTTCGGCATCGCCCCAGTCCATCTTGACCGGGTGTGCGGTGATCGAGGCGGTGCTGGGCCGAAATTCGGCGGCCTGCGCGAAAGGATCGGCTTTCAGCGGCAGGACTTTTCCGTCTGCGCCGACGATGTGGTACTTGTAGGCACGGTGTTCGCCGATGTCTGGGATGAACACTTCCCACACGCCGATGTCCGCGCGGCGGCGCATCGGGTGGCGGCGCGCGTCCCAATCGTTGAAATCACCGACGACGCTGACGACTTGCGCATTGGGTGCCCAGACCGCGAAGTGGACGCCGGAGACGCCCTCATGCTCGATCAGGTGTGCGCCCAGCTTGTCGAACAGGCGGTGGTGCGTGCCCTCGGCAATCAGAAAGTCGTCGAGGGGCCCGAGGACCGGACCGAAGGAGTAAGGATCGGTCACCAGCCATTCGTGGGTGCCGGCCTTGCAGGCATAGCGCACCGGCTGGCGCGGGCCCTTGACCTTACCTTCGAACAGGCCGCGACCGTCAACGCGCGTCAGCTTGCCGAGCTTCTTGCCATCAAGCGACCATGCCACCGCTTCCTCGGCACCGGGCAGGACTGCGCGGGCGAACGCGCCTTCAGGCCCTTCGTGAATGCCGAGAAGCGAGAAAGGATCGGCGTGCGTCCCGTCAAGCAGGGCATCGATGGCGCTCGCCGGTGGCTTCATGCTGGCTTTCAGACCCCCCAGATATCGCGGGCATACTCGCCGATCGTGCGATCGGACGAGAACCAGCCTACGTTGGCAATGTTGCGGATTGCCGAAGCGCGCCAGGCTGCCTGCTGTTCCCAGCGGCGATCGATGTTGCGCTGCGCGGCGTGGTAGCTGTCGAAGTCGGCCGCGACCATGAACCAGTCGTGATCGTAGATGCCGCCCATCAGCCCGGCATAGCGCTGCGGATCGTCGGGCGAGAACACGCCGGTGGCGATGGCTGCGATGGCCTGCTGCAACTCGCGCGAGGCTTCGATGACTTCGCGCGGGTTGTAGCCCTGCGCGCGCTTGTCCTCGACCTCTTGCGCGGTCAGGCCGAAGATTTCGATGTTGGGATCGCCAACGCGATCCTTGATTTCGATGTTCGCGCCATCGAGCGTGCCGATGGTCAGCGCACCGTTGAGCGCAAACTTCATGTTGCCGGTGCCAGACGCTTCCATGCCGGCGGTGGAGATCTGTTCGGACAGATCGGCGGCCGGGATGATCTTCTCGGCGAGGCTGACGTTGTAGTTCGGCACGAACACGACCTTCAGCAAGCCGCCGACCGAAGGATCGGAATTGACACGGCGGGCGATGTCGTTGGCCAGTTTGATGATCAGCTTGGCGTTGTGATAGCTTGAAGCCGCCTTGCCGCCGAAGATCTTCACGCGCGGCACCCAGTCGCGCTCGGGGTGGCTGCGGATCTGGTCGTATAGGGCGACTGTCTCGATCAGGTTGAGCAGCTGGCGCTTGTATTCGTGGATGCGCTTGATCTGGACGTCGAACAGGGCGTCAGGATCCAGGCGGACGCCCATCAGGTCCTTGATGTGCTTGGCCAGCGCAATCTTGTTGCTGCGCTTGACCTCGGCAATGCGCTCGCCAAGCGCGGCATCGTCAGCCAGGGCATTAAGATCGGAGAGCTTTTCGGCATCGTCAAGGAACGCCGGGCCGATCGCGTCCTTGAGGACGGAGGTGAGGCCCGGGTTGCACTGCTTCAGCCAGCGGCGTGGGGTGACGCCGTTGGTCTTGTTGTTGATGCGCGTGGGATAAAGCTTGTGCAGATCTGAGAAGACGGTGGTCTTCATCAGATCGGTGTGGAGCGCGGCCACCCCGTTGACGCTGTGCGCGCCGGTGAAGGCGAGGTTGGCCATGCGGACGCGGCGCTCACCGCCTTCATCGATCAGGCTGATGGCGGCGATGGCGGCATCGTCCATTCCGGCCTTGCGCGCTTCACGCAAGACGCGGCTGTTGATCGCGTAGACGATCTGCATGTGGCGCGGCAGCAGGCGTTCGAACAGCGGCAGCGGCCAGGATTCGAGCGCTTCGGGCAGGAGCGTGTGGTTGGTGTAGGCAACGGTGGCCTTGGTAACTTCCCACGCTTCGCTGAACTCGAGCCCGTGGACGTCGACCATCAGGCGCATGAGTTCGGCGACGGCAACCGCAGGGTGCGTGTCGTTCAGCTGGATCGCGGCCTTCTCGGGCAGGGTGCGGATGTCGCCATGATATTGGACATGGCGGCGCACGATGTCCTGGATCGAGGCGGAGGTGAAGAAGTACTCCTGCCGCAGACGCAGTTCCTGGCCGGCGGGCGTCGAGTCAGCGGGGTAGAGCACGCGCACGAGGCTGTCGGCACGGACCTGTTCAGCAAGGGCGCCGAAATGGTCGCCGGCGTTGAAGGCATCGAGCCGCAGGGGATCGAAGGCGTGGGCGGTCCACAGGCGCAGGGTGTTGACGCGCTTGCCGCGCCAGCCCACGACCGGCGTGTCGACCGCGCTGGCTTCGACCTTTTCAGCCGGGCGCCATTCGACGGCATCGCCATTGGCAACGACTTCGCCACCGAAGCCGATGATGTAGGCGCTTTCGCGGCGGTCGAATTCCCACGGGTTGCCGTGGCTGAGCCAGGTTTCCGGCAGTTCGACCTGCCAGCCATCGTCGATCCGCTGGCGGAACATGCCGTTCACGTAGCGGATGCCGTAGCCGTAAGCAGGGATGTCGAGGCTGGCGAGGCTCTCCATGAAGCAGGCGGCGAGACGGCCGAGACCGCCGTTGCCGAGCGCTGCGTCAGGTTCGAGGTTCTCGAGCGCCGAGAGGTCGAACCCGTGATCGCGCAGGGCTTTTTCCATTTCCCGCGTCAGGCCCATGTTCGACAGGGCATCGCGCAGCAGGCGGCCGATCAGGAATTCGAGGCTGAGGTAGTAGACCCGCTTGCCGCCCTGCTCATAGGTCTTGCGCGTGGAATCCATCCACTGGTCGATGATGGCATCGCGAAGGGTCAGGACAGTCGCGGTGTACCAGTCATGCGGCTTGGCGGCGCGTTCATCCTTGCCGACGCGGTGGCGCAGCACGTCGATGATCTTTGCGTCGATCTCGCTTGCGCCTGATTGTTTCATGATGCTCATCGCACAAGTCCCACCCTGATTGACGCCAGATGCGCGCTGCTGAGGACAGCGAGCGCCCAGCGTCTGTTGTACCGACCTGTCAGGACAGCGTGCCGCGCTCCACCTTGCCGCGGAGGATGACTGTCGCAGCGCCTTGCATCACACTCTCGAGCAGGACGGTAGGCGAGGCTTGGGCGCAAGGGCAAGCGTGGAGTGTGAGCCAAGTCAGTCATGGCAGAAATCCGTCGCCCCCCATGCACGTTTCGATGGGGCTAGTACGTGTTCTGCCTCGCTTTGTCGGTCAGAATACGTCTGCGCTTCAGAGCATGCGGCGCAAGACATTGTCCTTGATGACAAAATGATGATGAAGCGCCGCCGCAATATGCAGAATCACAAGGCCTGCCATCAGGAACCCAAGAACTTCGTGCCCTTCATGCGCAGCTTCGGCGAGGGCCGAACCCTTGGCAACCGGAAGCTTCGGCCAATCAAACAGGCCATAGATCGAAAGGGGATATTTGCCGGCCGAGGAAAAGATCCATCCGGTGAGCGGCACGACGATCATCAGGACGTAAAGTGCACCGTGCGTCAGGCGCGCCACGTTCTGTTGGAGCTTGCCCATCGTTGCGGGCCATGCCGGCATGGTCCAGGTAAAGCGCCAGCCGAGGCGGGCGAGCGACAGAAACAGAATCAGGATGCCGGTGGCCTTGTGTGCGGGGAAGGGCTGCCAGATATCTTCGATGGCCTCGCCCAAGATTCCGGTCAGGATATTGAACAGAACCAATGCTGCAATGCCGGCATGAAACAGGCGCGCAACTGCATTGTACCGGATGAAATCGTGCGTGCCAGATATCGTGGCCATGACCATTCCCCTCGACTTGAACTGGCTCCAGGATAGTGCGCAGATCTTCGCTCGTCACGTATCCGATTGTCGCAGGCTCTAACGCGTAAGGGCTTGTCAAAATATGACAGATGTCAAGTAATGGGATGCGGCAAATGACGTATGCCTGTTCGCCACTGCAAAAAATATGGTGTCGGCAGAAACCATAGTCCGTGAGGGAACATGCCAACGCCGCGTCTCACCCAAGTCGAGCCCGCTGTCGTCCACAAGATGGCGTCCGTCCTTAAGAGCCAGAAGCCGGAAGTGATCCAGAACCATTTCGGTATCGGGCTCAACACGTGGGTGAAGCTGCGCGAGGGTAAGGCCATCCGCCACTCCGTAGCGGTGCGCCTGTTGCAGCGCTTGCAGCGAGACCAGCTGATCTGACTGCACGGTTCGCCCCCCAAAGCGCCGCCTTACGGGGCTTGAGTTAAAGCTAGTTGCAGTGCACAATCGCCGCGTGCCTCAGACAACAACACAGGCACGCGGGGTCATTGAAATGCAAACTTCCCGGCGCGGCGGGAGCAGACAGGGGGCACAGGCGGGTCGACGGCCGCCCCGGCAGTCGCGAGTGGAAAAGCAGGATCAGGTGGCGGAGCTTCGTGCGCGCCTCGCCGCGGCGGAAGCTGCGAACGAGGCGAAAAGCCGGTTTCTTGCCAATGTCAGCCACGAAATCAGATCTCCACTCAATGCGATCTATGGCTATGCCCAGCTTGTGGAACGGGGCGCACAGGTCGATCCGTTGGCGGCTGCGCGTGTCATTCGCCGCAGCGCCGAACATCTGACAAACCTCGTCGAGGGCCTGCTCGATATTGCCTCGGTTGAACAGGGCGTGGTCCGGGTCGATAACGGCGTCATCCGGCTCGGAGCTCTGGTCGAGCAGGTAGCCGAGATGTTTGCGCCGCTGGCGGCGCATAAGGGGCTGTCGTTCGTCTGCAGCATACAGGGCCGGTTGCCCGAGTTCGTGCGGCTTGATGAACGGCGCGTGCGCCAGGCACTGATCAACCTGGTATCGAACGCGGTAAAGTTCACGCAGCGTGGGGAAATCCGGCTTGTGCTGCGATGGTCCGGCCAGATTGCCACGATCGAAGTTCACGACACGGGTCCCGGCATCGCGCTCGAGCGGCAGGAGCAGATCTTTGCACCTTACGAGCGCGCTGATGCTGCATCCGAGGCAGAGAGGACAGGGGCAGGCCTTGGTCTTGCCATAACGCGCGCTGTCGTGAGCATGCTGGGCGGCGACCTCAAGCTGGAAAGTGCGGTTGGCCGCGGCAGCTGCTTCTCGATCAAGCTTATGGCGCCGCAGGTTTCGGGCATGGTCGATCATGCGGCCGACAAGGTTCGCCCGACCGGCTACAGGGGGGACCGGCGCGCGATCCTGCTGGTTGACGATGACGCTGATCACCTGTGTGTCTTGCGGACCGTTCTTGCCGAGGCCGGCTTCGACGTTTCAGAGGCGGGCGATGGAGCCACGGCGCTGGCATTGGCCGATGCGCAAGCTTTCGACGCCGTGATATGCGATGTCAGCATGCCCGGCATGTCGGGCTGGGATGTCGCCGAACGTCTGCGCGCCAGCTGCGGGCGCGATCTCAAGATACTGATGTTGTCGGCCAATGCGTTCGAGCGCCACGGACTCTCCGGTCAGCAGGCCAGCCACGATGCGTTCCTGCTCAAGCCAGTGGATCTGGGGTCGCTTCTCGACGCATTGGGGCGCCATCTTCAGCTGGAATGGATCCTGCCCGAAGCGCGGGAGGGTGACACTGCCGCGCGTGACCGCGTCGAGGTTTCTGCCGCCACGCGTGAACACGTCGAGAAGTTGAAGGCGCTGGTCCAGATCGGCCACGTCAGGGCGCTCGAAGGCGAGATCAAGGCATTGGCAGCCGCTGATCCTGCAGCAGACAAGCTTGCCGTGCGCCTGTTCGATCATCTCGACCGCTTTGATCTCGCCGGGATCGGAAGGATACTGGAGGACCTGCCCGATGAGTGGCGATAACTTGCGTCGTGATACGGTTCTGGTCGTCGATGACGAGCCGGATTCGCTCCGCTTCCTGACCGACGCACTCGAAGGTGCGGGCATCACGGTGCTCGTCGCCATATCGGGTGCGGCCGCGCTGGACCTGCTGGAGCATGTCGTGCCGGACCTCATCCTGATGGATGCGGTGATGCCGGGTATCGACGGCTTTGCAGCAACCAGGCAGATCAAGGCACGCTCGCAACTTGCGCACGTGCCGGTGATGTTCATGACCGGGCTTACCGAAAGCGAGCACGTGATCGAAGGCTTCGAAGCTGGTGGCGTCGATTACCTCCGCAAACCGGTCAACGTGCATGAACTGCTGGCGCGGGTTCGGGTGCATCTAGGCAATGCGCGGGCAATGCAGGCGAGCGCTGCCGGTCTGGATGCAACCGGACGGCTGATGATGGCTGTCGATCCACAGGGCCGCTGTCTCTGGTGCACGCCGCTGGCTGAACGCGCGATCCTTCGAGCAAGTCCGGAATGGAGCCGGGAGGAGCGACAGCTGCCCGATGCGATCCGGCTGCCTTTGCTTCGCGTGCTGGCGCGCAATGCCCCGGGGGCATCTGTGCGGATCGAGCAAGGGGAAAGCGCGCTCGAACTTGTGGTGATTGCACAGTACCGCGACAGCGAAGTGCTGATTCGGCTCAACGAGCTCAATCCCAAGGCCGACGTGGCGCAATTGCAGATCAAGCTGGGATTGACCGATCGCGAGGCTGAAGTGCTGCTCTGGATCAGCTACGGCAAGTCCAACGGGATGATCTCGGAGGTGCTCGCGATCAGCCCGCGCACGGTGCAGAAACACCTGGAACGCATCTACGAGAAGCTGGGTGTTGAAACGCGGGCTGCGGCGGCCGCAGTCGCGCTGAAGGTGCTCGGCACCTGAAGGCGATAACGCCGCCGGAAGGGGAAATGCTCCTCCAGGCGGCGTTGCGCTTCTGGCCAGGCTTCACGCCAACGCGAGGCTTGGCCCAAGATCGATCAGCGGCGCGCCATTTTCCCGCTGCGGGCAGCGAGGGCGAGTTCCTGCACCATCGGTTCGACGCTTGCGATTGCGGCGCGGCGGCACTGATAATCAGGCATCGGCGTCACGATCATGCGGTCAGCCGGATCGCAGGCTTCCGCAGCGGCATCGGCAATGCGGTTGCGAAGACGGCGCATGTCCGAAGGACGGGACAGGTCGAGACCATCGGCCGAGATGGCGATGTTGACGGTTTGGGGGGCAGGTGCGGCAAGAGCGATCTGCGGCGCAGACAGCAAGCCGACCGCCAGAGTGGCGGCGATAAGGGTCTTCATGAGCATTCTCCTGCGTACTGTCTTTTATGTGCGAGTGCCTTTGTGGCCCCGCTTATCATGGTGGACCGTGCGGTTTGCCCGGCTTGTTGATCCGTGCATAAAATAGGCCGAGGGCGCACGTCGGACAAGCCATATTCCCTGCAAAGCCCTTGGATTTAAGGGGTTTTGGCTGTTGCCACGCAGCATTGATGCGGCGCGGAAAGGGCAGATTTCATGCATGCCATATCGGCCTAAGAAAGCTGACTTAGGACGATTGTTCAAAATTGTTGGCGGAAGTCAGCCATTTGCCGGAAGGGCTGGAGCAAGATTGCAAAAGGGACCTCCACCCGTGCGCGTCATGCCCTCTGCTTTGTGCGCCGCAGCAATGGCGCAAGAAATTTTTTTGATGATCGGTCAAGAAGTGGCTGTTGGAGTGCCTATCGGAATGCGTCACGCTCTGCCGGGGAGATGAAAATGACCAGAATGATGCGAGCGCTGCAGGTCCGGAATCTGAGTGCTGATCTGTCCGGTGTTGGCATTGTGGATGCAGCGATTCCGGAGCCGAAGCCGGACGAGGTTCTAATCCGGATCGAAGCCGCCGCGCTGGGTTTTCCCGATCTCCTGATGACCCGTGGGGAATATCAGGCAAAACCGGCCTTGCCATTCGTTCCGGGCATGGAGGCCGCGGGCATTGTGGTGCGTGCGCCAAGCGATGGACCTTGGCGTGAAGGCGACCGTGTGATTGCAGGGATGCTCACCGGCGGGGTCGCCCAATTCGGGTGTTTCCCTGAAGGGGCTCTCCTTAGGCTGCCTGAGCGACTCTCGATGGCCCAGGGCGCGGCCTTGCGGGCTGCTTATTTGACTGCCTGGGTGGCGCTGGTCTGTCGCGGAATGGCGCAGGCAGGCGAATGGTTGTTGGTGCACGGGGCTGCTGGCGGCGTGGGACTGGCTGCTGTCGATCTTGGAGTGGCTCTTGGCCTGAAGGTCATTGCCGTTGCCTCTACTCAGGAAAAGCGTGAGGCCATCAGCGACCTCTACAAACCCGCCCACGTGATCGACGGCAGTGCCGGTTTCCGCGAGCAGGTGCTGGCGATCACCGACGGCAAAGGAGCGGATCTTGTCTACGACCCCGTGGGAGGAGACGTTTTCGACGAATCGACTCGCTGTATTGCATTTGACGGTCGTCTGCTGGTCGTCGGCTTTGCAGGTGGGCGCATCCCGGAGGTTCGCGTGAACATGCCTCTGATCAAGGGGTTCTCGGTCGTCGGCGTGCGCGCCGGGGAGTATGGGCGCCGTTTCCCGGACCGGGGGAAGGAGAATGTCGCGCGTATCCTCGAACTGGCGGGGCAGGGCAGGATCCGCCCCCACTTGCACGCGACATTCGCGCTTGATGACTGGAAGCTTGCGTTTGAGGCGATGGAGCAGCGCAGTGTCATCGGGCGCAGCGTTATCATGCCGCACGCCTGAGACGGCCCCGAAGCAGCGAGCGCCTTCGATAGACAAAAAATGGGCCGCACCGTTGCCGGGGCGGCCCTGAAAAGTTTGGGAGAGGATGCCTGAAAGGCCCCACCGAAATGGGGTAATCGTGCTTTGTGTGCAAGTGCGAAACCCACATGTTCGGTTGCATTTATTGCAATTAAGCAAGTGAGTGCGCGGGTCTGCTTCCAGGATGGCGCGGTGTCGAAAGCCAGAATTCCTGCGTATTTTTTCGATTGTCTCCCATCTGCGCATCCCGTCTGCCGAGCGGTGACGATGCATTCCCTGCACAAAAGGTCAGGTCCTCCACTTTGCAAATGACCTGTTGCGACGGCAATTATTGATTGCTATAACCCATAACAGAAATGGGAGAGAGCACATGCTGTTTGAGCGCATCAATCCAATGACTGGCGCGGTAGCTTCGACGGCCGAGGCCATGCAGGCGTCGGATATTCCTGCAATCGCCGCCCGTGCTGCGGCAGCATTTCCAGCTTGGGCGGCCATGGGGCCAAATGCCCGGCGCTCCGTGTTGATGAAGGCGGCTGCTGCGCTCGAAAGCCGCGCTGATGCCTTCGTCGAGGCCATGATGGGCGAGATCGGGGCAACCAAGGGCTGGGCGCTCTTCAACCTCGGGCTGGCCGCAAGCATGGTGCGGGAAGCTGCCGCGCTGACGACGCAGATATCGGGTGAGGTCATCCCTTCAGACAAGCCTGGTTGCGTGGCGATGGCTCTGCGCGAACCGGTCGGGGTGATCCTCGGCATTGCACCGTGGAATGCGCCGATCATTCTGGGCGTTCGGGCGATCGCCGTGCCACTCGCCTGCGGCAACGCCGTGATTCTCAAGGCATCGGAGCAGTGCCCGCGCACGCACGCCCTGATCATCGAAGCCTTTGCCGAGGCCGGCTTTCCTGAAGGCGTGGTCAATGTCGTCACCAATGCGCCTAAGGATGCTGCCGAGGTCGTTGGCGCACTGATCGACGCGCCGCAGGTCAAGCGTATCAATTTTACCGGATCGACTGCCGTGGGCAGGATCATCGCGGTGCGGGCTGCACAACATCTCAAGCCCTGCCTGCTGGAGCTGGGCGGAAAGGCGCCGCTGATCGTTCTTGAGGACGCAGACCTTGACGAGGCGGTCAAGGCGGCTGCCTTCGGCGCATTCATGAACCAGGGGCAGATCTGCATGTCGACCGAACGCATCATCGTGGTCGGTGCCGTCGCCGATGCTTTTGCGGAGAAGTTCAAGGCGAAGGTAGCTGCCATGCCGGTAGGCGATCCGCGCGAGGGGACGACGCCGCTGGGTGCGGTGGTGGACGCAAAGACAGTCGCGCACTGCAAGAGCCTGATCGAAGATGCCCTTGCCAAGGGCGCGCAGCTGCTGACCGGGGGCGAGACCACGCACAACGTGTTGATGCCGGCGCATGTCGTTGCGGGCGTGACCCAGGACATGAAGCTGTTCCGCGACGAAAGCTTCGGACCTGTCGTCGGCGTCATCTGTGCGCGCGACGAAGCCCATGCCATCGAACTGGCAAACGATACCGAATATGGTTTGTCGGCCGCAGTCTTCACCCGCGACACGGCACGCGGCCTGCGCGTGGCGCGCCAGATCAAATCTGGCATCTGCCATGTGAACGGCCCCACCGTGCATGACGAGGCACAAATGCCGTTCGGCGGCGTCGGCGCGTCCGGATACGGACGCTTCGGTGGAAAGGCGGGGATCGACAGTTTCACCGAGCTGCGCTGGATCACGATGGAAACCCAGCCCGGCCATTACCCCATCTGAATTTTCAAGATTGCCCTAGAGGAAAGACCATGACCGAACAGCAGAAGATCGAGCGCGCGGAAGAAGATACCGTCGCTTTCACCGTGGAAGACGGCATTGCCTGGGTGAAATTCAACCGCCCGGAAAAGCGCAACTGCATGAGCCCCAAGCTTAACCGCCGGATGAAGGCGGTGCTTGAGGAACTCGAATTCCGCGACGATGTGAAGGTTCTGGTGCTGACCGGCGAGGGTGACGCCTGGACCGCAGGAATGGATCTCAAGGAATACTTCCGCGAGACCGAGGCTCAGGGGCTTGGAGCGGTGCGCAAGTCACAGCGCGAGAGCTATGGCTGGTTCGAGCGTCTGCGCTGGTACGAGAAGCCGACCATCGCGATGATCAACGGCTGGTGCTTTGGCGGAGGTTACGGACCTCTGTTTGGCTGCGACATAGCGATCGCATCTGAAGATGCCCAGTTCGGTCTTTCCGAGATCAACTGGGGTATTCTGCCCGGTGGCGGAGCATCCAAGGTCGTCCAGGAACTGATGCCGTTCCGCAAGGCCATGTACCACGCCATGATGGGTGAGAATCTTACCGGCAAGCAGGCCGAAGAACAGGGCCTTGTCACCGAAGCCGTCCCGGCTGACAAGTTGAAGGCGCGCGTTCTGGAAATTTGCGAAGCGCTCAAGAAGAAGGACACGCATGCTCTGCGTGCAACCAAGTGGACGATGCGCCGCATGGTCGACATGACCTACGACAACGGTCTGGAGTACCAGATCCGTGCGCAGGAAGCGCTGCACAGCTTTGGCGGCGCCGCTGCTCGCAAGGAAGCCACGCGCCAGTTCCTGGATGAAAAGAGCTTCAAGCCCGGCCTCGGCACGTTCGACACGAGCAAGATCAAGCGCTGATCACCGTTAAGACGAGTTTGGAAAGGCCTCGGGCGCAATCGCGTCCGGGGCCTTTGTGATTTGATATGCCCAGTAAAAGCGGTTGCCTGTCGCTTCGTCAGAAGTCAGCTTGGCTGCAAAGGAGTCTTGTCCATGGTCGCTAAGTTCCGAGTTGTCCTTGCCGCTTCCCTCGCGTGCTCCATGCCTGCCACCGCGAAGGAGGCCGCCTATTCAAAGGCCGAGGCGCAGGTGCTTGACCTGTCGCAGAAGGCCATTGCCATTCGCTCGGTCAGGGGTGAGGGCAACAGGACCATTGATGTTGCCAGGCTCTTCGGTGACGCGCTGGTGGCGGGCGGCTGGAGCGCCTCGGACATCGAGATCACGCCGGTGGACGATACCGCCTACATCATCGCGACGTGGAAGGGCAGCAATCCGGCGCTCAAGCCGCTGGTGATCTCGGGCCACATGGACGTGGTTGAGGCCAAGCGCGAGGATTGGGAGCGCGATCCGTTCGTGCCGGTAGTGGAAGATGGTATCCTCTATGGTCGTGGCGCGAGCGACATGAAGTTCGACGGGGCGCTGGCTCTTTCGACGCTGATCGAGCTTCGCCGACAGGGCTTCAAGCCCAAGCGTACCATCGTCATCGAGTTTTCCGGTGACGAGGAAACGACGATGAAGACCAGCGCGATCATTGCCGAAAAGCTGAAGAACGCCGAATTGGTCATCAATGTCGATGGCGGTGGTGGCTTGCTTGACGAGGCGACTGCCAAGCCGCTGTTCTGGACGTGGCAGGGCGCGGAGAAGACCTATGCCGACTATCGGCTCGAGGTGACCAATCCCGGCGGGCACAGTTCCGCGCCCCGCCCTGACAATGCGATCGTGCAACTCTCGCAAGCATTGGTGAAAGTGGGTGCCTACAAGTTCAAGGCCGAGCAGAACGAAATCACCAAGGCCGCATTCGAGAAAGCAGCGCCGTTTACCGAAAAGCCGGAAGTGGCTGCGGCCATGCGCGCTTTCGCGGCCAATCCCGCCGATGAGAATGCGCTGGCTACCCTGCGCGCCGATCCTGCCATGGTCGGTCTGGTCGGCACGACTTGTGTTCCGACGATGCTTGGTGGTGGACACGCAGAGAACGCCCTGCCGCAGCGGGCCTTTGCCAACATCAACTGTCGCATTTTCCCCGGCCACTCCAAGGAGGAGATCATGGCGGAACTGGGCAAGGTCATTGACGATCCGGTGGTCAAGATCACCGACGTCACGGTCGGTTCGGTGGCTTCGCCGGCATCGCCGCTGCGGCCCGATCTGATGGCTGCCGTAACGAAGGCGATGGCCAAGGCTTATCCCGGCGTGCCGCTCGTTCCCTCGCAATCATCAGGGGCATCGGATTCGATGTGGTTCCGCGCGGTCGGCGTGCCCAGTTACGGCCTCAGCCCGACGTTCTCGAAGGATTCGGAGTCGTTCGCTCACGGCCTCAATGAGCGGACCCGCCTTTCCAACATCCGGCCGGGGATTACCTACTACCTGAGCCTGATCACCGACCTGACGAAGTGATCGAAGCGAGGAAGCCGCGGGCGATGTCCCGCGCTTCTTCGGGGGTGAAGCATCCGGGCGACAGGCACAGTTCGAGCCAGAGCCCGTCCACCAGCGCCGTAACCGCGATGGCGTGCCGACGGCGTGCCGAGACCGGCACGCCGCAATCTCCAAGCAGGGCCTCGAGCCGGGCGCGGTAAAGGGCGTATTGCTCGTCATGTTGACGAGCAATGTCCTTGCGTGCCGTGACAAGGCTCCAGAACGCGATCCACGTGGCCAGCAGCGCCGTGTCTGCAATCGGCGGCGCAAAGGATGCCGTGACGAAAGCTTCCAGCCTGTCCTGAGGGGCGGGACCAGCAGCGGCGACTGCCAGGTCGAGCGCTTCGGCAACACGGCGATCGATATGATCGTAAGTTGCGGCAACAAGCGCATCGACGCCACCGAAGTAGTGACCAACGAGGCCGACCGAGGCACCTGCTTCCTGCGCAATGGCGCGCACACTGGCTCCGGCTGCCCCATGGCGGGCAAGCACGCGGGCGCAGGCTTCGATCAGGCTCAGTCGCCGGACGTCAGGTTCTGCACGGCGGAATGCGGGGGATGCTGATGCTTCGCTCATCTCTTGAACATTCTGCCCGTTGTTGTACGATTGTTCAATAAGCTATCTGGATTCGGGCATATGGGCGATCTATCTGGCGCATTCCGCCATATCTCATCGGACGAGGTCGATCCCGACGCGGACTGGAGCCTGCCGGGCTGGCTCTATACCAATCCGGAATACTTTTCCGTCGAGATGGAGCGGGTGATCCGGCCTTCGTGGCAGATCGTCTGCCACGAAAGCGACATTGCGGATGCCGGGGAATACCGGACGCTGGATTACCTGAATGAAAGTGTGATCGCGATCCGTGGCGACGATGGCACGATCCGCGCTTTCGCCAACGTCTGCCGCCATCGCGCCATGCGTCTTGTCGAAGGTCCGGCAGGTTGCGCGAAGAAGCTGGTCTGCCCCTACCACGCCTGGACATTCGAGCCTGACGGACGTCTATCGGGCGTGCCGATGAAGTCGGACTATCCCGCGCTCAAGCTTGAAGACAACGGCCTCGTGCCAGTTGCGCTCGAGATCTGGCGCGGCTTCGTGTTCGTGCGCCTTGTGGACGGAGGCTTCCCCAGTGTCGCCGAAATGATGGCGCCGTTCGAGGAGGAAGTTGCGCCCTATCGCTTTGAGGACATGCGCCGTATCGGCGACGTGCGCCTGCGCGAGCGGCAGGTGAACTGGAAGAATGTCGGCGACAACTATTCCGACAATCTGCACATCCCGGTAGCGCACGACGGCCTCACGCGCATTTTCGGCAAGTCCTACGAGATCTCAGACCACGGCTGGGCCGACCGGATGAAGGGCGACCTTGTTGACAAGCCCTCGGCGAATTTCTGGGAACGGTTCTATCAGACGCATTTGCCGGAGGTGCCGCATCTTCCGCAGCAATCGCAGCGCCGGTGGCTGTATTACAAGCTCTGGCCGAACATGGCGTTCGATATTTATGCGGATCAGATCGACTTCATGCAGTGGCTGCCGCTGACGCCGACGACTTCGTTGCTGCGCGAGATGTGCTTTGCACTACCGGACGAACGCCGCGAGATGAAGCTGGTGCGATATGCCAACTGGCGGATCAATCGGGTGGTCAACGCGGAAGACACCTGGCTGATCGAACGGATCCAGCAAGGCATGGCGTCGAATTCCTACGGCGCCGGACCAATCGGCAAAAGCGAAGTGTGCCTGCGCAGCTTCGCCCGCAAGATCCGTGCGATCACGCCCGAGGCACGGCTGCACAAAGCGCCGCCGGCCGGCTGGTCGAAGAAGTAATCACAAAAGCTCCGGGGAATTATCGCATGTCCAACCGTTACGACGCATTGATCATCGGCGGCGGCCACAATGGCCTGGTCTGCGCATTCTATCTCGCCAAGGCGGGAATGAAGGTGCGCGTGCTGGAACGTCGTGACATTGTCGGCGGCGCAGCAGTAACCGAGGAATTCCATCCCGGCTTCCGCAACTCGACGGCGAGCTACACTGTCAGCCTGCTGCGACCAAAGGTGATTGCGGACATGAAGCTCCACGATCACGGCTATCGCGTGATCGAGCGGACTATCAGCAATTTCTTCCCCTTTCCCGACACTTACCTGAAACTGGGCGGCGGGCCAGGGCGCACCGAAGCAGAGTTCGCACGCTTTTCGAAGAAGGATGCCGAGGCTTACCCCAAGTATGATGCCGCGCTGGAAAAGGTCGCCAATGTGCTGCGCGACATTTCGCTGCAGACGCCGCCGAATGTCGGCGGCGGGATCGCCGCGCTGAAGTCTGCCGCAATGCAGGGCTGGCCGATCGCCAAGCTCGACATGGCAACGCAGCGTGACCTGCTGGACATCTTCACCAAGTCGGCGCGCGATTTCCTCGATGGCTGGTTCGAAGACGATCACGTGAAGTCGGCATTCGCGTTCGACGCGGTGGTGGGCAACTACGCGGGCGTTTCAACGCCGGGTTCGGCCTATGTCTTGCTCCACCACGTATTCGGCGAAGTGAATGGCAAGCTTGGCGCTTGGGGCCATTCTGTCGGCGGCATGGGGGCGATCACGCAGGCGATGGCCAAGGCATGCGCCGAAGTCGGCGTCGAGATCAGCCTTGAATCGCCGGTGGCGCGGGTTCTGGTGAACAACGGCAAGGCGGCGGGCGTGAAGCTCGAAGGGGGCGAGGAGCTTTATGCGCCGATCGTCGCTGCCAATGTCGGCCCGGCGCTGCTCTACCGGCAACTGGTCGATTCTGCGGATCTCGATGAGGACTTCAACCGCCGGATGAAGGGCTACAAGACAGGGTCCGGCACCTTCCGCATGAACGTCGCGCTATCCGAATTGCCGGACTTCACCGTGCTGCCGGGCAAGGAACAGGCTGAGCATCACACCGCCGGCATCATCATCGCGCCAGGCATGGATTACATGGATCAGGCCTTCATCGATGCCCAGCAGCATGGCTGGTCGAAGAAGCCGATCGTGGAGATCAAGATCCCGAGCACTGTCGACGACAGCCTTGCGCCTCCGGGCCAGCATGTGGCGAGCCTGTTCTGCCAGCAGTTCGATCCGACTATCGATTGGGATGCGCACCGCGAGCAAGTGGCGGATCTGATCATCGATACGGTCACTGACCATGCGCCCAACTTCAAGGGCGCAGTCATTGCGCGCCAGATCCATTCGCCCCTGGATCTTGAGCGCAAGTTCGGGCTTATCGGGGGCGACATCTTCCACGGCACGATGGGTCTCGATCAGCTTTGGGCTGCGCGTCCGGTGCTGGGCCACGGTGACTATCGCTCGCCGATCAAGGGGCTCTACATGTGCGGATCGGGGACCCATCCCGGTGGCGGCGTGACCGGAGCGCCCGGCCACAACGCGGCGCATGAGATCATCCGTGACCGCTCTGTACTGTGGAAGCTGCTGCATCGCGCCTGACCCATAGATAGACCGGCAAGCCGAGCGCGATGAACCCTGCGCCGTAGGTGAGGGCCTCTATCCCGAGGCCCCACGCGGCCCAGGCGATGAAGCCTGCACCCACCAGCGCTGCCGCAACCAGCACGCGCTCTGTCGGCAACAGACGCACCGCTGCGAGCACTGCGAGGAAGTACGACAGCATCCCCGCAGCAAGGCTGACCGAGGCGATGAAGGCGAACAGGTCGCCCATGCCGCGCCCGTAGTTGAGCAGCGTGACGATGCTCAGCAGGATGCTCGACACGACATGCGAGCGCACCGGCGTTCCCCGGGCACCTTCCGTGGCGAACCAGCGGGGGAAGACGCCGCCCTTGGCCATCGCCCAGGGAACCTCGCCCTGAAGCAGGATGAACCCGTTCAAGGTGCCGAAAGCGCTGATCGCGGCAAAGACGGCCACAATCTGCCCCACGCCGGATCCGAAGAAACGCGCCAGAAAATCGGCTACGGGCGCAGGAGAAGCGGCAGCGGCTTGCATTGGCATGTAGAGCGCAAAGGCTGTGGAAATCCCGATGTAGACGAACCCGGTCAGGGCAACGCCGATCAGGGTCGCACGCGGGACAACGCTCGCGGCATTTTCGACCTTGTCGGCCGGCACTGTCGCGGATTCGAGCCCGAGGAAGCCCCAGAATGTCAGCCCGGCCGCCGTTGCAACCACCGCGCCCGATAGCGGCACTGCTGGTTGCACGGCTTGCGGTGCGCCAGTCAGCAGCAGCCAGACTGTAAGGGCAATCAACCCCACCAGTGGCACCAGCTTCAACGCCGTGGTCACTACCGAGACATCGCCCGCGGCCCGGACACCGCGAATGTTCACGGCAGTGAGCAGCCAGACGCAGGCCACCGAAAGCACTGCTGGCAGGCCGGGAATGCGGCCCATGGCCGGCACGATCAGGCTGAGGTTCGATACGACTGCGACAGCGACTGCCCCATTCCCCGCCCAGACCATCGTCCAGTAGGACCAGGCGGTGACAAAGCCTCCTACCGGTCCGAATGCGGCCTGCGCATAGGCATAGGGACCTCCCGCCAAGGGCAGGCGCGCGCCAAGGCGAGCGAATGTGAAAGCAAGGCACAACGCACCGCCAAGCGTCACCGCCCAGCCAATCAGCTGGTTGTGGCCCAGGGGAGCAAGCGTTGCCGGCAGGATATAGATCCCCGAACCGATCATGTTGCCCACGACCAGCGCCAGGGTCATCCAGAAGCCCAGCTTGCGCGTTGCTGTCATAGGCTGCGGGTTCCCTTCATTGCGGTTGGGTGAAGACTAGCGCTTGATCGCGAGGCGTCACCATGTTTGTGATGCTGCTGATGACCAATGTGACCACGTCTTCGCCCCGCATTGCTGCACCGGTCTACGATCCGCGGCTTGTCCGTGCGGCAATCGCCATGAACGAGAACGACTTGCCGACAGCCGAGCCGCTTCTGCGGTCCCTGCTGAAGGATGATCCCTTCGATGTACGTGCTATCCGTCTGTTTGCGGAACTTGCCGGGCGTATCGGGCGCTATAACGACGCGGAGAACCTGTTGCGGAGGGCAATCGAGCTTGCTCCGCAATTCACGGCAGCAAGGGCGAACCTCGCGCTGGTCCTCTACCGCACAAATCGGGCGCCAGAGGCGCTTGAAGAGTTGGCCAAAGTCACGGCAGACGATCCGGACAATGCCGGGCACGCCAACCTGCAGGCAGCAGCCTATGGGCGCATCGGTGAGTTCGACGAGGCGCTTGCACTTTACCAACAGGTGCTCAGGCAAGCGCCCAACCAGCCCCGCGTCTGGATGAGTTATGGCCATATGCTCAAGACCGTAGGGCGGCAGGCCGAGGGCATCGCGGCCTACCGCAAGGCCATCGAACTTCTGCCCGTGCTTGGTGAAGCATGGTGGAGCCTGGCGAACCTGAAGACCGTGAAGTTCACCGATGAGGACATCGCCGCCATGCAGCAGGCACTGGCGCGCACAGATTTGGCCGTAGAGGATCGCTGGCATCTGGATTTTGCACTCGGCAAAGCTTTCGAGGATCGAGGAGAGGCGGAGGCGTCGTTTGCGCACTACGCGGCGGGCAACGAATTGCGCGGTCGTCGGATGCCATACCGGGCGGAAGACACGACCCAGAATGTGAACGCTGCGATTGCTGCATTTACGCCGGCAGTTGTCGCAGGTTTGCAAGGGAAGGGGTGTGCAGCGCCTGATCCCATCTTCGTCCTTGGCATGCCCCGCGCCGGCTCGACGCTCGTCGAGCAAATCCTGTCCAGTCACTCGCAGGTGGAAGGGACGAGCGAACTTTCCGACATCGGCTTCCTTGCGCGCAGTGTCGAAGGCTATCCCGAAGCCATTTCAGCTCTCGATGGAGAAGAATTGCGAAAGCTTGGCGAAGCCTACCTCGCGCGAACCCGGGTGCAACGACATACGCGGCGGCCGCTGTTCATCGACAAGATGCCTAACAATTGGCTGCATGTGCCGTTCATCCATGCAATCCTGCCGAACGCCAAGATCATCGATGCCCGTCGTCATCCGCTCGCGTGCTGCTTTTCGAACTACAAGCAGCATTTCGCACGGGGGCAGGGTTTCAGTTATTCACTGGACGACATGGGCCGCTATTACCGCGACTATGTGCGGGCGATGGCGCATTTCGATCGCGTGCTCCCCGGCGTGGTCCACCGGGTCCTTTATGAGCGGATGGTTGATCAGACGGAAACCGAAGTGAGGGTGCTTCTGGCCCATTGCGGGCTGCCATTCGAGGATGCTTGCCTTTCGTTCCATGAAACCGAGCGCGCGGTGCGGACTGCGAGTTCCGAACAGGTGCGTCGACCAATTTTCCGAGACGGAACAGAGGCATGGAAGCCGTTCGAGCAGTGGCTCGAACCCCTCAAGTCGGTGTTGGGAGAGGTTCTCGATGCCTATCCGGACGTGCCTGCAGCCTTCGGAACCGACATCGTTGTAAATTAGCCACGCCTTCTGGGTTAACGCCCGCTTCGTGCAGTATCCCGCTTGACGATACGGATCGCGGAAGAGCAGCATTGTCGCGCAAAACAGAAACATGAGGGTAAATTCTGCTATGCGCGGGTACACCAAGATCAATCGTCGTACGCAGTTGGCCAAGGTTCTCATGCTGGCGGGGGCGACCTTAACTTTCCCTGCGATGGCGCAAGAGGCGCAGACAGATGCTGCGGAATCCGATCCCAACGTAATCATCGTAACCGCGCAAAAGCGCAGCGAAAATCTGCAGAACGTACCCATTTCGATTCAGGCTCTCGGCACGCAGAAGCTGGAGCAACTCGGCGTTGCCAGCTTTACCGACTATGCGCAGCAGTTGCCTTCGGTGACGTTCCAGGCCCTTGGTGGAACGCCAGGTACGAACGTCGTCTACATGCGCGGTGTTGCCTCGGGCGGCGATGGCAATCACTCTGGCTCGCTGCCGTCGGTCGGTGTCTATCTCGACGAGCAACCGGTTACCACCATCGGCGGCAACCTTGACGTACACGTCTATGACATCGCCCGCATCGAAAGCCTCTCTGGCCCGCAGGGCACGCTCTACGGTGCATCGTCCGAGGCCGGGACAATTCGCATTATCACCAACAAGCCCGATACGTCCGGCTTCTACGGCAGCGTCGACGGCGAGGTGAACACGGTCCACAAGGGCGGACAGGGCTACAAGCTCGAAGGCATGATCAACGCGCCGCTGTCCTCCAACGCGGCTTTGCGTGTGGTGGGCTGGTATCAGCGCGATGCCGGCTTCATCGATAATGTGCCAGGCACGCGCACGTTCTGCGGCACGCCGACCTTCGACGACGAAGATAACATTAACGGCTGCATCAAGGATGGCGTCAGCGTGAACAACGCGGCCTTCGTCAAGAAGGATTACAATTACACCGACATCTACGGCGGCCGCGCGGCGCTCAAGGTCGATCTGGACGAAAGCTGGACCGTGACGCCGCAGTTCATGTACCAGGAAACCAAGAGCCGCGGGTCATATGGATATGATCCGTCGGTCGGCGACCTTCAGGTCCAGCACTTCTTCCCGGAGTTCCGCAACGACAAGTTCTGGCAGGCCGCGCTGACGATTGAAGGCAAGTTCGGTAACTGGGACGTTACCTATGCAGGCGCATATCTTGATCGCAAGACGTTCCAATCAAGCGATTACACGGATTATTCGGAAGCCTATGACTCGCTCTATGAGTCCGTCGGTGGTCTTGCCAACTATTTCTATTATCAAGATTCTTTGGGTAACACGATTGATCCCCGGCAGAAGGTTCTGGGGAGTGATCACTTCAAGAAATTGAGCCAGGAGTTCCGCGTTGCTTCGCCCTCGTCGGACCCGTTCCGCTTCGTTGGCGGCCTTTTCTATCAATACCAGTCGAACCTGATCCATCAGGACTACCAGATTGCAAATCTGGGGCCGCTGGTCTCAGTCAACGGCCTTCCGGGTACGCTCTGGTTGACCCAGCAGAAGCGCGTCGATCAAGACTACGCGGCGTTTGGTGAATTCAGCCTCGACGTTTCACCGACGGTGACGCTGACTGCGGGCGGACGCGCATTTATCTATGACAATACGCTGGTCGGCTTCTTCGGCTTCGGGCGCAATCCTGCCTTCATCCAGGGTGCGGACGACAATCCTCCTCCGAATGCTGCGGGCTCATCGCGGACCGGTGTGGCTGCGTGCTTCACGCAATCCGGTCTGCGGCTGCGCGATGCGCAATTGGCCGGGCAAACCAATACGACTTTGCTGCCGCCAGAGGTTGCCGGCAGTCCTTGTACGAACCTTGGCGTCTACACCACAGATGGTATCAAGCCGGTCAAGGCGTCCGGGACGGGCGGCACCTACCGCTTCAACGCAACGTGGAAGCCCAATAGTGACATGCTCGCCTATGCGACCGTTTCACGAGGCTTCCGCCCAGGCGGCATCAATCGTCGCGGCGATTTCGGAGCCTATCAGCCGGATTACCTGACCAATTACGAGATTGGCTTCAAGACGACGCTGGCCAACGGTCTGCTTCGCCTGAATGGCGCGGTGTATCAGCAGGACTGGAAGAACTTCCAGTTTGCGTATCTCGGGCCGAACAGCTTCACGATCATCACCAATGGACCGAATGCGCGCATTCGCGGCTTCGATCTCGATGCCGCTATCTCGCTCGATCGTCTGAGCATCAATCTTTCGGGGGCCTACACCGACGCCAAGATCAGGAACAATCTTTGCGCTGCAGTCGATCCGACCTTTACCTGTTCTGACCCCGACAACAGCATAAGTGCGCCTGCAGGAACGCGCCTGCCGATCACGCCGCAGTGGAAGATGAGCGGGACCGCGCGCTACACCGTGCCGATCGGCGGGGGCAAGGTCTACGGACAAGTCAACGCGACGTACCAGAGTTCGGCAAGCTCGGACCTTCGCGTTGATTTTGCAGCGGCGCAGGGGCGGCTCGAAGGCTTCGGTCAGGTCAATCTTGCGATCGGGGGTGAGTGGTCGACGTATTCGATCGAAGCCTTCGTGCGGAACCTGACCGACGAGCGCGGCCAACTGTCGCGTTTTGTGCAGTGCGGCGCCTGCACGCAGCGACCCTACATTGTGCCCACGACACCGCGGATGTTCGGGCTGCGGGCCGGCGCGAAGTTCTGAATTTTCCGGGCCCGGTCTGGATCAAATCCGGCCGGGCTCACCCATCCTGACAAGTTCGGCGAGCGTTTCGGTAACGGGGGCAGCAAGCCCTGCGCGTCTTGCCGCGGCGACGATCTCGCCGTTGATCGCCTCTATCTCTGTTGCGCGACCGGCTTGCCTGTCTTGCAGCATGGATGGCTTGTGCGCGCGGTGGTTGGTCAGCGCGAAATCTGTCTTGGCGAAAAGCCGGTCCCGATCCATGCGGATACCCTGGGCGCGGGCCACTGCAATTGTTTCTTCTATCACTGCTGTGGCAATTCTTCGGCCTTCAGGGCAATCGAGGCCACCGACCGGGGAGCCGAGTATCGTCGCAAGAGCGTTCAGCGCAGCATTGAACGCTGCTTTCTCCCAGATTGCTGCAAGGACAAAGGGATCATGCTGCGCTTCCATCGCTGCAGCATTTAGACATGCCACGGCCTCGAGCGCCGATTCTTCGCCATTTGGCACTAATGATCCCAGCCAGACGTGGCCTGTTCCATGCGCCGCCACGGCGTTGGGAGGCGACAGGTCTGCTGGCCAATCCGTAACGCCAACTAGCGTGCGGTCCGGTCTGAATACTTCCGAAATGGCTTCGGCATTGCCCAGGCCATTCTGAAGCGTCAAAGCGGAGCAGTGCCCATCGGCAAGGTGGGCAACGGATTGAATAGCAGCTCGGCTGTGCATGGCCTTTGTGAACAGCAGCAACAGATCTGCGTGGGGTGCATCGGCTGCCAGTGCAGTGCCGACAGCTACGACGTCTTTGCCGCGTTCGTCGTTCAACTCGACGCCCCTCTCTGCGATCTGCCCGAGGCGGTCCGCATCAATGTCCACCATTGTGACGGTCCTTCCTGCACGGGCCAGACGTGCCGCGAAAAGGCATCCCATGGCTCCGGCACCCAGCACCACCACTCGTTCCATGCTTCCTCCATGCGTGGTTGGATTACGCCAGATGCCCAACTCCGTTTCACTTATGGGGTCCCGAGCGATATAACAATTGTGCGTATGCCAATCGCGCCGCAGACTTTGCACCCTGTGAACCTCGAGGAGCACGATGCCGACAGTTCGAGAAGTTTCGATAGGGGTGATGCGCGAACTCGGGATGACCACCGTTTTCGGAAATCCGGGTTCGACCGAGTTGCCCATGTTCCGCGATTTTCCGGCAGACTTTCGCTATGTGATGGGACTGCAGGAAAGCGTCGTCCTGGGCATGGCCGATGGATATGCGCAAGGAATGGGCCGCGCGGCGTTCGTCAATCTCCATAGTTCGGCCGGGGTCGGGCATGCTTTGGGAAACCTGTTTACCGCATTCAAGAACCAGACGCCGCTGGTGGTGACGGCGGGGCAACAGGCTCGCTCCATACTGCCATATGAGCCATTTCTTTTTGCAGAACGTGCCAGCGAGTTTCCTCGGCCATTTGTGAAATGGTCGTGCGAGCCGGCGCGCGCGGAAGATGTGCCCGCGGCCATTCATCGCGCGTGGCTGGTGGCAATGGAGCCGCCACGGGGGCCGACCTTTGTTTCGATACCGATTGACGACTGGGACCGCGAATGTGGGCCCTTCGCAGTGCGCAAGGTTCATGCCGCGTGCGCTCCAGACAATCTTGCGCTGGCAGAGTGCGCCAATGCTCTGGCGCGTTCCGATCGCCCTGCGCTGGTTGTTGGAGCAGGTGTTGCGCGCGACGGGGCATGGGACGAGGTCGTCGCGCTGGCGGAAAGGCATAATGCCGCGGTCTGGGTTGCGCCGATGTCCGCACGCTGCAGCTTTCCGGAAGATCACCCGCTCTTCGCAGGCTTTCTCACGGCGGCGCGCGAGGCCATAGTTTCGGCTCTTGCTCCATACGACTTCGTTCTGTCGCTCGGCGGCCCCATGAACTTGTATCATGTCGAAGGGACCGGCCCCCACGTTCCCGAGAACTGCGAAGTCTGGCTGATCGGCGACAATCATGTGCACGCAGCGTGGGCGCCTGCGGGAACGGCAATAGTTAGCAACTGCAAGTTGGCGATTGATGCGATGCTTGCCGAGGACGGCCTTGCGCAACGAGCGGCACCCTTGTCGCGATCGGTCCCCGAACTGCTTGATGGTAAGGTCATGTCCGACGCATTCGTACTGCAGCGGCTCGCCGCGCTGCGTGACCCGCACAGCATCATCGTCGAGGAGGCCCCCTCCAGCCGTGGGGCGATGCATGATCGCTTGCCGATCCTGCACAAGGATACCTTCTATACCACCGCCAGCGGCGGGTTGGGACATGGCCTGCCCGCTGCAGTTGGCATGGCGATGGCGCGCCCGGACGAGAAGGTCATCGCCGTGCTCGGAGATGGTTCTGCCATGTACGCGATCCAGGGATTGCATGCCGCGGTGCAGCATGGCCTTTCGGTCAGTTTCATCATCATCAAGAACAACCGCTACGAAGCACTGCATCATTTCGGACATCACTTCGGGATGCAGGAACTTGTCGGGACCAGGTTTCCGGAACTGGACTTCTGCAAGATCGCCGAAGGCCATGGGCTTTCGGCGCGTAGAGCCGATGATCCTGCGTCGCTTGATGCGGCGCTTGCATGGTCGCTGGCTTCAAGGGAGCCCACGCTTGTCGAGGCGGTCGTCCCATGAACCTGCGCCTGACAGACCTGATTGACGACAGGCCTGATGAAGGCGTGTTCCGGGTCAACCGTGCAATCTTTACCGAACAGCGCGTGTTTGATGCCGAGATCCACCGGTTGTTCGAAGGTGGCTGGATTTTCCTCGGCCTTGAAAGCCAGGCCGGCGAGGCACACGACTTCTTCACAACCTACGCTGGACGTGTGCCGATACTGGTCCAACGGGATGGCGAAGGCATCCTGCGAGGCTTCATCAACTCCTGTCCCCACAAGGGAGCACGCCTTGCGCAGGTCCGACAGGGCAACGCGCGCCTGCATGTCTGCCCCTACCATAGCTGGTCCTTCGACAGCGCGGGCAGGAACAGAGCGGTGAAATGGAAGGGGGCCGGGTGTTACGCGCAGGCTTTCGATCAAGACGATCACGGACTTGCGCATTTGCCGCAGTTTGCCAACTACCGTGGTTTCCTGTTTGGCAGTCTGGCGGCTGACGTCCAGCCTCTGGCGGACTACCTTGGCGAAGCGGCCAAGTTGCTCGACCTCGTTGCGGACCAGAGCGCGGATGGCGTGGAACTCGTACCCGGTCAGGTTACCTTTACCTTCGAGGCCAACTGGAAGCTGCAACTGGAGAATTGTTCAGACGCTTATCATTTCACGTCTGCTCATCCGTCCTACATCCGGGTTCTGGAGCGACGGCAGAAGGAATTGAGTGCCGACGTGGTCGCTTCCGTCTGGGAAAACAGCGATTACTGGAAAGAGGATACGCAGGGCATCGGCGGTGGCAGTTTCAGCTTTGCCAATGGTCACGTGCTGAACTGGGGTGTGTTTGGCGTGACGCCGGCCATACCCTTGTATGAACGGGCGGAAGCGCTTGCTGCGCAGCATGGCGAGGCAAAGCGCGACTGGATGTTCAACATGCGCAACCTCACGATCTTTCCGAACCTGCAGATCGCAGAGAATGCTTCTAGTCAGCTGCGCGTGATACGTCCGCTCGGGCCGGGGCTTACGGAAATGCGAACCTGGTGCATCGCACCGAAAGGGGAGAGTGATGCAGCCAGGCGTCAGCGCATTCGTCAGTACGAGGACTTCTTCAATCCCACTGGCATGGCCACGCCGGACGACACGGTATCGTACGAGAACTGCCAGATCGGCTTTGCTGCCGAAATCGAGCCATGGCTCCAGGGTTATGCACGAGGGATGACCGCGTCTGCCGCAGGGGGAAATCGCTTCTCGGACAGAATTGATCTCTATCCCGAACGCAGTGTGCTGGCGGATTCTCAGCTGTGCGACGAGACGCTGTATCACAGCTACTATCGCACGTGGGCAAAGCGCATGAGCGCGGAGTTTGCAGAGTGACGCCGGCAATAACGCGCAAGGAGGCCGAGGAACTTCTGTATCTGGAGGCCTTGCTGATCGATACAGGGCGCTTCGACGAGTGGCTGGACCTGTTTACTGCAGACGTGGAATTCTGGATGCCCGCGTGGCGTGATGAGACAACCCCAACCTCTGACCCGGATCGCGAGTTATCGCTGATCTACTACAAGGGGCGCCGCAACCTTGAGGATCGGGTCATGCGGCTTACGTCCGGTTTGTCGACTGCTTCCTCACCCTTGCCGCGCGTGGTTCACCAAGTCACGAACGTCCTGTTGTCAGGCGCGGGCGAGGGATGGGCCGAGGTGTCCGCAGCCTTTACCTGCCACCGCCATGACGTGCGGATGAACCGTTCGGACTGCTTCTTCGGACGTTACGAATACCGGCTGGTCAATTCCGACGGACCGTGGCGGATCGCGCGCAAGAAGATCTTTCTTCTCAACGACACGATCCCCACCGTGGTCGATATCAACGCCGTTTGATCAGGCGAGGACTTCCGCAACTGGAACGTAATCGTACCCGAGTTCGCGGGCGACCGCTTCATAGGTCACTTTGCCTTCGTGAACATTGAGGCCCTCGGCAAGGTTGGGGTCGGCCTTCAACGCTGCCTTCCAGCCCATGTTGGCAATACGCAGCGCGTGGGGCAGGGTGACGTTGTTTAACGCGTAGGTGCTGGTGCGTGCGACAGCGCCCGGCATGTTCGCGACGCAATAGTGAACGACCCCGTCGACGATGTAGGTCGGCTCGGCATGGGTGGTGGCCTTTGAGGTTTCGAAGCAGCCGCCCTGATCGATTGCGACGTCCACCAGCACGGCGCCCGGCTTCATGGTAGACAGCATGTCACGCGTGACGAGCTTCGGCGCGGCGGCCCCGGGGATCAGCACGGCGCCGATGACCAGATCAGCATCGGCAATGAGAGAGGCAAGTGCAGCCTTGCCTGAATAGAGCGTGCGGGCGCGGCCTTCGAAGTGGTTGTCGAGGCGCTCCAGCACGTCAGGATCGCGATCAAGGATGGTGACGTCGGCGCCAAGGCCTACGGCCATTTGCGCCGCGTTGAAGCCGACAACGCCGCCGCCAATCACCACGACCTTTCCAGGCAGCACCCCGGGGACGCCGCCGAGCAGTACGCCGCGCCCGCCATGGGCTTTTTCCAGAGCTGTCGCGCCTGCCTGAATGGCCATGCGGCCGGCAACCTGGCTCATCGGCTTGAGAAGGGGGAGGGTGTTGCCCAAGCCCGTCACCGTCTCATAGGCAATGGCCGTCACGCCGGACTTCACAAGGTCTGCAGTCTGCTCGGGATCGGGAGCGAGGTGGAGATAGGTGTAGAGGATCTGGCCCTTGCGAAGCATCGCCCGTTCAACCGCCTGCGGTTCCTTGACCTTCACGACCATCTCGCACCCGTCGAACACTGTCCTGGCGTCAGCCTTGATCAGGGCGCCAGCAGATTCATAGTCCGCATCGCTGGCCCCAATGCCGTTGCCTGCGCCGGTTTCCACCCACACTTCGTGCCCATGAGCAGCCAATTCCCGAACGCTCTCAGGCGTCAGGCCGACGCGATATTCGTGGTTCTTGATTTCCTTGACGGTGCCGACGCGCATTGGATCGTTCCCCTGAAACAGGTCTATTCAATGCTGGAAGAGTATCGCGGCGCAGGCGGCAGTTCTTGCCTATTTTTCACGTTGAACACGCTTCAGATGGTGATATTTTCGGCGAAGTACAGAATTATTGGGAAATTTGCCTTTGGATCGTGCAGATCTCGCCCTGCTTGAAGCTTTACAGGACGACTCGTCCTTGTCCGTGTCGGACCTTGCCGAGAAGGTGGCGCTGTCCTCATCCGCCTGCCATCGTCGCATCAAGGCGCTGGAGCAGAGCGGCGTAATTGCGCGTTACGGCGCGGTTTTGGATCCCCGCGCTCTTGGCCTGTCGGTTGAAGTGTTCGTGGAGATTACACTGACCAGCCAGAGCCGCGAGGCAATGGACCGCTTCGAACGCTCGGTCTGCGATTTCGACGAAATTCTCGAATGCCACCTGATGTCCGGTTCGGCGGACTATATCTTGCGCGTGGCGGCAAAAGATCTGGAGCAATACGATTGGGTGCACCGCGAGTGCCTTGCTCGCCTGCCCGGTGTCTCTGCGATGAGATCCAGCTTTTCCCTGCGCCGGATAAAGCAGATGCGGGGATATCCTGTCAGGATTGGCGGACTCAGGAGTGGCGCAGCCCCTTGATCTCGCTTTCGCTGATGGTCTTGACCAACAGCACGAACGAATGCGCTGCAATGCGTTCGATCTGCGGCATCCGGGGTTCGAACGGCTTGTCGTGCCCAGCGAAGATGGTCATTCCCTCCATGGATCCGGAAATGAAAAGCGCCACCGTTTCCCGGCTGGCCTCATCCAGATCTGGACGCATTTCGGCGATGATCTCGAGAAGCGGCGCGCGCGCACGGACGTAGAGCTCCTGGATGCGTTCAAGGACGAACGTGTCGTGGTTCGACAGCGCCCAAAGCTCCGGAAAGAAATTGGTCGTCTTCTTCGATCGGATGTCGTCCAGGATAAGATTGCAAACCCGGCGCAGCCGTTCCTCTGCCGGTACGCCCGGCATGTGCACGATCTCGACGAACTCGACTTCGTAGCTGCGGATCACGGCTTCGAGCAGCTCCCGAACCAGGTCTTCGCGGCTTCTGTAGTGGTATGTCAGGTTGCCGAACTTCATGCCGCTAGCAGCCGCGACTCGGCGCATCGACATGGCTCGGTATCCCTCTTCGATCAGGATCGATAGCGCCGTGCGAAGAATGTGTTCGCGCGTTTCATGACCCTTGACGTAGCCACCTTCACGCTCCGGCATGACCATGTCCGTCACGTACTTCGGCGCATCATCAGCCTGATTCATCACAATAACCCTTCATCCTATTCACATCATATCGCCGCTTCGAAAACCTGTCATAGGCTAAATTTAGGTCACTTGACAGATTTGTTGCTCCTCTGAGACTATGGTCCCCAGCCGATGAGCAAGTTCGGCGGACAAGGGAGTGCCGGCATGAGAATTGTTGGGTTGACCATGGCTTTCACTCTGACGATCAGTGTGGTCGCCGGGGCTGCTGCAGCTAACCCCGGCAAAGAGACATCTCCGTTTCCCAAGGCGCTGCCGGAAGAGCCCATTCCTTCAATCCAGAGTTTGCCAGCAGCCTGGCCCGCAGCATGGGTGCTGATCCACGACTTCCATTTCAGCTCGATCGTCGATGGTCGGGTGATGCTCGTGGACACTACGTCCGAAGACCAGCCTCTGAAGGGAATCGTGCGCGCTGCGCAGTTCGCCAACATGCTCGTCTCTCCTCGGCGCGGAGAGGTCTTGACGGCAGAGACCTTTTACTCGCGCTTGACGCGTGGTGATCGGACAGATGCGATTACCATTTGGGACATGGCCACGCTTCAGCCGAAAGGTGAAATTGTGTTGCCGGGCGGTAAGCGCCAGCAGTCAGTCACCTACCCACAGCTGTTCCAGTTCACCAATGCGGACAAGTGGGCACTTGTCGCAAATTTCACGCCTGCTCAGTCGGTTAGCGTTGTCGACCTCGACTCGCGGAAAGTACTGGCGGAGGTCGATCTGCCCGGCTGCGCGCAGATATACCCCACCGGTGAGCGTGGGTTTTCAAATTTCTGCGCTGATGGCTCTATCCTGAGCGTGGCCCTTGGGGCCGATGGGCAGGCGGTGTCCTCCAAGACCGTCGAGAAAGTCCAGGATATCGACAACCAGCCGCTGTTCAGCACTCCGGCATGGGTCGGGCGCACGGCCTGGTTTGTCAGCTATCGGGGGCAGATCAAGGCGTTCGATTTTTCAGGAGATGTTGCGCGCCCGCTGGGCGGCTCCTTCAACATCGGGACCGCCGAAGGTGGCGCGCCGGAATGGCGGCCGGGCGGCTGGCAAGTGATCGCCACCGATGGCGCAGGCAAGCTGTTTGTCCTGATGAGCCCCAATGGCCGCGAGGGTAGCCACAAGGATGGCGGGACCGAAGTCTGGGCCGTCGATACCGCGTCCAAGGCGCGTGTTGCCCGCATTCCCCTGCGCGCAATGGCCTCGGCGATTACGCTGACAAAGGAAAGCAAACCGCAACTTGTCGTCGCTCGCGGTGACGGAGTGATCGATATTCACGATGCCGCAACCGGCGCATTTGTGCGCTCGCTTGGCACTGCAGGTGGTGCCAACCCCATCCTGATCACGGCGCCCTGATATGGCTCCGGTCATTATCTTTCTCGCGATGCTGCTTGCCGGGTCCGCCGTGCACAAGGCAGTCTCTCACCGGCGAATGGCCATCGCAGCGGCACGATTGGTCGGCATGCCTTCGCATGGGCAGCTGCTCTTGATCATCGCGGGTACGCTCGAGGCTACTGCTGCCCTGTGCCTGCTTGCCGCGCCACTTCAGAGGACTGGGGCATTGCTGGGCTCGGTCATATGGCTGGCTTATGCAGCCACGCTCTTGCTGCGTCGTGGACAGAGCTTCGATTGCGGTTGCGATCTTGTGGCCCGTGAAAAGCCGATCGACTGGCCCGCAATTGCTCGTCCCGCGGTGCTCGCCCTGCTTGCCGTTATTGCTTCCACCCTGCCGGCGGCGCCGATCGGACTTGACGCTCCCTTCGCTGCCGCCGGCCTTTTGGCGCTTTATACCAAGGTGCATTGATCAGTACCCATGCGCCCAATGGCGCATTCCGATGGACG
>OFDC01000189.1_pt1 | contig 61807 bp, 47 predicted proteins | sample 1520941 | NCBI WGS metagenome assembly OFDC01 (sample SAMEA94258168, study PRJEB24077) | hot springs metagenome | biome: Aquatic biome; feature: Water | place: India | collected 2012-12-06 | depth 5 m | reverse complement strand
TAGGAAAGCACGTAAGTCGGAATCCCTGCCACTATTTTTGAGGTAGGGATTTTTTTTATTTGTAACTTTGCATAGTCAACTGTCTACTGACGATGGTCGATAGTTTATTAATTTGAAATTATGGCAGAAAAAGCAGCAAAAAAAGTAGATGTAACGAATAAGAAAGCAAGTTTTGAATTTTTCTTTTTGGAGAAATATTCGGCGGGAATGGTTTTGACGGGTACGGAAATAAAATCTATTCGATTGAATAAATTTAGTATGGTCGATGCCTATTGTTTTTTTATCAATAATGAACTTTACGTCAAAAATCTCAATATATCAAAATATGAGCAAGGAACGCACTACAATCACGAACCACTCCGTGATAGAAAACTTTTGTTGAAGAAAAAAGAATTAAAGAAATTGGCTAATAAATTGACAGATAAAGGTTTAACGATAATTCCGACAAGACTTTTTATCAATGATGGTGGTTTGGCAAAGTTGGATATTGCATTAGCAAAAGGTAAAAAACTGTACGATAAGCGAGATAGCATTAAAGAGCGAGACGTTTCTCGTGAACGTATGCGTGAAGACTAATTGAATGGAGACGAGCGATGGAGAATTGATAATGATTGTAATTGAGAGGCTTATTTCGTCTAAAAACGCAAAATCGGTGAATATTTCTGAGATATTCACCGATTTTACTTTTTAAGACTATTGACTTAAAGGATAAATTACAATGTATAAATAAATTGATTTAACTCGCTGATAAATAGCATTTTCCATTCTCAATTATCCATTCTCAATTATCCATTCTCAATTAATACTTACTTAACTTTATCAGGATTCAATAAATCGTAGAATTGGTCAATTTTTGGCATTAATATAATGCGAGTACGACGATTCTTTGCACGATTTTCAGAAGTATCGTTAGTAGTAAGGGCATTAAATTCACCTCTACCTGCTGCAATCAACTTATTAGGGTCAATGCCGAAGTTTTGTTGTAATGTACGCACAACTGATGTAGCACGTTTCACGCTCAAATCCCAGTTGTCGTCAAGGCAGTCGGTTTTGATAGCTACATTATCAGTATAACCTTCAACCATCACCTCTAAATCTGGTCTTGATTTTACGATTTGAGCAATTTTGTTCAACACGGCATTGGCATTTGGTGAAATTTTCGAGCTTCCTGTGCTAAACAACATCTTATCTGAGATATTAATCATCACCACAGTTTTATCAACTTTTACTTCTACATCTTGGTCGTCAAGCCCTTGATTTAATACGCTTTTCAAATTAACCGCCAAAGCCAAATTGATAGAATCTGCTTTTGTACGAGCCGCCTGAATTAAATTGATGTACTTGTCTTTAGTAGCCAGTTGTGATAAAGTTTTGTCGATATTATCATTGGCAGCTTTCGATAACACAGTTAAGTTGCCAACTTGCTCCACTTGTTTATCACGCAGTTTTCTTAAATCAGCAACTTGGTCTTTCAAGTCGTTGATTTGCTGGTCACGCTGTTGAACTGTTGCAAGGGTTGCGTTTTTCTGAGCTTCGCTTTCTTGCTGTAATTTGCTCATACGCTCAAGTTTATCTTTGTAATCTTGTACTGAATCTCCGCATTTGACTAAATCAGCCTGTGCCTTATCGTACTGAGATTGTAAAGCAGTAAGCTTTTTTTTCGCAACGCACGATGTCAGAGATAAGCCTACAAATAAAACGAGTACTGGTTTTAATGACATTTTCATGTTTGATTATTATTTATAATTTGGTTTGAGCTGTAATTAAAAGACAAATTTCTATTGTAAAATTGACAAAATAAAATATTTTAAAAAAAGATTCTTATAATTTATCGACGATTTCAATATTAAATGTGACGTAAGCAGTTTTTGAGTATTTTTAGACTATCTATAAAAGCAGTTAGTAATATATACGTAAAAGCTTTAGAGAAAAGTGGAAGAAATATTATACCAGCCCTCAGAATGGGTATTTTTGGGGAATTTTTTAATAAAGTGTGTGTAAAATATTAGACATTCTTGAAAAACATCAAAAACTTCATTTAATTTGTTTAAATTCTTTATTTGTAAAATTCAACCATAAGAACGTAGTCATGCTAAAAGCACTTAAATTAGATACAACAGCAGAAAAAAACATCAAGACTTGGCTCAAAGGCAAATACGATGCCGAAACCAAAGCCAGTATTCAACAACTCATTGATGATGAGAATGCCACTCAGCTAACCGATTCTTTTTATAAAAATTTAGAATTCGGTACTGGGGGTATGCGTGGTGAGATAGGTGTTGGGTCTAATCGTATGAATAAATATACGGTTGGTGCAGCCACACAAGGTTTGGCAAATTATCTGAATAAGACTTTTGCTGGACAAGAAATTAAAGTAGCAATTGCTCACGATAGCCGTAATTTTTCACCCGAATTTGCTCGTGTTGCAGCTGATATTCTTTCGGCCAATGGCATTACTGTTTATTTGTACAAAGAGCTTCGTCCTACACCACAGCTTTCGTTTACTGTGCGTCAGCTGGGTTGCCAAAGTGGTATTGTTATTACGGCATCGCACAACCCACGTGAATATAACGGCTATAAAGTTTATTGGGTAGATGGCTCGCAGGTAGTTGCTCCGCACGATAAAAATATAGTAGCTGAAGTAAACGCCATTACCAATGTTAAAGATATTAAGTTTAGAGGCGTAAAAAAACGCATCAAGATGATTGGCGAAGTGCTTGATAAAGCTTATTTGAAAGCCGTAAAAAGTATCTGCGTAAATCCAAGAATGATAAAAAAACAATCAGACCTTAACATTGTATTTTCATCAATTCACGGAACGGGTATCACTATGGTTCCAAAAGCTTTAGCTCAACTGGGTTTCACGAATGTAAACATCGTAGAAGAGCAAGCTACACCTGATGGAAACTTCCCGACGGTGGTTTATCCAAATCCAGAAGAGCAAGAAGCTATGAGTTTGGCATTGAAAAAAGCCAAAGAAATCAATGCTGATTTAGTAATAGCAACTGACCCTGATGCCGATCGTGTAGGCATGGCCGTTAAAGACCCGAAAGGCGAGTGGCAATTATTAAATGGAAATCAAGCAGCAAGTTTGATTATCTACTATTTGTTGAAAGCATGGAAAAAAGCCAAAAAATTAACTGGTAATGAATTTGTAGCGAAAACAATCGTAACAACCGATTTGATTGACGAAATGGCAGCCAAAGCGGGTGTAAATTGTTATAATACACTTACAGGTTTCAAATACATTGCTCAAGTAATTAGAGAAATGGAAGGTAAACAAACCTTTATTGGCGGTGGAGAAGAAAGCTACGGTTATTTGATTGGCGATAAAGTGCGTGATAAAGATGCAATTGCAAGTTGTGCCATGATTGCCGAACTAACAGCGTTTGCCAAAAATGAAGGCCTTTCATTGTTTGACTTCTTAGCTGAAATGTACCAAAAGAATGGTTTCTACTACGAAGGACTTATTTCTTTAACTAAGAAAGGCAAAACTGGAGCTGAAGAAATCCAACAAATGATGCTTGATTTTAGAGCAAAACCACCAAAATCATTGGCCGGCTCGAAAGTTATCCGTATGGATGATTACAAATCGCTTATCACAAAAGATTTAAAAACAGGTGAAGAAAAAGCCATTCCAGCAGGCGAAATGGGTATCGAATCATCAAACGTACTTCAATTTTTTACGGCAGATGGTACTAAATTTACCTGTCGCCCATCAGGAACTGAACCAAAAATTAAGTTTTATGTGGGAGTAAGAGCCAAATTGAAGAAAAAAGACGAGTTTGATGCTACTTTAGAGACCCTAAAAGAAAAAGTGAAGTCTATTCAAGTAGAGTTAAATTTAAACTGATATTTAAAAATATTAAGACCTGTAAGGAAGAAAAACTTACAGGTTTTTTTCTATTTAATCAAATGCAAAAGTTTCACCTCGCCCAAGTAAATATCTCAAAATTATTAGAGCCGATTGATAGTCCGTTATTGGCTGATTTCGTTTCACAGCTCGACGAGATAAATGCACTTGCCGAACAAAGCAAAGGTTTCGTATGGCGGCTCAAAGGAGAAAACGAAAACGCAACAGCCCTTAGAGTTTTTGAAGATGATATGATTATCATCAATATGTCAGTTTGGGAAAGTATCGAAGATCTAAAAGAATTTGCGTTTAAAACGGCTCATGCTCAAGTAATGCGAGGGCGAAATAAATGGTTTGCTAAACCCTCCGAAGCAATGCTTGCTTTGTGGTGGATTCCAGAAAGCTATATGCCAACACCCAAAGATGCTAAAGAAAGATTAGAGAGTATCAATAAAAATGGTGCAACTCCTTTTTCATTCACATTTAAAGATGTATTTTTACCCACTGTTTAATCCAATTTGTCAATATCGCCATAAATGTCAAGATTTTGCTTCATAATTGCTTTATTATGCGTTTTAGCAAGTTCTGAGATTTACAGTCAAGATTCCACATTGTTAAATACTACTCTTAAAACTATCATTAGTGAAGTCGAGATAGCAGGAAGAATCAAGCCAATTACAAACACGTATAGCATTGGTTACGAAGATAATGCCATAGAGGTGAGGTTGACTACACAACCACGTATTTCAGAAGTATCATATAGATATAGAATCGTAGAAAATAGTTTTGAGGGAGACAAAACATATCCTTGGGTAACTACAAAAAGCAACGAAATTAGAGTAGATTCGCTAAGTCCTGCCATATACAGATTTGAAATCATTGCAACATCTACCATTAATAATCAATCAAGTAAGCCAATATTCGTAGAATTCAAGATTGAGTATCCGTGGTGGCGTTCGTGGTGGTTTTGGGGAGCTTGTTTTGTGACACTCTTTGGCTTGTTTTATGGCCGAGAGCGTTTCTTGAAATTTTGGGCTGATGAAGAGCAACGCCATTATAAGCAAGTAACCGAACTCGAACTAAGGACTTTGCAGTTGCAAATGAACCCACACTTCGTATTCAATGCACTAAACGCCGTACAGAGTTTTATCCTTACCCGTGATAGTATTTCAGCTAATAACTATCTATCAAAATTTGCTAATCTCATACGCTTGTTCTTAGACTCATCAAGAAGCAAATACATTACACTTTCCGACGAGATAAAATTGCTGAACCTATACGTTGAAATGGAGAAACTCAGATTTGATAATAAATTTGATTACCATTTTGATATTTCGCCCGATGTCAATCAATTTGTTGATATTCCGACGATGATTTTACAACCTTTCATCGAAAATGCAATCAACCATGGTCTTCGATATAAAGAAACAAAAGGGAATTTATACATAAATTTTTATAATCAAGGCAAATTTTTAGTTTGTAAAATAGAAGATGATGGTGTGGGGCGGGAGCGAGCTAAACAGATACAAGCTAAATCTCGAAAAGGGTATCAATCACAGGGCTTAAAGATAACCGAAGAGCGTCTCCGAACATTTAATATGATTGCTGATTCTGATATTCGTTTTTCTATAGCCGACCGAATTACTTCAACAAATGATGCAAATATTGACGTTGGCACTTTAATCGAAATAAAATTCCCAAAATTTGGTTAATACCCAATGATTTTATTCTTTTGTAAAACATAACCTTATCTCACATCTTACTTTTGCTATTAAACTTTTACTCAACAAAACCCGACAAAACAAATTGAAGCATTAAATAGTTGATTAGTAGTAACTTATGTCAAATTAGAAATAGAGCTATTCTGATGTAAGAAGATATTTTTCTTAGCTTGGTGTTTTAAAAAACGTTTTTTAAAAGTCAGATTGGTTAAAATCAAGATTTGCATAATGTATAAGGCTATAATAGTTGATGACGAAAATCGTAGTGTCGAAACCTTGAAGATAATTCTTCAACAGTTTTGTTCAAATGAAGTCGAGATAGTAGGTACTGCTAATTCGATTCAAGAAGCATATACACTTATTCATGCGGTTTCACCTGATATTGTTTTTCTTGATGTAGAGATGCCACATGGCAGTGGGTTCGACCTACTGGAGAGAATACCCAAACCCAATTTTGAAGTAATCTTCACAACAGGCTTTGACCGCTATGCCGTAACAGCCATTAAATTTAGTGCATTAGATTATTTATTGAAACCTATCAATATAGAAGAGGTAAAAGAAGCGGTATCGAAAGCAAAAAAACGTATTGAAGGAAAGCACACGCAGAATAACCTTGAACATCTAATCAATAACTTACGCCACCCAAGAGATAAAACCAATAAAATTCCGATTTCGGTAGTCAATGGATTTCAATTTGTGCCAGTCAATACAATAGTATATTGCGAAGCCGATGATGATTATACCTACATTCACCTAACCGACAGCCAAAAACTTACCGTATCTAAAAATATTAAGGAATTTGAAGATATTTTGGCTAATTATGATTTCTTCCGAATTCACCACTCATTTTTAGTTAATCGAGATTACATCAAGAAATATGTAAAAGGAGAGGGAGGAACCATCCTCACCGAACAAGGTAATGAGCTTCCAGTTTCTCGCCGACGTAAACAAGAATTTTTAGAATGGCTCAATAATTTTTGATAAGTTTTTGACGAAATAAAAATGTGACCGTTTAATCATTTTATTAAATGCTCATGAAAAAGTTAAAAAAAATATAAAAATTGTGCCAAATCTGGAATTCCCTATCAAAAAAGCTACCGTTTAAAAATAAAACCGCCACTTACCGATTTTTAGCCGCCACTTACCGATTTGTAGTTGTACCGTTCAATTATGGAACATAAATTGCTTTCATTATTTCAATAGCATATTTAAGCTTTCCTTTATAAATCGTATGAATAAACTGCTTTACTCAACTCCGATGAGCCTGGAAGGTTTTACGGTAGTTCAAAATGTGGTTAGCCAACCCACTGGAACAAACTTGGCGATGAGAGTTGCGGGCAAACGCAACATGATTCAACTTGGTGACATTTTGTATCTGAAAAGTGCAAAAAACTACACTATCTTTAAATTGAAAGATGGTAGAGAAATCATCAGTTCAAAAACGCTTAGGATTTTTGAAGAAGAGCTTCTTGAAATCTCTAATTTCGTAAGACCTCACCGTTCTTACATTATCAATCTCGAATATGTAGATGATTTGTATTTTAATTGCAGAGGCGGTGAAGTGTTGATTCATGACCAAAAGATATTTATTTCTCGCAGAAAAGCGGCTGATTTCCGTCGTAGTTATCGTAGATTTCTACGTAACACAGGACAAAACGTTTCTTCTACGATTAAATTGAAGACTACGATCCGAGTTTCTTAATAGTACTCGTGGTTAATTTTTACTTTTTGGGTTACGAGGAATAAAGTGCTGGTTTAATCTGGCACTTTATTTTGTTTTACAGTGGTCCTGTACCAAAGGCCTGACCGATTTTCTGCATTTTTTCTCCTTTGCCATTTTGTCCAGTATTGTTTCAGAGTCTTTATTTACGCTAAAATATCTTTTACAGGTGAGTACATGAAGATTCGTGCCATAAATGCACGCAGTTTTGTACTACTATTATTAGATATAAAAAGCAAACATTATAAAGATTATTATGGAAAAAACACTAACATTCAATCATGTTAGCTATTTGTGGGATGAAATGAAAGCCGCGGAATTAGCTCAAAACGAAGTAGATTTGTTTATTTATCGCTCAAATCTGCTTGGTGCTGATTTACGCCTTACAAATTATGCTGGAGGAAATACTTCGTGTAAAATTACTGAAACTGACCCCATTACGGGCGAACCTGCCGAAGTAATGTGGGTAAAAGGCTCAGGCGGTGATATTGGAACCTTAACTAAAAAAGGTTGTGCAAACCTCTATGTTAATAAACTTCACGCTTTAAAGAAAAGATACCGAGGTTTGGCATTTGAAGACGAAATGGTGGCTCTTTTCGACCACTGTTTGTTTGACCCTAAATGTGCTGCACCTTCGATAGACACGCCACTTCACGGGCTTCTTCCTTTCAAACACATCGACCACCTTCATCCTGATGCACTCATTGCGATTGCCGCCAGCAAAGATGGCGAAGCTATTATGAAAGAAATCTGGGGCGATACGATGGCGTGGCTGCCGTGGCAAAAACCAGGTTTCGATTTGGGACTTCAATTATCAAAAACTGTCGAGGAAAATCCGAATCTTCGTGGGGTAATCTTGGGTGGGCACGGATTGTTTACTTGGGGCGATACTTCGTATGATTCTTATATGAATACACTTGAAGTTATCGAAATGGCTTCTGAATATTTGGAGGCTAATTATGGGAAAAAAAGCCCAGTTTTTGGTGGAGCAAAAGTAGAATCAAAGCCAGCCGAAGAGCGTAAATTGGCCGCTGCCGAAATCATGCCTACGTTGCGTGGTTTGGCTTCGAGTTATCGCCTAATGGTTGGACATTTCACCGATGATGCTCGTGTGTTAGAATACGTCAACTCAAATGATTTAGAGCGTTTGGCACAAAAAGGCACGAGTTGCCCTGACCACTTCTTGCGTACAAAAATTCGTCCGATGGTGCTGACTGGCACTACAAAAGAGTCAATCGAAGCTCAGTTTGAGGCTTATCGTGCCGATTATGCTGCTTATTATGAGCGTTGTAAACATAATAACAGCCCTGCCATTCGTGATTCTAACCCAGTCGTGATTCTATATCCGCAAGTGGGCATGTTTACTTTTGCCAAAGACAAACAAACGGCTCGTGTGGCGGCCGAATTTTACACAAATGCCATTAATGTAATGAAAGGTGCAGAGGCAGTTTCAGAATATGTGGGCTTAGATGAACAAGAAGCTTTTAATATTGAATATTGGTTACTGGAAGAAGCAAAATTGCAAAGAATGCCAAAACCAAAGCCTCTATCGGGTAAAGTTGCTTTCGTAACTGGTGGAACTGGTGGAATTGGTAAAGCAATTTGCGAAGAATTATTGAAAGAAGGTGCGTGTGTTGTGGCCGCTGACCGTAATTTATTGAGCGAAACACAAGCTGAGTTGCGTCAGAAATTTGGTAAAGATTCGGCTATTACGACCAATATTGATGTAACGAGTTCGGAGGGTATTGCTGAGTCATTGCGAAATGCTGTTTTGCAGTTTGGAGGTGTTGATATTATCGTAAACTGTGCTGGTCTTTCGATTTCAAAACCTCTCGAAGACCATACAATTGCCGACTGGGATTTATTGCAGGATGTATTGGTAAAAGGGCAGTTCTTGGTGTCACAGGAATCGGTTAGAATCATGCGACAACAGGCAACTGGTGGCGATATTGTGAATATTGCGAGCAAAAATGCCCTTTTTGCTGGACCAAACAACGTGGGCTATGGTACCGCAAAGGCTGCCCAAGCTCACATGACTCGCCTGATGGCTGCCGAACTGGGCAAAGATAAAATCAGAGTAAATACAGTAAATCCAGATGCTGTTTTGCGTGGAAGTAAGATTTGGGAAGGTGAATGGGCCGAAGGCCGTGCAAAAGCTTATGGTATAAAAGTAGAAGATTTACCAAAAATGTATGCGTCACGCACGCTTCTGAACGAAGAAATTCTGACTGAAGATATTGCCAAAGCCGTAAGAGTATTTGTTGATGGAAGTTTATCAAAATCAACTGGAAATATTCTGAACGTTGATGGGGGTGTGGCAGTGGCATTTGTAAGATAAAAGAAAGGTTAAGTGGGTCGGAGAAATTTAACCGACTTTGGTGATATCAGAATGAGTGAATTGCTTAATTCACTCATTTTTATATTTAACCCAAATGAGTTTGTAAAATGAATAATTAGTACATTTTATATTTAACCCAAATGAGTTTGTAAAATGAATAATTAGTACATTTACTGAGCAATTATTCGAAAATGATAGACTTTCAGAAAGACTTGATGGAGACAAGTTTGCATCAAAATATTACGAAAGTTTCCCCAATAATTACATTAAAAAAATGTATAAACTACAATTCAACCCCAACGACAAGACGCCCAAATATAAGCAAATTGTACAGTCAATAGTTGCTGATATTGAGCGGGCGGTTTTGAAAAAAGATGAACAGTTACCATCTATTAGTGAATTAAGTGAAGAGTACTACTTAGCCCGTGATACTGTTGAGAAGGCATATCGTGAACTAAAAGAGCGTGGTTTTATATCATCGGTGCAAGGAAAGGGTTTTTATGTAAACCGAACCGACAATAATAAGATGCGTATCTTGTTGGTTTTCAATAAGTTAAGTTCTTATAAAAAGCTGATTTATTATGCTTTCTTGAAAGTTTTGGGTAATAAAGCTAATGTTGATTTGCAGATTCATCATTATGATGCTCGAATTTTTGCCGAAATCATAGCTAATAATCTCGGAAAGTATAATTATTACGTAGTTATGCCACATTTCTTTCCAGAAAATGACAAGTCTCTTGCCTTAAAAACGCTGGAAAAAATTCCTTCGGAAGAACTCATTTTGCTTGATAAAGATTTACCCGAATATACAAAACCATGTTTGAGTGTTTATCAAGATTTTGAGAAAGATATTTTTGATGCCCTCGACGAACTACATGATTTACTCGAAAAGTATAGCCGAATGGTGCTGGTTTTTCCGAGCGATGGAAATTATCCGAGTGATATTGTGCGGGGTTTTCGTCAGTTTTGTGTAAATTTCGGACGTGAATTTCAGATTAAAGAAAATGCACTTGACGAAGTATTACATACAGGAACGGCTTACTTGGTTGTAGAGGAAACCGATTTGGCCGAATTAGTAAAGAAAACCCGTCAGTCAGACTTAAAACTGGGGGAAGATATTGGTATCATTTCGTTCAACGAAACCACACTAAAAGAGTTATTGGAAATCACGGTAATTACAACTGATTTCGAAACAATGGGCCGAACTGCCGCTGCTCTTTTGCTTGATAAAAAGCAAATAAAGATAAAAAACCCTTTCTACACGATTCGTAGAAAGAGTTTATAATGGATGTGTGTTTTAAGTATTTTTCCTATTATATGAACTAAACTGACTACCAACTTTTCAGACTTAATTAGCCAGTAATTCATCCAATTTAGTCTGATACTCCTTAAATTTATCAAGACCTTGATGATGCCCTCCCTGCAAAGTAGTGAGTGTTTTATCAAGGTTTCTGTTTGTAGTACTTAAAAGTTTGATACTTTGTTTATAAGGTATAATTTCGTCGTCAGTGCCATGAAAAACGTGCATATCGCAACGAACATTCGTGAGCCATTCGTAGGCATTCAGCTTAAATTCAGAAACATATTTAAACGGAAAAATCGGGAAACGACTAAAAGCTACATCTGGCAGACTATAATAAGGGGTTTCGAGAATTAGTTTCTTGACAGCATTTGTTGAAGCAACTTTGATAGCAGCACCGCATCCCAACGAACGGCCATAAAGTACGATTTTGTCAGGATTATAACGTCGGCTTAAATCATCGAAAACGTATTGGGCATCGAATAAGAAATTTTGTTCGTCTAAGCGACCGTTGCTTTTGCCAAAACCTCGGTAGTCATACATCACAACATCGTAGCCACGTTTCGTAAATTCGGAAGCGTATTCGCCCCAACGAGCCAAATTATCGGCATTGCCGTGATAATAGAGCACTACTCCTTTTGATATACTATCTTCAGAAGGAAATCTAAGTGCGTTGAGTTTGACTTCGGGGGCCACAACTACATAAAATTCCTCAGCTTTCGGAAATTCATAGAGGTAATCTTTCGCCAGTTTTTTAGGGTGTAAAATAATAAATCGCTGAAAAAGCACTAATCCTGCAACCAGAACAACGTAAATCGTAAGGGCAATCTGAAGGTATTTTAATTTAAACACGGGTTGAATTTAATGGATAATTGATAATGGAAAATGTTTAAAATTGATGATTTACGAATTAAAAATCTGCAAATCATTCGTAAATCATAATTCGTAATTTAAAAAAGGTGTTTATCAAATATCAAGTCGAATCTATCGAGTAAGATTTCTTCGAGATGTTTATGATATTCGGGAAATGATGGTAAATTATTATGTCCACCACCGTAAATGGGTACTAAACGAGTTTTCTGCGGGGCAAGTTTTGCCAGCTTTACACTCGAACGAAACGGTATCAAGAAATCCTTTGTACCGTGAATGATATAAATTGGGCATTTTACAAACTTAATATATTTATCAGTTCGGATAGAAAACCGCAGAATCATCGAAACTGGTAAAAATGGCAAAAAACGATTAGTTAATTGCGAAAAACTATAATACGGAGCATCGAGAATCAAAGTTTTTGGGTGATTTTTTGAGGCCAGTTTACAAGCAAAACCCGAACCCAACGAGCGTCCGTAAATCACAATGTTTTTTTCGTCGTAGCCTTTAGCGAGCATCTTATGATAAACCACTTGTGAGTCTTCGTACATTCGTTCTTCGTGCCGTTTACCCGTACTTTTTCCGAAGCCTCGGTAATCTATCATCAACACATCATAGTCATGCGAAATGAAATCTTTGGCATATTTTGCCCAACCTTTAATGCTGCGAGTATTTCCATGAAAATAAATAACGAGTCCACGAGTTTCTTCACCTACATCATAAAAAAGCAGTCCATTGATTCTTGCTCCGTCAGGCATATCGAAGAAAAGTTCTTCAAAATGGTCGTCGTACCGAAACTCAAAATCTTGCGATAGCTTTTCGGGTTTAAAAATAAAATATTCCTGTACTTTATAGGCTACTATGCAAATAGTGACGTATAAAACTATTACTAAAACAATGATTTCGGTAACAGACATAGGGCATCGTTTTTAAAACAATGCGAATTTATTAATTTTTAATGATGCACCCAGCACAAGTCGTTAATTATTTGACCTTCTGCCAATTGGCTTGCATCATCGGATGATTCAACGGGTTTTTCGAACTACTTAGATAATTATTTTCGTATTCGTGTACCAGCTCGCCCAAAAGGTCTTTGAGAGTTTCGAGTTTACTTTCGCCCAGCACATTACCAAATTTCTGATTAATATATTTGGTGCAGTTTTGCCAATCAATCATGGCTTGCAGTCCTTTTTCGGTATATTTCACTATCAAGGCACGGGCATCAGTAGGGTCTTTTTCTCCAACCACAAAACCTTCTTCTTGCAATTCTTTGATAAGTTTACTCATGCCTTGTTTTGTCATGCTCGCCGCTGCGGCCAGAGTATTGATGCTCGTACCTTCTACTTCGATATGTACTAGAGCCACAATATGCCCCACTCGGAAGTTTTCGTAGCCTATACCTTTCAGATAATCGCCCGCCAAATCGCTCATGTAGCGATAAGTTCGGTTGAGAAGCTTACCCATCAACCTTGTTTTATTAGCTTTCATTTTGGCAACTTCTGCCAGTAATTCTTCGTTCATTGCTAATTGTGAGACGAATTAGGTAAGGCCTAATTCTCTACATTAAATTCTGATTAAAAGATAAATATACTACAAAGGTACTACAAAAAAAATAATTGTCAACTTACTTGACTAATTTAGTAAACTTAGTTTACTTTGTGCCGTCAAATTAAAATTAATCAAACCAAAGAGCAACTAAAAACTAAAGTAAACGCAAGAAACTGAATACTAAAATGGAAAATACGTCTAAAAAATCGTTTAAAAACTACATTCCACGCATCATACTTTTATTGATTGTGATTGGAGCAGCCACCTACGCTTATCAGAAATACAAATACAACCAAAGTTACGAAACCACTGATAATGCCCAAATCGAAACCTACACCGTGCCAGTTGTGCCAAGAGTAGGCGGCTACGTAAATGCCGTAAACATGAAAGATTTTGAGCAAGTAAAGAAAGGTCAACTATTGGTTGATATTGATGATAGCGAACAACGTTTGGCGTTGGTTGAAATGGAAGCCATGTATCAACAAATGCTTACGGATGTAGAAAGTGCGAAAGCAAGTATCAAAAATGCTACTATGACAATCAGTGCGGCCGAATCGGGGTTGAAAGCAACGGCTTTACGCAAAGAAAAAGCCCAAAAAGATGCCGAGCGTGATGCTAAATTATTTGCCGATAATGCCATCACGAAACGCCAAGTAGATGATAGTAAATCTAATTTGGAAGTGTTGAATGCTCAATATGATAGTCAAAAACAAGACTGGACGGCCTCAAAATCTCGTATTGATGTGCTTACCTCAAATCTTCATAAGGCAGAAGCGGCCTTGGCCGTACAAAGAGCTAAAATTGACCAACAAAAACTGAAACTCACTTACTCGAAAGTTTATGCTTCTGAAAGTGGCAAGATTGGCCGCAAGAGCGTTGAGCCAGGGCAGTTTATTCAACCAGGGCAAACATTGGCCACAATCGTACAAGACTCTCTTTATTGGGTAGTTGCCAATTTCAAAGAAACGCAAATTAGCCGTTTGGCAGTTGGGCAAGAAGTAAATATTAAGTTAGATGCGTTTCCTGACATGGAATTAAAAGGAAAAATCGCTGACTTTTCGGATGCGACAGGGGCAAAATATGCTTTACTACCACCAGATAATGCCAGCGGAAACTTCGTGAAAGTTACGCAGAAAATTCCAGTAAAGATTGCGATTGACGGCGTTGAAAAACTACGTGATAAGCTACGTGCGGGTATGAGTTTGGAGGTTGAGGTGAAAATTAAATAATCAAGGGCTTATGAAGAATAAACCCTTAACTGCGGGAAATTGCAGGGTTGATATTTATGGAAAATACAGAAAATACAAAAAAAACCATTGGTGCAGCACGATTTATTATTGTACTGACAACCGTAACGGCTGCTGTGATGGAGCTACTCGACACCACGATTGTCAATGTAGCTCTCAATCAGATTGCGGGTTCGTTGGGGGCAACGATTGAAGATATTGCTTGGGTGATTACGTCGTATGCCATTGCCAACGTAATCGTGATTCCGATGACGGGTTTCTTGGCTGAATATTTTGGTCGCAAAAACTATTATTTGGCATCAATGATATTGTTTGGTATTGCGTCTTACTTGTGTGGAAATTCGGATACATTGTGGGAATTGGTTTTTTGGAGGTTTATTCAAGGAATTGGTGGAGGTGCATTACTCTCGACTTCACAAGCCATTTTGTTTGATGCTTTTCCAGGAAAAGAACGAGGTATGGCTTCGGGACTTTTCGGAATGGGGATTGTATTGGGGCCAACGCTTGGGCCAAGTTTGGGTGGATACATTGTCGATAACTTTACATGGGGCGATATTTTTTATATCAACGTACCGATTTGTATTGTTGCTACCATTTTAACGATTTTATACATCCCAAGAAAAGAAGGCGAAGGGAAAAACAAAGCCAACATCAAGATTGATTACTTCGGAATTATATTGTTGATTATTGGCATTGGCTCATTGCAGTATATTCTCGAAAAAGGAGAATCGAAAGACTGGTTTCAGTCGAAAGAGATTTCGATAATGGCCTTAGTTGCTGCTCTCGGAATCGTAGGATTTATTAGTAGAGAATTAAACACTGACCACCCAGTAGTAAATCTACGAGTGTTTGCCAATCGAAACTTTGCTTTTTCTTCGATTTTCGTGCTTGTTTCGGGAGTTGGTTTGTTTACGTCGGTTTTTGTTTATCCCGTAATGGTGCAGCGTATTAATGGTTTTACGCCTTACGAAACAGGTTTATCGTTGTTCTTTCCGACTTTAACAATTTTGCCATTGTTCCCGATTTTAGGTAAACGAATGTCGGCTGGAGCATCGCCGATTCCTTTCGTAATTGCTGGAATCTTGATTTTTGCGTTCTTCGGCTTTTACAGTGGAACCGCCACCGCCGATATGGGGAAATGGGATTTTTATCCGATACAGGTTTTGCGTGGTTTAGGCACGGTTATGTTGCAATTACCGCTCATTAATGCCTCGGTTGCTGGTTTGAAACCAAGCGAATTTGGGTCGGGTATTTCGCTTACAAATATGATTCGTCAGCTTGGCGGAGCATTTGGTATTGCCTTGGCCAATAATTATGTGGCTATTCAGTACGCCCAACACCGCTCTGATTTGGTAGCGAATTATACGCCCAATAATCCGTTGTTTCTTGAAAAATTCAATGCTATCAAGATGGGTTTCATGTCTCGCTCGGGCGACATTGCACAGGCATCAACCCAAGCATACCGACAGTTGGAATTAATGCTCGACCGCCAATCGTACTATTTAGCATATTTAGATACTTTCAGAATTGTGGCTGTATTTTTCTTGTGTGTTTTGCCATTAGTGGTATTGTTAAAAACGAAGAAAAAATCGCCCGAAGAAATTGCTGCCGCTGCTAAAGCTGCTGCCGAATCACATTAATTTTAATTAATAGAAGTGAGATAGAAGATATGAGATTTGAGAATGTATTTACACAAACCACTGATAGTAAGCATTTTGTCAGTTCTAAATATTTGTTTTGAGTATGGTTTTTAGTCTAAAATCTACTATCTCGAATCTACTATCTTGAATCTAAAAAATATCAAATTATATGAAAATCAATAAAATATTAATCATTGTTTGCTTGTTTTTAGGTAATGAAGTGCTTGCTCAGAGTAGCGAGCAAGTACTTTCTAAACTTATCAATCAAGCCATCGAATACTCTCCACGAGTGAAAGAGCAACAGCAATTACTCGGCGTTGGCGATTATCGAATAAAAGTGCAAGAAACGGGTCTTAAACCCCAAGTAAGTGGCGATGTGAGTTATTCTCGTGTTGACCCAATTGCCAAAGCAACTTTACCCGTAAACGGCGAGCCACGTGAAATACAATTTCAACCTCATAATAATTATAACGTTGGCGTGAGTGCATCGTATGTGATTTATGACTGGGGAAGATTTAAGGAAGGAGTGAAGAAAACGGTTCTTGAAATTCAGCAACAAACGGGCGGAATCGAGACGCTGAAACATACGTTGGCCTACCAAGTTTCGCAATTATATTATAGCATTATTTATTTACAAAAAGCCATTGTGGTGCAGCAAGACCAAGTAAAATTGGTGCAGGAAAATGGTAAAATCATAGCCGACCGCATAAAAAGTGGTGATGCCCTTGATTATGATGCCGTACAGGTGCAAGTTCGCTACAAAAATGCCGAAATGCGAGTGATAGACCTCCAAGGACAACTCGAAAGACAATACATTTTCTTGAGTTCGTTGATTGGCTCTGATGCAAGAAAATTAATTCCTGCCAATGCCGAATTACAATTTGCTTATGGCAAAACTGATTTGCAAAGTGCTTATAATGAGGCGATTCAGAATAACGTTGATTTGAAAGGATTGCTTACAAAAGAAAGTGTTTTGGCTCAAGAAGTGAAAATTTCGGGTATGAGTAGTTTACCTACATTGGCGGCTAATGCGTCGCTTGGCGTGCGTAATGGTTATTTGCCCGATATTTCAGTTTTAAGACCAAACTCATTAATTGGTGTAAAATTATCTATTCCGATTTATACAGGAAAACGTGGGACGTTTAACACTCAAATTGCTAAAATAAATCTTGATGCGGCCAAACAAGGAACTGAATCACAGAAAGTTCAAATTAGCCGTGACCTCGAAAATGCTTACAATGATATAAAAGTAGCGAATCAGAAAAAGGAATTAGCGGCAAGCAATATTTATCAAGCCGAATATGGTTTGAAATTGGCTAAAAACAGATTAGCGAATGGTGTAAGTACGCCGCTCGAAATTCAATCAGCCGAGACAGGTTTAGAAGAAGCAAAATTCAATTTATTGCAATACGATTATCAGGCACTTTTGGCCAAACTCGAAATCAGTAGATTATCGGGAGTGAAGTTTTGGTGAGAAAAACAGTAGCCCAATTTTCTAAACTGTTCATTAATGCAAATGCAGTTTAGAAAATTGGGCTATCAATTATCAATACAACATTCTGAAACGAATTGTCTCGTCGATGTCTTTGATTTCTTGGATAAACTCGTTGGTGTAACCTTTGCTAATATCCATAATTACGTAGCCAATCGTTTCGTTGGTTTTCAAATACTGACCAATGATATTGATGTGGTGTTTAGCAAAAATATTATTGATTTTGGCCAAAATTCCAGGCACGTTTTGGTGAATGTGTAATAAACGATGTGAATCACGAAGCAATGGCAATTGTACTTCTGGGAAGTTTACGCTGCCCGTTGTGCTACCGTTGTTCATGTATTCGAGCAAACGCTCAGGTACATAAAGTCCGATGCCCTCTTGAGCTTCTTCGGTGCTTCCGCCGATGTGCGGCGTAAGGATTACATTTGGTAAACCACGTAATTCGTTCTCGAATGGCTCGCTGTTAGTTTTTGGTTCGTACGGAAATACGTCAACGCCCGCACCTGCTACTTTACCCGATTTTATGGCTTCTACCAAAGCAGGTACTTCGACTACGTGTCCACGAGCGAGATTCATAAAAATTACGCCATCTTTCATTAATTCAAACTCACGTTTACCAAAAACATTGGTGTTTTCTTTACGACCATCAATGTGCATACTTACCACATCCGAAACTCGTAAAACTTCTTCTAAAGAGCGGCATTTTTTTGCATTTCCGATAGGCATTTTATCGACAATATCGTAGAAATAAACCTCCATACCGAGGGCTTCACCGATAACCGAAAGTTGCGTTCCGATGTGTCCATAACCAATCAAACCCAATTTTTTGCCACGAACCTCGAAGCTATTATTGGCCGATTTATCCCATTTGCCAGCGTGCATTTGATTGCTTTTCGTGAATACATTACGAATCAACAAAATCATTTCGCCAATCGCCAGTTCAACTACTGAGCGAGTATTGCTATATGGTGCATTGAAAACAGCAATGCCTTTTTCGGTACACGTTTTGAGGTCGATTTGGTTTGTTCCGATACAAAATGCCCCAACAGTGATTAGCTTATCGGCATTTTCGAGAACTTTTTTCGTCAAATTTGTTTTTGAACGAAGGCCCAAAATCGAAACTCCTTTGATTTTCTCTGATAATTCTTCCTCGTCCATTGCCCCTTTGTGGGTTTCCACATCGAAACCTTCACGTTTGAATGCTTCAATAGCAACTGAGTGAACATTTTCGAGTAAAAGCACCTTGATGCGGCTTTTTGGATATGATTGGCTGCGAGGCAGTTTATTCAAATACAAAAACTCATCAAGCGATGGCACAATGTGGTCAGCTTTAGCCGTAACTTTCTCACGTTCAACGTTTTCGGTGAAAGCATAGAAGCGATTGGCAAGCCCCGAAGCACGAAGCTCATAGTCGGTATAGCCATCACCAATAGCGTAAACATCGCCATCGAGATTTAATGAACTTAGTAATTTTACTTTACCGTTGGCATGAGCCAAAACGTTATTTTCATCAACACCCATAATCTCACCTTCGGCATTAAACAAAAAAGTATTGGCATAAACGTTTTCTTCTTTTAAGCCCATTTCGGTAACAATCGGCACGATAAACTCTTTGAATCCACCCGAAACAATTAAGATACGGTCGGCATATTCACGCAAAAATTTTTCGTTGCGTTGGAAGGATTCAGACACCTGTGTGTGTAGAAAATCAACTAAGTTATCGAGGTGCGAACGATTTGCTTTTAATAGCTCGATTCGGCGACTGAGAGCTTCCGAAAAAGTAATTTCACCATTCATTCCTTGCTCGGTCAGACTTCTGATTTGAGCAACTACTTTTTCTTGATTGGCACTTCCTGCCAAAGCAATATTGGCGAGTTCGTCAAGGCCTTCTACTTTCGTAAAAGTGCTATCGAAATCTATGATATAATAGGTATTGTTCATGAAAACCCCCAGCCCCTAAAGGGGAGCTATTTTTAAATGAAATAATATTTATTGTAACGCTATTCTGATATGCTCAAAATGATGTTTGGTATGCCAAGCAGCCATGCTTAGTGCTTGTGCTAAAGTGAGATTTATCTGACGTAATGCGTGAAAGAATGTTTTATCAAAATCACTTTCCGACATATTTTTCATCAGTAATGCCCATCTTTTGTGCGTAGCTTCCAGCAACAACAAAGCATCGGTTGGTGGCGTACTGGATATTTCAGCGGTGGCATTCCAAGCATTGATGTTGGCCACAAATCCAACAGGATTTTCGTCAGAAAGAGCTTGTTTGAAACGAGCATAGTGCATGATGTGCATATCTGAAATGTGGGTCAATAATTGACGTACATTCCATGCTCCTTCACGGTAGGATTTGGCCAAATCTTCGTCAGAAAGTTTCTTGGTAAGTCGCTTATACTTAGCAGGATACTTCTCAATGATACCAATATTACGTTCGATTTCTTTGACCGAATAGTTTTTTTTAGGTGTCCACTTTCCGATAGGATACTGTCGTTGTTCGAGTGTCATTGCCGAGAAAGGTTTTGTTGTAAATCCAAATTTACGGACTATTTTAGAACAACAAGTTAGAAAGACTACTGATTTTATAGAAATAAATAAATAGTGAAGAAAGTTCTTTAAATAGTCCTAAAAACAGTAGAATATTTTGTGAAAATTAGTTATTTGTGATTAGTTATTGGGGTAGGTTGATTACTGAGAAATTAGTGGACTGGTTATTGGTGAATTGCTTAGTGGTAGATTAGTTATTGTCAATGTTGTTTTTAAGTACTCGGTGAACCAATCCACCAATTTTCCAATAATAAGTAACTATAACCAATCAAGGAACAGGGTCATAGCCGTGAGAATGGCTCCAAGGGCCGCAACGAGCAATGCGTTTAGCGGTTAACCAAAATCCTTTGAAAAAACCGTGTTTCTGAAATGCTTCGACAGAATACTGAGAACAAGTAGGCGTGTAGCGGCACGATGGCGGAAACCAAGGAGAAATGCCTGCTTGATAGAGTCTTACGAGAAAAATGGCGATGTATTTCATTTTAGATACAAGATTTGAGATACGAGAAACAGGATTTGAAATTTTTGACATTTGAAAAAATATTCTGTATCTCGTATCCAGTATCTCAAATCTTAATTTATTCAAATAATATATAGAGCGTAACCGTGTGTGTTGTCAGACGGTCAACGCCTTGAAGGGGCGTATTTCTATTGTTTACAGGGTCAACGAGGTTGTTGAGTCCGTGTGAAAAATGAATTTCGGGCGAAAACTTGAAATATTCTCTGAAAAATTCAATTCCTGTGCCATATTCGACACTAAAATCGTTAGTTTTTGTAACAAACTGCTGTCTTCTTCTTCTATTCACGGCATTGGTTTCCACGGCATAGCGTAATCCCCCAAATACATACATTCTCACATTTCCACGTCTTTCAGATTTATACTTAAACATCATCGGAAGTTCAAACCAAGCTGTTTCTCTAAGTTCAGTATTTTCTTTAAACTTATTAGGGTCGCTGTCGGGTAGAGCCATATCAATGTATTTATACTCTAACCTTCTGCCATAAATTGCTACCGTAGGCAAAACCCTAAAGTCGAAATAATCGTTGAGTCTGAAATTGGCTAAACCTCCCATTTTTAGACCCAGAACGGGGGGAGAGGTAATGCTATAATAATTGTCTTTATTGACAAAATAGTTATTAAACTTTACATTAAAATAAGTATTTGTTAGACCTAAAAAATAACCAAATCTCAATGTTTTTGCATCATAATCGGCCTGAAAATGGCGACGAGTTTGTTGTGCAAACACACTTTGTGTGAGTACACTTATCAAGAAAAGACTAATTGTAAATCTAAGAAAAGGGATTTTTTTCATAAATAAATTAAAGACTAAAACTCATCAAGGCTTTTTGCCAATGTAAATTGAGCAAACGCCAAACGTAAGCGGAATACATTTTGTCTGACGAAATCCTGCTTTTTCAAATACCTTCAAGAAGTTTTCTCCTTCTGGAAATGCCTTTACTGATTCGGGCAAATAGCTGTAAGCCGAACTATCGTTTGATACTAATCGGCCAATGAAAGGCAGGATTGTTGCGTTGTAAAAATTGTATAATTGCTTAATAACGGGAGTTTTAGGATTCGAAAATTCCATGACCATGCACGTTCCACCCGATTTGGTTACTCGGCACATATCGGTTAGACCTTTTTCAAGATTTTCAAAGTTACGTACTCCAAAAGAAACGATAACGGCATCGAAAGTATTGCTTTCAAACTGCAATTTCTCTGAATCGCCCATTTGAAGTTCGATTTTGCTTTCTAAACCCAGCTTCTTCATTTTCTCACGCCCAAACGATAACATTCCTTCCGAAATATCAACGCCAATTACTTTTTCGGGTTTAAGTTGCTTAACGGCTTCAACGGCCAAATCGCCAGTACCCGTTGCAATATCCAAAATCAATTGTGGTTTTTCGGCACGCAACATCGAAATAGCCTTTTTTCTCCACCAAAAATCAATTCCACCACTGAGCAAATGGTTCAAGAAATCATATTTAGGCGAAACATTATCAAACATTTCGGCAATTTGCTCACGCTTGCTGCTGTCTTTTTCTTTGTAAGGTACTACCATTATCGTAGAGCGATTCAACAAAATCGCTTGTGTATGTTAAAAATAAGTTTACAAAATTACAAAACTACTAATTGATAACTGATTGATTATCAGAAAAGTTTTTGAGAGATACTTTTTGTATATTTGAAATCGAATGAAGAAGAACACAATTTATGCAATATATCAAGCATTATTCCTCTCCGATTGGCGTTTTGGAGATTATCGCAAACGATGATTTCTTGACTCACGTACTGTTTCGAGAAGCCCAAAAGAAGCCAAGCAGACAGTTGGAGGAAACACTCGAAAATTCGCCAATCATTGATGAATCTATTAGGCAGTTTGAGGCTTATTTCGACAAAAAACTTAGAGACTTTGATTTACCTTTACAGACACAAGGAACTGATTTTCAGCGGAATGTGTGGGAATATCTAAAAACCATTCCTTACGGTAAAACCATTTCATATCTTGAATTTTCTCGGAGAATTGGCAATGAAAAAGCCATTCGGGCAGTAGGTACGGCCAATGGAAATAATCCGCTGACGATAATTTTGCCTTGCCACCGAGTCATCGGTTCGGATGGTAGTTTAGTAGGCTATGGTGGCGACTTGTGGCGAAAAGAATGGCTGCTTCGCCACGAAGGAAGTTTGCCTAATCAGGCACAATTGGGTTTATTTTAGTCCTTCAATGGGGGTAACAAATAATTAAAATGTCATTACACAAACTAATCAATAATCTATGGAGACGACTATTAATCAGTCTATTACAACCGAAAAAGAATTTTCATCCTCTTCAAAACTTTTACTGGCTATTCCGCTTTACGTATATGTTAGTGTGATTGCATCCATGTGCGTGATTCTCGGCATCTTGTGGGATATTGCTTGGCACATGAGCATTGGCCGTGATGGCCTTTTTTCGGCTCCGCACGTAGTGACGTACATCGGAGCGGCTGCCGCAGGTATTTTCTCGGGTTATCAGGTTTTGAAAACTTCGTTTTGGGGAAATCAACTCGAAAAAGGCAAAATGGTGAAATTCTGGGGTGTCTTTTACAGTTCTTTAGGTGGACTTTTCTGTATTTGGGGCGGAATTGCTTCGCTTACATCGGCACCATTTGATGATTGGTGGCACAATACTTATGGCCTTGATGTGCAGATTCTTTCTCCTCCACACGCAGTTTTGTTGTTAGGGCTGATGAGCGTACAGATGGGAGCGATGATAGCCGTATTGGCATTTTTGAATCGAAGTGAAAAAGTAAGCTCACTTTCGACCGAAGAAAATGCTAAACGTACAAATCGTTTGCAGTGGATGTTTATTTTTACGGCGGCATTTCTAATCACTTCTATTTTTACATTCCTTTCTGAATCTCTGGGGCGTTGGGCAATGCACGAGCCATCGTTTTATGAAGTTGCCAGTGCTGCATTTCCATTTATTTTGTTTGCTGCGGGTCGGGCTTCCAACAAAAAATGGGGTGCTACCTATATATGTATCATATTTTTGATTTTTCATTGGGCTGTGAATGCTACGCTGAGACTTTTGCCCGCCGAACCTCTTTTGGGGCCGATTCATAATAAAATCACTACCTATCAAACACTCGGTTTTCCGCTGCTTTTATTTATTCCAGCATTTGTCACTGATTGGTTACGAGATAAGTTTTCGACCAAAAACGATTGGATTTTAGCACTCATTTTAGGAGGGGCGTACACAATTATTTTATTTCTCACACACTATCCGTTTGGGACATTTTTACACGAATCTCCATTAGCACGAAATTGGTTTTGGGGTAGCGAATCTTGGTCTTTTCAGAATGATGCTGACTGGGAATATCGCTTTAAATTTGGCCCGTGGAGTAATAAATCATTGAATGAATGGTTAATCGGCATTAGTCTTTCATTTGTTTTTAGCTTTTTATCGACACGCATCGGTCTTGCTTGGGGAAATTGGATGAAACAAGTGCAGCGGTAACCCCCCGCCCCTAAAGGGGAGCTTTTCAATAATCACAAAACCTTAATCAATGAAAAAGATAAATAATATATTAAAATACATTTTAATCCTTCTCCTTAGTTCCCCTTTAGGGGTTAGGGGTCACATTGGCAGTGCTGGCGTTGTGCATGAAGGCAAAGCTGGAAATTATAGCGTACAAGTATATGTAGAGCCTCCCGATGTGATTCCAGGAACTGCCAAAGTTTCGGTCATGGTTGACGGGAACGACATAAAAAGCGTAAAAATGAGTCCGATTTATTATTGGACTGGCGATGAAGGTTCCCCTCGCTCTGATGAGGGAATTATGACCGAAGAAGGCAAATACGAAGGCAAAATTTGGCTCATGGAAAATGGTGCAGCCAGTGTAAAAGTAGTCATTGAAGGAGCAAGAGGTAAAGGCGATGTACTGATTCCGATTGCAGCACTTTCTACGGCTCAACGCCAACTGCCAAGTTCGTTGGGTTGGATTTTGGCAGGTTTAGCTTTGCTTTTGGTTGGAATCATGACCACGATTATTGGAGCAAGTACGGGCGATAGTTTACTGAAAGTAGGAGAGAGTGAAAACAATTCGACTAAGAAACGCCGTCTCGTTGGCTCAACAATTGGAGCTTCGTTTTGTGGATTATTATTGTTTGGTGGAAATATGTGGTGGAATGCCGAAACGGCTGATTATCAACGAAATATCTATCGACCATATACCGCAACATCAAGTGTGAGTTTGAGAAGCGGGCAGAGAATTTTGAATTTTAAGATAGATTCGGCTTCGATTAATGGCCGTTCGACAAGTTTTATCATTCCTGACCATGGGAAACTAATGCACATGTTCTTGGTAAAAGAAGGCTCGATGGAAGTATTTGCTCATTTGCATCCTTCTCGAAAAGATACACTTACCTTTGAAGCTCCGCTACCCAATATGCCCGCAGGAAAATATTTAATTTTTGCCGATGTATTGCGTTATCATAGCTTACAAAATACGATTACTGATACAGTGGAGATTCCACAAACGCCAAAAGTAAATGTAATGCCAACGCTCACGGGTGACTCGGACGATACTTTTGTGGTGACGAATGCAATTAATAAAAGTGCTAATTCGGTGGTTGATGAAAGCATCACGATTTGTGGAAGTCCAGGTGTGAAAACCAAGCTGCAAGATGGTTCAAGCATTGTTTGGGAAGAAAAACCAAACCAAAAACTCATGGCTGGGAAAGTATATGATTTGAAGTTTTCAGTGCTTACACCTGATGGTAAACCTGCCGAATTACAAACGTACTTGGGTATGATGGGCCACGCTGCCGTTATCAAAGATGATGCAAGTGTATATATTCATTTGCACCCCAACGGTACATATTCGTCAACGGCTGTGCAGGTTTTGCAAAAACGTATCGACGAAACTGATAATAAACGTCCAAGACTCAATAACGCAAAACGATTCAGAGATAGTGTTGATAATGTTTTGGCAAAACTTCAGTCAATGACCGAAGCCGAACGAGATAAATTATTGATGGGAAATATGAAACACGAAATCGATGGGCATCATGGTGGACAGGTAACGTTTCCGTATGTTTTTCCGAAGGCTGGGCATTATCGTGTTTGGCTACAAGTAAAGCGTGAAGGGAAAATCTTGACAGGTGTTTTTGATGCCAATGTAATATAAATAGTCCATAGTCAACAGTCCACAAGACCACGGTAATACAATTTATAGTTTGTTTTTAGTTTATCTTCTAAAAATCAGCACAAAAGCTACTAATTTTCTTACTTTTGAGAAATTTAGTAGCTTTTATATTTTACCCTCAAAATCACCTATTGGGGTGAAAAAAAAGTTTTCTTTTCAGCGTTATTTTACAACTTAAAACTATCGTGTGTGAAGCAACTTTTACTCATATTATTAATTACAAGTTCGGTCTTTGCCCAAACTCCAAAAGATAGCCTTTTGAAGCAGTTGAGCATTGCCAAAGCCGATTCGAGCAAACTGAAAATTCTGAATCAAGTTTTTCGTCAAACGATTTTTGTGAATCCGAATGAGGCGTTGGGCTATGCCGAAAAATATTTAAAAACTGCTCAAAAAGCCAATCAGAAAGCCGAAATAGCTCGTGGATTTAATTTTATTGGCATGAGCCAAGCCACATTGGGCAATGCCGATAAAGCAATTCCGTATTACTTAGAAGCCTTGAAGCGTTATCAAGTCTTGAAAGATTCGCTCTACATTGGCATCGGAATGAATAATATCGCAGCGGCTCATCAGGCAAGAGGCGAAGCCAAAGAAACGATTTTATACTTTGAAAATGCCTTAGAAATTTTCAAAAAAATAAAAAATGAGCAATGGATTGGCAATGTTTCTAATAATTTGGCAACGCAATATACTAAACAAAATCAACACGAAAAAGCCATCAAAACTGCCGAATATGCTGTAAAATTATTTCAAAAAACAAACGATAAAGTCGCCGAAGCTACGGCACTTTCTACGGCTGGAGCTGCATATTTATCCTTAGAAAAATATGCCAAAGCCCTTGAAATGTTCAATCAGTCGAACCGACTCGTGAGCGTAAACGAAGACCCTTTGCTTTTTTCTATCAATAGCACCAATATTGGGTTGGTTCAGCAAAAATTGAAATATTATGCCGAAGCTGAGAAATATTTATTGCAATCATTGAAGATTCAGGAAGAATTACAATCGCTTACGCACATACACAATACGCTCAAAAACCTGCACGAACTTTATGCTCAATGGAGAAAACTCGATAAGGCGTATTTGTATTTAAAGAAATTTCAGACCGTCAACGATTCGCTTTATAACCAAGAAAAAGACGAAAAATTGGCAAGTATCATCAAGAAATATGAACTCGACCAAAAAGAGCAGCAAATCAAGCTACTCAACAACCAAAACCGACTGAAAGACCTCGAAATCAATGATTCTAAGCAAAAACAACAACTCTTTATCATTGGTTTGATTGGTCTTTTGGGTATTATTGGATTAGGATTGTATCTGTATAAAGTTCGTCAGAAATCGAATTTAGAACTGGCTCAAAAGAATGAAGTCATTACCAAAACGCTCGGCGAAAAAGAGTTTTTGATGAAAGAAATACATCATCGAGTAAAGAATAATTTGCAAGTAATTTCGAGTTTATTGAGTCTCCAATCGCAACATTTGAAAGACCCCGAAGCCATCAAATCAATCAAAGAGAGCCGTGATAGAGTAAAATCAATGGCCTTGATTCATCAGAATTTATATGAAGACGACCGCCAACTTTACCTCGAAATCAACGAATATATCACTAAACTTACTCAAAGTTTATTTCAATCGTATAATATCGAACCAGACCGAATTTTGCTCCAAACCAACATCAGCAAAATGATTTTAGATGTTGATACAGTAACTTCATTAGGTCTGATAATCAACGAATTAGTAAGCAATTCTTTAAAATATGCCTTCCCCGAAAACCGTTCGGGAAATTTGGTTGTAAATGTCAATAAAGAACAAAATTATTTGGTTTTGCAAGTGCGAGACGATGGCGTGGGTATTCCAGAAGATTTCGATTTAAGCAAACTAAAATCGTTTGGTTATCAGATTATTCGTTCGTTTTCGGCAAAAATGAAAGCCGAATTGAATATTTATAACAACGATGGAACGAACTTCGTAATGAAGATTCCATTGAACCGAATTATGGAAAAAACAGAAGATTCTCTAAAATAACACACAAATGACAGGAGTTAGAATATTGGTGGTGGAAGACGAACCACTCATTGCCGATGATATTGCCAACCAACTCAGAATCAATGATTTTGAGATTTCGGGCATTGCCTACGACTACGAAGATGCCGTTTACGAATTAAAATTCAACGCACCCGATGGCGTTGTGCTGGATATTAATCTCGGAAGTGGCAAAACAGGCGTTGATATTGCCGAAGTTATCAACGAAAAATATGATTTACCATTTATTTTTCTTACTTCGTATGCTGATAAAGAAACCCTCGAACGTGCCAAACGCACCGAGCCACTTGGCTATGTAGTAAAGCCGTTTGATGAACGAAACCTAATCGCCACGCTTGAAATAGCCCTTTACAATTTCTCACAAAAGCAAAAAAATACACAACCTGCCCTAAATTTAGATAAAATAAACGCTCGAATTTTATCGCCACTCACTGAGCGTGAATTTGCGGTTTTGCAACAGATTTACGAAGGGAAAAATAACCAACAAATGGCCGATAGTTTATTTGTTTCTATCAATACCATCAAAACTCAAATCAACAGTATTTATTTGAAAATGGAAGCGAATTCGAGGTCGAGTTTATTGGCAAAATTGCGTGGGTTTTCCTGAAAAATCACCCGAATAGGTGAAAAAACAACTGGCTTTAAGATTGAAATTTGTATCATTCAAATCTCAATTTTATGACCATGAAAAAAATACTCTTCTTTGTTCTTCTTTCTTATACAACGTTTGCCCAATCGGTTGTTCAAAGCAATACTTCGAGCATTATTCTTACGCCAAATGGTATCCGAACAACCTATGCAGCAGGTTATGATTCGACCAATACATCAGTTGGAGCAGATGCTCTGAAATTTAATGTTAGCAAAAAGTATAATACTGCTTTTGGGGCAAATGCTCTGAAAAATAATTCGATAAATGCAATCGGAAACCAAGCTATCAATAATGCCGCTTTTGGTTATGGAGCTTTGACCAACAATACGCAGGGCTATTATAATGTTGCGGTTGGAGCAAACGCCCTCAGTCGCAACACAACTGGCTATAATAATGTAGCTATTGGTGATAGTGCTTTGGGCAAAAGTTTGGTTAATCATTCAAATGTTGCCATAGGATTCCGAGCGTTGGCTCGTACTGCCGACCCCGGTGTGCAGCAAGGAAATGAAAATACAGCAGTTGGTACTTACGCTGGAGCTGAAAATACAACTGGATATTGGAATACGGCTTTGGGTGAAAGCACAATGTTTGCCAATACCACGGGCAATAGTAATACGGCTTTGGGAAGAGCGGCACTCAATAAAAATATAACGGGTAATGATAATACAGCTGTCGGAACATACAGTTTATTTTGGGGAACAAATATTTCTCGCAATTCTTCGCTTGGAAGGGGGGCTTTGCATTATAATCAAGCAAATGATAATACAGCTTTGGGGTATCGTTCGATGTATGAAAACTTAACAGGTGTATCAAATACTGCACTTGGTAATGAATCTTTAAAACTTAATGAAAGTGGTAATAACAATGTCTCAATTGGTTATCAGTCTGGTTTTAGCAATGTAAGTGGCTCTGGAAATGTATTCTTGGGTTATAATGCGGGCTATAATGTAACGGGGTCGGATAAATTGGTTATTGAAAACTCAAGTGCAGCAGAAAGTTTGATTGCAGGAAATTTTGAGTTAGATAGAGTTGGAATCAATCGTCAGTTGGGGGCACTCGAAAGTCGTACTGAAGCCTTGCAAGTAAATGGTGAAGCCTTCAAAAATTCGGGTACAGGCAACTGGGTTATTCCATCGGATAGACGTTTAAAAGAAAATATCGTTTATCTTTCTTCACAACAAATGCTTGATAAAGTGCTGAAAATGAAGGGTGTAACCTATAATTGGATTGATAAAAGCCGTGGAACAGACACCGTTTATGGCTTCATTGCCCAAGATTTACAACAAATTTTTCCCGAAAATATAAAGACCGATAAAGAAGGTTTTCTTTCAGCATCTTACGGAGCTTACGACCCTATGATTATTGAATCAATCAAGGCTTTAAATCAGAAAATCGAAAACCTTCAAACCGAAAACCTGCAATTAAAAATACACAACGAAAAGCTTTTAAAACGCCTCGATAATATCGAAGCAAGATTGAATAATTAAACCAAATTAATCTATTAACATGAAAAAGAATTTAATCAACCTTTCGCTCGTAATTGCTTTATTATCAGTTGCTAACGTATCAATAGCACAAGTAAACAAACGCCAAGCCAAACAAAATGCAAGAATTAGCCAAGGAAAAACAAGTGGCGAAATAACCGCCAAGGAAGCAGCTCAAATTCAGCACAAACAAAACGAAGTGCAAGCCATGGAAAATGCGGCTCGCTCAGATGGTAAAGTTACTAAAGCCGAACGTAAAGCCATCAATCATGAACAAAACGAAGCCAGTCGACAAATTGCTCGTAAAAAATCAAATCGTCGAAATAGAAATTAATCAAACTGCTGTTTTTTATTCCGTTAGTGTCCCACTGACAATTTTTAAATTCTTTTTTAGCCATGAAAACTTTCTTTTTTATCATAACAATACTTTTTTCTACAAGTGTTTTTGCACAGCCGTCTGAAGCCCAAATCAAGAAAGATGTGGGTAATGCAGGTGTCATTTCATTTAGATTTACAAAATCTACGGGTACGAAACAATGGAATGAAGACACCAAAAATTGGGAATACGTGAGAGGCGTAGAAGTTGTTCGAAACTCCGAATATGCTGGCATTAAGCTAATTGTGGCGGGCGATGCCGTTTATCAATATACAGGAGGTGGCGGGTATAGTTATTGGAAATTTCGGACATTATCTAATAAATATGAAGGAATTCCGAACCCAACAGAAGCGGAGATAATGGCTTTGATAAATGCTAATCCAACCCAGTTTTTTGGAGGAAGGTATTATAGAATGGTTGATTTGCTCGAAAAACCGCATATTTCAGATTCGCCAAACTGGCGTTGGCACAAGCCAACATCGGTCGAATTTAAGATGAAAGCAAAATATGAAACCATGCTGAGTAATACTGAAACTGAAGTGATTGAGCAAACTTTCAATGTCAGATTATATCGAGATGATATAAAAGGTTCTTGGTTAAGATACGTTTCGATGCCATCGAATCTTGCTTCCGAGAAAAAATCTTTTGGAAAGAAAACACATTCTTATGATGTTTCTCCTAAAAAATTACGCCTTAATCAATGAAAAAATTATTTGCCTTCATCTTTATTTTACTGTTCAAGATAAGTTCAGTAAAAGCCCAAAACATCGGCGAACTTTTCATGAAAGTTCCGAATCAATACTTCAAAAACACCCTTACAAACAAGCCAATAACTAACACAATCAAACAAAAACTACTTGCTACTCAAAAAGCAGAAGGTTTTATATTGAATTTGTATGATGCTCGAAACGGCTACCTCAATTTTATCACCGACACCGATTCTGAATCATTGGCTTTTGTGATGACCTATTGGAAGTTTACCGATGGACTTCTGATTGCTATTGTCACTCAAAACAGTGCAATTTGTGCCGATATTACCTCCGAAATCACCTTTTTGACTTACAAAAATGGTCAGTTTCAAGATGTAAGCAAGACTTTCATGCCTAAGCTTACGCTCAAAAGCTTTGAATTTGACCCAAAATTTGCCCAAGAAATCAAGAAATTCGAGAATCATAAAAATATTGCGTATTGGATTTTGCCCCAAAAAGGTAAAGAGATCAAAATCCGCTCGATGATTTATGAATGTAATGATGATTTTCTGCCTAAACCACTCAATTATTATACACTTACACCGAGTAGTTTATCGAAATATCAACTCATAAAAAAGCCATTCAATGAAGACGATTTTTAAGTTATTGATTATCAGTACAATATTCAATTCTTGTCAGAAAAACCAAGAACAGCAGCAAAGCACCGATTCGCTCAAAACCGCCATAGAAATACCCAAGAAAACTCCGCAAAAATTGATGCAAGAGATTGATAGTCAGTTAGTTTTTGGAGATTCGCTGCTCAATGAATTTGAAAGTGAAGAGTCGCTCGAAGGTGGTATGGAATATGCTTTTTACGATGAAAATTATCAACTCACTAAGATAAAAAGAGAAAGTTTTGGTGAGACTTATATGAACGTTGACCAGTTTTATTTCGATTCAACGGCCAATTTGATTGGCGTAAAATCCGAAAAATTTACTTATAATAGAAGTACCGTCGAGGAATCGGAGATTCCGCTCATCACAACCCCACAAGGCAAGCACATTGTTTGTTTTGAGGGGAACAAAATCGTTTTTTACCAAAAAATAAAGTCAAAACGCAAGTTTGAAGACAAAACCGAAGCCCAAGAAGCCGAATATTGGATAAAACGAGCAATGGCATCAGCCAAACAATTTGAGACAAACAAGGAAAGTGATTTTTATGAAAAATTCACTCAATTACAATACGATGAAACCAAAAACTCGCCCATACATATTTATAAGTTGCGAGATAAAATGTATTGTTTAAATAATTTTGACGATGAAGTTTTTAAGAATACCCGTTTCGATAAAATAAGAACGCCACACTTGGGAATTATTGAGTTGACTTACAAACCCGAAACTTCAGGCTGGCACGAAACCCGAACAGGAATGTTGTTCCAATCTTCGGGAGAAGTGAAAGTTGATAAAAAATCTGAAGTGGTAGAAATTGACCATCAAAAGTATTTATTTATTAGTTTTCAATTATTTGAAGGAAACAGCACCTCGAAATATTTCACTGTTATTAATTTGGCAAATCTTTCGAGTACATCGTTAATTATTTCAAGCGGCAAATCTAATGAAGCCACAATCACAAATAGAGCTATTAGAGACTTCTTAAAATACAAAAATAATACACTAATTCGATAGGATTTATTCTTTTAATAGATAATCACAAAAAACACTCAAGCACTAATGTTTGAGTGTTTTTTTATGATATATACGCAGATAAGTAAAAATACTTAAAATTAGAATATTGCAATTATATATAGTTATTTTAAATAATTATTTAAAACCTATTTTTGTTGTTTTTCATAATATTTTCAAAAAAATATTAAATTTTTGAACCTGTTTTATGTAAAAAATGAATTTTTAAAATAAAAATATCAAAAAATGAAACTTATGTGTAATTGTATTTTCGTTAAGTGTATTTATGATATTTTATTGATATTTATCTAATAATTGTATTTTTCAAATTAAATATGATAAATAATTAATTATTTTTAATAAAAACTCATTTTTCTTTGATAAAAATTTTTTTATTCGATTTACACTTGATACTTTTAGTCATTGATTCTTTGATAAGTACAACAATTCTTCATCAAGCTCTTCTTTTCCGACCGCAATAGGGAAGTTGCTTGAAGCCTAAAAATACTACGCTTAAAATGCGGAATTTGGAATGCAACAAAAGCATTTCATAATTAAAACTGATGGCAGGAAACCATCGAACCAAAAAACTAAGATTATATAAAAGTTGAATTTTCTACAAGCAGAATTTTCGACTCAAAAGATACACTTTATCCAAACTGGACCCTATAATAATTTCCCTTTAGGCCGATTGTTACGAAACCGAGCGGTCGGAGTCTCGTAATAATTCGGCTGAAAAGGGAACAACAAACTAACTTAAACCAAACATTTATGATGAAGAATTTCTACCTATTAGTTTGCTTGCTATTATCGTCAGCGATAATGGCACAGGATAAGGTTATTTCGGGAGTCGTTGGCTCTGAAAGCGAGGGCGTTTTGCCTGGCACTTCGGTTACTGTAAAAGGAACTTCTTTTGGAACTGTTACGGACGCTAATGGCAAATTTTCGTTGAAAGTGCCAGCAGGTGGTGCTTTTCTTACTTTTAGTGCTATTGGGTATGTCACTACTGACATTAAAATTGATAATAAAACTACATTTGATATAACGTTACAGCCCGATACAAAAACCTTGAATGAGGTTGTTGTAACGGCTCTTGGTATTTCGAGAGAGAAAAAATCACTCGGTTATTCACAGCAAGAACTCAAAGGCGAAAGCTTGGTTGAGGCTCGCTCAAATAATATTGCCAACGGGCTTGCTGGTAAAATGGCTGGTGTAAGAATTGCCGCTAATGGTGGCCCAGGAAGTGGTTCAACTATTCAAATTCGTGGTGCTTCTTCGGTTTCTGGTAATAATCAACCACTTATCGTAGTTGACGGTGTGCCGATTCAACAACAATTCGACAAACAATTTGGTGGTGGTATTTCAGAAGTTAGCCCCGATAATATCAAAGATATTTCGGTTTTAAAAGGACCAAACGCTGCGGCTCTTTATGGTTCTCGTGCTGCCAATGGCGTAATTTTGATTACAACTAAAGATGGTGCTGGAACAAAAGGGCTGGGTATCGAGTATAACTCAAACTTTACGGCTGAGCGTCCGTTGGTTAAACCAAATTTTCAAAATAGTTACGGTGGTGGTTCGGGTTATGTAACTTGGTATTCAGATGGTTGGAGTGGTGTAATTGCTCCTGATGCCTATGACCAATACAAAGCTGCTTATGGAAGCGTAAGACCTGGCTCGACAACTGGTACTGACGGTACTGACGAAAGCTGGGGAGCTCCACTTGATGGCCGTTTGGTTAGACAATGGTTTACAGGAAAAGATGTTGCTCCGCTTACGCCGCAACCTAACAACTGGGATGAATACTGGCAAACTGGTACTACTTTATCGAATAACTTAGCTCTTTCGGGTGGAAACGATAAAGGTAGCTTCAGATTAAGTATTGGTCGCCTTGACCAAAAAGGTTTGATGGCTTTCAATGATTTCTATAGAAATAACTTTAAAATCAACTCAAATTATAAAGTTTCAAAATTCATAACTGCTGTTGTATCAGGCGAATACGTGAAATCAGGTGGTAATCGTACGTATCAAAACGGTGACCAATTTATCTGGTCGCACCGCCATGTTTCTTGGGATCAACTGGCAAATTATGCGGATTATGCAGATGTGCATATTCAAAGAGCTGTTGCAGGAAGATTACCTGACAATGACCCTGCAAACTGGCAACACACATTTTTTACTAATCCGTTTTACACGAGTGAAAAGTTGCCTTATGATAATGAAAAAGACCGTTTAGTTGGAAACATTGCCTTAAACTTTGCCATCTCACCAGAATTGAAATTGATGCTCAGAAGCGGTACAGATATGTGGTCTGATACCCGTATCAATATTATTAACTTTGATAGAGTTCGTAACGGTAATCGTACACCTGGTCGTTATTCAGAAGAGGTTTTACGTCGCCAAGAAACCAACCACGATGCTTTATTATCTTACGAAAAGTCAATCACAAAAGATTTCCATTTGGTAGCTTCGGCTGGTGCAGCACAAAGAAGCAATTATTACAAGCGTAATTTTGCCAACGTTAATGAATTAGTTGTTGATGGGGTATATAACTTAGCCAACTCAAATCCAAGCCAAAATACAATTGATAGTCGTATCGAAAAAGCTGAGGTACAAAGTGTTTATGGTTCATTACAATTGGGCTATTTGAATGCTTTATTCTTAGATGCAACGGCTCGTAACGACTGGTCGAGTACGCTTCCATCAAATGCTCGTTCGTATTTCTACCCATCAGTTTCGTTGAGTGGTGTCATTACTGACCTCATCAATTACCCTAAAGACATTCTTTCTTACGGAAAAGTAAGAGCAAGCTGGGCTCAAGTAGGAAACGATGCTGACCCGTATCAACTGGCACAAACTTTCCGTGCGGGTGGCTCGTGGAATAGCTCATTACCAGCTTATTATGAGAATTTGACAATCTCAAATGCCACTTTGAAACCTGAAATCACAACGGGTATAGAATTAGGTTTAGATTTGAAATTCTTGAAAAACCGTATCGGATTAGACTTCACTTACTATAATCAGTCAACTAAAAACCAAATTCTCGGAGTAGAAATCTCGAAGGCCAGTGGCTATGACAAACGTATCTTAAACGCAGGTCAAATCACTAATCAAGGCATCGAGATTATGCTCTCAGGAAAAGTGCTTGAAGCAAATTCATTCAAGTGGGATATAGCCGTGAATTATTCTCGTAACCGCAATAAAGTAATCGCGTTGGCCGAAGGTCTAACAACCTACACACTCCAAGAGCGTAGAGGTTTGACTTCAATCGCCCAAGTAGGAATGCCTTACGGTGCGTTGTTTGGTATCGGTTTCAAACATGCTCCTGATGGTCAAATTGTTTACGCCAATGGCTTGCCAGTAGTGGAAACTACACCAAGAATCTTGGGTAATATCCAACCTGATTGGATGGGAGGTATCTCAAATACTTTCACTTACAAGAAATTTACATTAACAGCTTTGATTGATGCAAAAATCGGCGGAGATATTTTCGACGAAGGTACTGGTACCGCTCGTTGGACTGGCCAATATGCTGAAACAGCCGTTGGTCGTGAAGAAGGTATTATCGGAAAAGGCGTAATGAATATTGGAACTACCGAAAATCCTCAGTATGTACCAAACGACGTGATTGTAGCAACCAACCAATTGATTGGCTATAACAACCCTCGTCGTTATCACGAAGCAGCAATCTTCGATGCTTCTTATGTGAAATTACGTGAAGTTTCATTTGGTTATACTATTCCTAAATCGGTTTTATCAAAGCTACACTTACAGAATGCAAAACTTTCGATTGTAGGTAGAAACTTGGCTATTTTATTCAAAAATACGCCACACATCGACCCAGAAGTTGACCGTTTCGGAGCTAACCAACAAGGTTTTGCTTATGGCGAATTACCAAATTCAAGAAGTGTAGGTGCAAACCTTTCGATTAGTTTTTAGAGTAGGAGTTAGGTTTTAGGTAGTAGGTATTAGATGATTTTTGCAGATTTAAACCTAAATCCTAAGACCTAAAACCTAAGCCCTAAAAAATTATTTACCTAAAATTTTGACAAATATGAAACTCAATAAAATTATATATTCATTCGCATTTGTTGGTTTGCTTTCATCGGTTAGTTCTTGTACGAAAGATTTCGATGAAATGAATACCGACCCAAATAACCCAACGGCTATCGGAGCTCAATATTTGTTTCCTTATGCTACCGAAAAAGCAGTTGATAGATATTGGGGTGGAAATGTTCGTTTTGAGCGTTTGAACCTTGATGGAGCAATGCTTTGGGTGCAATATTTAGCACGTAATATTTACTCAAACGAGGGCGATAACTACGGTATTACGCCAACGTTCTATAACAATACTTGGAAGTCACTTTATAATGATGGCTTGTTGAATTTTCAAAGAATCATTACTGAAACGAGTGAAACTGGCAAAAGTCCGAACAAAAACTATGAAGGTGTTGCTCTCGTAATGCGTTCGTGGACATTCTCACTTTTAACAGATTTGTATGGTGCAATTCCTTACACAGAATCTATTAAAGGAACGGCTGAAACACCAATTTACACACCTGCTTATGACCCAATGGATAAAGTTTATGCAGGAATCTTGGCTGATTTGAAACTTGCAAATGAGAAATTGACAGTTGGAGGGCCAGCTATTTCGGGAGATATTATCTACAATGGTGACATTTTGAAATGGAAGAAATTTGCTAACTCGCTTCGTTTGCGTTTGGCGAATCGTCAAGCAGCTAAGAAATCGGCTGAATCTAAGGCAATTATGAACGAAATCCTTTCAGATGCTACCAAATATCCGATTTTTACAAGCAATGCCGATAATGCACTTTTAGCAAATACAGCTTCTCGCCCAAGTAATAATGAATGGAACGAAGTAATGATTGTTGGTAGTCGTACTGACTGGAGTATCAGTAAAACGGTTGTTGATAAACTAACGGCTTTGGGTGATACTCGTTTGGGAGTTTTTGCAACTAAAAACAAAGCAGGTGGCTATGAAGGTATTCCAAACGGTTTGCCTGATGCAATCGCTACTACATATTTGAGTTCGGCTTCAGTATTGACAGATTATTTCACGAAAGCAAATGCTCCAAGTATCATTATGACTTTCAGTGAATTGAATTTCATTTTGGCCGAAGCAGCTTTTGATGGTGATATTACAGTAGGCAAAGCCGACGATTATTTCAAAAAAGGAATTGATGCTTCATTTACTCAGTTTGGCATCACAACTCCAGCTACTTATTTGACAACTGTTGGAGAGATTTCTAAAGAAAAAATTATCGAACAAAAATGGATTGCTCTTTTCGGACAAGGTGTTGAGGCTTGGACAGAGTTCCGTCGCACAGGTTTTCCTAAGTTTTCTCCACGTGATGCCAGAGCGGTATTTGAAAACGATGGTGTTGTACCAACTCGTTTGCCGTATCCAACTACTGAATATTCGTTGAATAAAGCAAAACTTGATGAAGGCATCAAAATCAACGGAGCAGATAACATGAAAACCAAACTTTGGTGGACGGAGTAAAATTAATAATTGAATGAGAGAATGATTGAACGAAATTTATTCTCTTTCAAAGCAACTATTTTTTCACTATGCTAAAAAGATACCCTTAGCATATTTAAAAAAACAAAATCCCCCTTTAGGGGCAGGGGGGTAATTATCATGAAGAAAATACTATTTTTTAGCACTATACTTTTAGGATTTGTAGCAACCTCATGTAAAGTTGACGACCCATTTGTTGACAGAGTTGTAGCACCAGTTTTGGTAATTTTTGAAGATCCAACTGGTAAAACCAATGGCCTAACTACCGAACCAGCCATTGTTTCATCTGCTTCGGCCGATGCTTCAATCACGGTGCGTTTGTTAGAATTAAACAAAGATGGTTTACTTGATTTCAAAGTAGGTATTGATAGCATTCCTGCTACGGCTGTTCCAGTAACATTTAAACTCAGAAACGGTACAAAAATTTCGGATGTGACAACTGACGGAACAGGTCGTTCGACATTGAAAATTTCTTGGAAATCGCTGGGTATTGCTACGCCAGCGGTTGGTTCTTCGGTTCAGTTGGCTTGTTCGGCAACGTACAAAGACGTAGCATTTACAAAGTATTTCAGATTAACAGCAACTAAATAATTAAAAATGGAAAATTGAGAATGAAAAATTTAGTTTAACGCATTCTCAATTTTTAATTATTAATTCTCAATTCAAGCACAGTCTCTATTCAAATAACAAAAAAACTAAGAATACAATGAGCAACATGATTAACAGACGTAGTTTATTAAAGACAGGTTTAATGACAATCGGCGGAATGGCACTTGCTCCGCACATCTCAATGGGTGCATTTTCGGGTGCAAATTTCAGCCTTGATGAAAAAAGCAGACTTTATTATAGCCCGCTTTTGAGAGAGCATTTTTTAGATGAAAGACCAGATGTAACGGCCATGATGGCTCGCTTGAATGCTAATGAAAACCCTTACGGGCCACCAGAAAGCACAAGAAAAGCAGTTGCCGAGTCAGTTTCGGGCGGAAATCGTTATTCATGGAAAGAGTTAGCAACTTTGGTTGACAAACTCGCTAAGAAAGAAGGCGTAACCGACAAACACATTATGATGGGGCCAGGTTCGTCAGATTTGCTCGAAAAAGTAGCTTTAGTATTGTTTATGAATGGTGGAAACGTTGTTTCGGCTGACCCAACTTATATGTCATTGATTCGTGTAGCTGAGTCGGTTGGTGCAACTTGGAAAGCGATTCCGTGTAAATCAGACTGGTCGCATGACTTGAAAGCCATGGAAGCCGCTATTGATAAGGATACTAAAATGGTTTATATCTGTAATCCTAACAACCCAGTTGGTAGCATTACAGCAGGAAAAGATTTATTAGATTTCTGTTCAAGAGTATCTGAAAAAGTGCCAATTTTTGTTGATGAGGCATACCTCGAATTGGCCGAAGGAACAGGCACAGAAAGTATGGTTTCTTTGTTGGCTCAAAAGAAAAACGTAATCATTGCTCGTACATTCTCAAAAATCATGGGTATGGCTGGGCTTCGTGTTGGTTATGCAGTAGCTCAACCAGAATTCTTGGATAAAATCCAGAAAATCACAAGAGGGGGAATGGGTATATCTCATACTTCAGTTTTAGGTGCAATTGCAAGTTTTGAAGACACTGGCTTCCAAGCAATGACCAAAAAATTAAACACCGAATGTAAAGAATATTTGTATGAAAACCTTACAAAAATGGGCTACAAATACATTCCATCTTATACCAACTTTGTAATTTTCCCAATCAACATGAATGGTAAGGATTTCTTAGGAAAGATGGCTGCAAAAGGAATAATGGTGCGTGCGTTTGATATTCAGAACAAGCCGTGGTGCCGTGTGAGTATGGGAACGATGGACGAAATGAAGTCTTTTGTAAAAGCACTGGGCGAATTATCTTAGTTTTTTTGTCATAGGTTAGAGTGATTTGGGGGAGTTAATAACTCCTCCAAATTTTATACTTTACAAGTTGTTAATAATCAGTGGTTTAATTGAAAAGGTGACACTGTGAAGTAAGTAATTCTTAATCGCTACGGCGAACCGTTCTACATTTTTCATTATTAATTAAAATTATGGTTGAGGCTGTACAAAAAACACTTATCCTCCTCCTACTTATTGGACTGGGATTGGCTCTGAGGAGTAAAATAAAAAACAAAACCGAAATAAATGGTATCAAAGAAATTATCTTGTCAATCGCATTACCTTCAACGGTTTTCATTGCATTGATGGGTATCAAAATTAGTGCGTCTTTACTTATCTACCCTGTACTTGTACTTGCTTTTAATTTCTTTATTTACTTAACAGCTCCTTATTTTTTGCCAATTTTTGGCATCGAAAAAGATAGTTCGGCTGGGCGTACGCTCACAATGTTGTTGCCTTCACTCGCACCAGGGCTTTCGAGTTTTCCGTTTATCAATGAGTTTCTCGGCGATGAATCTTTGGCATTGGCCGCCATGGGTGATGTGGGAAATAAGTTTTTTGCTTTAAACTTTCTCTACTTTGTAGCCATGAAAATGTACCTCAAAAATAACCAAACTGAGGAGGTAGAAGAAAAAGGAAAAGTAAAAAGTTTATTGCTAAGTTTAGTAAAAGAGCCAATCAATATTATTATGCTTTTGGCTATTATTTTTCTTTCGGTAGGAGTCAATATGAAGTCATTGCCATCGGCAATTTCCGAATTATTTAACCGTGCCAGTAGCCTTATGACCCCTTTGGTGTTGATTTATATCGGTTTGGCCGTGCAATTCAAAGAAGGAAAAATCAAACTTGTAAGTTCGATTTTATTATTCAGAGCGGGTATCACGATACTTTTCAGCGTTCTGATTATCAATATCTTTAACATCACTACTCCTAACCTAATTTTACTTGCAGTCGTAGTACCGTTGAGTTCGTGTAGTTTTTGGCCTTTTGCTCATATTTCGGCGATTAATCTCAAAGAAGAGGACAAAAACTATGTAAAAGAAAGAAAAACTTTTGATATGAACTTAGCGGTACTGATTTTGGCTTTTTCATTGCCACTCTCTACGATTTTAGTAATGGGTATTTTAGCATCAGGTCAGTTTTTTGCTCAAACGAGTACCTTATTAGTTACAGGCTTGATTTTCACGGGTTTAGGACTTGCTCCTCACATGCTCAAAAAATCAAAAACATTCCTGAAACTCTCAAAAGTGTCAAGTTAATTTAAGGTTGAATAGATAAGCTAAGTCCACCAACTTTTATTTTATTTCAGAAACACCATCTAACTAAACTAAATACCAAAACTATCTGCCACGTTGCTCGAAAGAGTAGTGTGGCTTTTTTATGGCGAATACCCTTTCAAAATACCAAAATTAGATATTGTTTTCTAAAGCAAACTTGATAAGTTCAGTCGATTTGGTAATCGAAAGTTTGTAATAAATATTTTTTCGATGCGTTTTGACGGTTTCGAGACCCAGAAATAGTTTCTCGGCAATTTCGGTAGTATTCATACCGTTTTTAATCATCCTTATTATCTCGATTTCTCGTGGAGTCAACGAAAATTGTTTTACAAAAAAATCATCGTGATGTAGGTTTTGTCGGAGCTGATTTAGTTTTGGGTCGTAGTAATTTCCACCATTTAGTACACTATCAATACCAAGAATTAATTCCTCTTTGGTTGAGTTTTTTAGTAAATAACCATCTACTTTTAATTGTTTCGAATGCTCAATAAATCGTGGCTCGGTGTACATAGAAACAAAAATAATCTTGATAGTTTCGAATGCTTTTCTTAGTTCTGTTGCCAAATCAAAACCATTGATTGAGGGTAAATTTATATCCAGTAAAATTACATCGGGCCTTGTGACCATAACCATCATCAATACATCTTTTCCATCAAATACTTGGCCGACGATGTTGTAGTGGTCAGAGATAAGTTGTTTTACACCTTCATTAAACAGTGTATGGTCATCTGCTATGAGCAGTTTAGGTTTCATTATTGGCTACTTTTTTGGGACTTCAATCGTTACTGTTGTTCCTTTGGGGCTTGAATCAATGTTAAGTTTTGCACCCAGAAATTCAACTCTCGAATTTATATTCTTTAGTCCAATTCCCCAATTATTTTTGTCTGATTTTATGCCGACTCCATCATCTTCAACCAAAATCTGTATATATTCTTGGTAGTAGATTATCTGGATGATCGCATTTTGGGCTTTTGAATGTTTGAGGACATTATTGATTAATTCGGTAATTATTCGATAAATATTTAGTTTAATATCTTGATTTAAGCGTTGTTTTTCCCCGAAAGTTATCAAAGTGAAATGTATATTTGACACATGTTGAATTCTATCAATGGTATTTTTGATTGAAATTATGAGTCCATCATTTTCGAGTTCGGGAGGAGAGAGGTTGCGGGAAATATATCTTAAATCATCAATAGCTTTTTCCACTAAATTTATGGCTTCTTGACTGGCTTTTTCGTTGGCTATTTTGCCTTTAATAGCCGAAAGGGTTCCACCTAAATCGTCGTGAAGGTCTTTAGCGAGACGTTGGCGTTCGGTTTCTTGAGTTTGAATTACTTGCTTGACTAACTGGTTCTGTGAATTTGATAAGGATAGTTTTAATTCAGTCGCTTTACGATTGATGCTTAGGGTTCGGAATATAAAAAATACCAAAACCACACCAAGTATAAATATAAAAATTAGGATATTTCTCTGGTATCTTTGTTTTTCATTCTCTTTGATGAGAGCAATGTTTTTTAGTTCATTTATTTCAGATTCTTTTTTTTCGAGATTATATTTTTCTTCAATGTCCTTAAAACTTTTGCTAAGCTCTTGGATATTAATTTTTTCTTTTATCTCAGAAGATTTCTCGAATGCTTCAATGGCTTTGCTAAGTTGGTTCAAACCTTTATAAATCTGATAAAGCCTATAATAATGATTATAATGGTCGTGTATGGAGCGACTAAATAAAATATTTTGATATTGTTTTTCTGATTCGAGAGCTTCTAAAAAACGTTTTTGCTGAATATTATAAGAGCTAATTTCAGAATAAATCTTATGTTCGAGATAGTTTGAGTACCCACCATACGCAGGATTATTGTTTTGTTTGAATAATTTTAAACTATTCTGGGCTTCATGCTTCATATTGAGATGCAAATAACAGATAGTTAAATGAGCCCAATTTGCCCCTTCGCTATAATATCCTAAATTTTTACTTTGGTGTTTTTTAAATAAAGCTAACTGTTTTTCAAAAAAAGGAAGGGCTTTTTCATAATCGCCAGAGAGAATATAATAATCGCCCATAAAGGCATTTACTTTATGGATTACTTCCCAAATTTGGTGCTTTTGTGCGATTAACAAGGCTTTATTAAGGTAGTTGAAGGCATTTTGAATATTATTTTCTACCTTATGAAAAATCAGTTTTTCGGCTAAATTGATATTTAACCAACATTGCTCGTAGGGAGCTAAGAGATGCCCTTTTTTTGAATCGAAGTCTTTTAAAGTAGAATAGGAGGTATCAATTTGCCCTTTACTAATATAAACCTGAGATTGATATACCGTCAATACATAACTTCCATTTATCCAATTATACTTTTTAAATGATGCCTTAAATTGTTCTATAACCTTGAATAATCTGAGGTTATTAGATTGAATTTCAGGGTTTAGCAGACTTTCTTGAACAAATAATGTGTCTAATTTCCGGAAAATTGTAGTGTCATTCTGAAAACTTGTGGGTTGTCGCTGTAATTCAGCAATTTCTTTCTTCAACCGTCCTATCATTTTAGTTCTCTCAGCTTTTGGTAGAAAAACAATATGTTGCGAATAGCTGGGTATTATTGCCTTAGTGAGATAAATGAATGTTAGGATAGAAACCTTAATCAAAAACTTCATACTGGTATCTTTCTAATGAGAGAGAAAAAATCAATCAACAAAAATATACTGCTCAGACAGTAGATAAAATACCCCGAAAGGGGTATTGTAAGGCCATTCGCCCGTCTCCAATTTTGTAGAAATATTCTAAGCCAAAGATACTTATGACTCGCCTAAATCTTCCGCCAGTACAAGATATTGCTTTTTTGCGAGCTTCGGTAAACTACACCGAATTTCACTTGACAGATGGTCGAAAAATCGTGAGTAGTTATACACTTATTCACCACGAAAATCAGATAAAAAGCTTTTTACGAATCAATAAATCATATTTGATAAACCCTACTTATATTGAAAAAGTGAATGCGGTTGGTAGCAAAAGGGAAGTACAGCTCAGAAATGGCGAATGTATTAGGGTGAGTCGGCGGCGGAGAGGGGTATTAGAAGGATTGTAAGTTCCATATTTTATTCATAAAGAAAATAACTATTTTATTAGAACAGTACAGTATTTAAAGCCGAAATAGGAGGTTGTAATTAGAAACTTAACGCAGTAATTTGTAGGAATTATATCAAATGAAATACATATATTCAATATTAATCACACTGGTAGGGTGTTTTGCTCAAGCACAAGATTATAGCTATGATGCAATTATTAAAGGAAGAACATTGAGCGTATTTGTATCGTCTGTTGATAAAGTTTTGGGTGTAGTACAAATCAACGGCGTTGATTTGAAAGCACCAACAACTCCATTTAGATTTGAGTGGGGAGATGGCTCAATTTCTAATGGGTTTTTCCCGATAAACCATTCATACACCGATAAAACCAAAAATTATAAGGTAAGCATTACAGCAAATTATGCAGATGGCACAACCGACAAAGTGGAGGTAATAGTTAGCTTTATTTCTACAAGTTTGGTTTTCCCTTCAATTCGTTTTCCCAATACTATTGCTGTTACGATTCCTACCGAGGTAAATTTAGAGCCAAAACGTTTCTTATATTCTGCCCCAACCACGATTGTACCATTCAAAGAGAGTGATATTGGGACTACTCCCAAACAAATCATACAATATATAATGGATATAAGTGCGGCTACCCAATATGATTTTCTTAATCGGAATGTTTTAAAAGTTAATGATAAGTTTAATCAAGCTATTTTTCTTGACCCTTCCCGAAACGGTGGTGGGTACTCTATTTGGTGGACAGAACCCGTAGGATTTGCCATGGGTAAGATATCGGATAATACTATACCGTATTCATCATTTTTTCATGAAATGGGGCATAATTTTACGCTGAATACACCATCCAGTTATACAGCAGGAGGAAAAATTGACGGAAATGCCAATGCCATTTATTCAGAATCTTTGGCTCAGATATTTCAACATGCTACGGGGTATGAAATATTGAACAACATCGAAAATTATGGGATTAATGATGATATTGCAGAAGCCATTAAACGAGATGTAAACGGTACTTTTTCTTTTGCTAAAAGCCAATATGATAAGTATTTAGCTGATGGTAAGAAGTATAGCTCATGGAATGACCCAAACACCCCGATTGATGAAACATTTGGTACTTTTTTGACTATTGGGTATAAGTTTATTGAATATGGCAATACTTATCATACAGGTTATCGTTTGCCTACACAACGTATGATGAAATTCATACAAAATACTTTTGATGACGAGACAAGAGGCAAATATGATCAAAATAATAATACTGATGCCGCAAATAAATTTAGAGCTACTTACATGGTAGCGGCTATATCGGCAGGGTATGGGAGAGATTTTCGACAAGATTTTAGAACCCTCAACTTCCCAATTGATGATGAAATTTATCTTCAATTAATGCAAAAAGCTAATCTGCCTGTTTGGGTTGGTATTAATAATATTGTTTCATTAAAATTATGTGTAAATACAACCTCAAATATAAATACACTAACGCTGGGCGGTACACCCAAAAATAAGTATATCATTGAATTATCAGACGATAATGGAAACTTCAATTTACCCTTAAAAGTAGGAAAAGTAAATACTGATACTCATCAAAGTTCTCTGAAAATCCCAGCAAATATACCAGTAGGAAGGCATTATCGCCTGCGGATAGTTGCAGAAGATAGAAGTTTTTCAAACGAATTCCCCTTTGATATAAATGTAAATTCTATTTCAGTCCCCAAGATTCAGCTTCCTTCTTCTACGATTATTTGTAAAGACAGTGCAATAGTTTTGAGTGTTGAAAATTTAAGTGGATATACTTATCAATGGCAAAAAGATGGGAAAAATATCAGCGAAGCTACTGCCCTTGATTATAAAGCCACACAGGCAGGGAGTTACGGTATCGTAGCCAATGCTTATGGATGTAATATAACTTCTCAGACAGTTCTCTTACAGTCAAGTAATTTAGCTATTCAGATAACAGCCACAATGGCTTCAATTTGCCCGAACGATACAGTAAAAATCCAAACAGCAATATCTGGGAATACCCCTGTTCTACAATGGAAATTAAACAATGAAAACTTATTAGGAGAAACCAAAAATACTTTAATCACCCTAAAAACTGGGACTTACACCTTAGTTGCAAACGCAGAAGGTTGCCAAGCTGTTTCTAATAATTTAGCAATAAAATCTAAACAAATTAAACCAATTATTACCCAAAATGGGCTAAATCTTACCTCATCGTTGAGTCAGAAAGGGTATCAGTGGTATATTGATAAAATACCGATTCAGGGTGCTACGAATCAAACCTATTTAACAGAAAAAAGTGGAGATTATTCTGTTTTGTCAAGTCCAGAAGGCTGTGAGGCTTCGCTCTCCGACCAAGTTTCTATCATTATTTTATCAACCGAATTTGATGAAATTACTCAGAAAACGCAATTGAATAGTTTTCCCAATCCTGTTGCTAAAAGAGCAGAAATACAGTTTTATCTACTCAAATCATCAAATTTGAGCCTTAGTCTGTATAATACCGATGGTAGAAATATCAAAAGCCTCTTTAATGGTAGTTATAACTCGGGTTGGCAAAAAGTGATTGCTGATTTTGAAAATCTAACAGAAGGTGTCTATTTTCTTGTATTAAAGACAGAATACGGCACAGCAACAAAACGAATAATGGTTATTAGGTAAAATCAGAATAACTATTGCTATTCATTATTTTTTCAAGACAGATTTATTCATGTAAAACTTCAAACAAATTTATTTTGTGATAACTACTTTATACTCAAACTATTTTATGAACCCCAATATCAGAATTGAAGTTCTATTTGGTATCATACTTATTAGCATAAATTTGAATGCTATTGGGCAAATCATTGAGGTCAAAGAACAAGGAGTTGCCGACAATACCCATACCGAATGTGTACCCAAAGAGTTACGAACCAAGATTGAGGTTTATTTAAAACCAGCTATTCAGAAATATGCACATACCGCAAAATCAGTTGCTTCGGTGCATCCTAAAATGATATTTCCTTTGCGGAAAAACCCTTTTGCGAGGGATTATGATATTTTTACGATAGCAAACTTTGTGGATTTGAATAATAGCGTTGGATCTTCGGGGTTCAATCAATATACTTCAACAAACCTTGACTATAATTGTGGTAATCGCTCTTATGATATGAATAATGGGTATAACCATGCAGGGTCAGATATTATGTCGTATCCATTTGATTGGCAAAAAATGAAAACCGGAGATATAGAGGTGATTGCGGCTGCTCCGGGTATAATAATTGGTAAAGATGACGGTAATTCCAGTTTTAGTTGTGGGTCAAATACGGCATCAAATAACTGGAATGCTGTCTATGTACTGCATGCCGATAACTCTGTTGTGTGGTATGGGCATCTCAAAGAGGGTAGTCTAACGATGAAGCCCGTTGGTAGCACAGTCGAAGAAGGTGAGTACATTGGTATTGTTGGTAGCTCAGGTTTTTCATCTGGGCCACATCTCCATTTTGAACTTCATGGGGCAAATAATCAAGTTATTGAGCCGTTTTTTGGCTCATGTAATAACACAACAACTGATTCGTGGTGGAAAAATCAGCTACCATATACAGATAAAAAAATTAACCATATTTCAACGCATATCCAACATCCAACGGTTTATCAATGCCCTGCATCAAATAATAAATCGAGATATAGCTATTATCTCCGAAAAAATACAACCTCTCATTACTACATTTGGGGTAAGGGGCTTCAATCAGGAGATTTGATGAATTTCAATATAGTTAGACCTAACGGAACGTCATTGGTAAATTACAATTATAATTCACCAAATCCTTATAACTCTTTTTATTTTTATTGGAGTATTTTTGTAGGAGCATCCGAACCTAACGGAGAATATAATTTGAGATTTACGTTTGATAATCAGCTATACGAGCGAAAATTCGGTATTACTGAGCAAAATACGCTACTGACATCTATAGAGTATAATTCATATTGTACAGGAGAAACTTTAAGTGTTGATTATTCGATTGGTTCTGGCACTTACAATGCTGGAAATACTTTTATTGCACAATTATCTGATGCAAATGGAAGTTTCTCTGCACCAACTAATATCGGTAGTATCAATGCCACGACAGATGGTGTAATCTATGCTCAGATACCGCAGGGAACTCAAAGTGGTAATAAATACAGGATTCGCGTGATAGCCACAACTGGGCAAAATCCTGTTTTAGATAATGGTACAGATATTCAGATTAAGGGCATACCCTCAGCCACGATTTCAGGAAATTATACAATAGTATCTGGACAAACAGTAAATATTCCAATTTTACTTAATGGTGGCGGACCTTATCACGTCAATTTCTCAAACAATAAAGGTAGAACTTTTGATACATCTGCTCCTATTTTTCAGGATAATCCGACTCAAAATACTACATACAATATATCGAATATTAAGAATTCATGTGGCATTGGTACTACTTCGGGTTCTGCTAATGTGGTTATTACAAACTGTACCTCAAACTTAGTACTTTCAAACCCATTAGACAATATTAATCAAGGGGTAGTTATACGCCAAGCTTCTGCAATAAACGGAAAAATCCAAGCATCCAATCATATAACTGGTACAACCAAAGTAACTTATCAAGCCAAAAGCATTGAGTTGAACCCAAGTTTTAGAGCCGAAAATGGTACAGTATTTAAAGCTGAAATAGGTGGGTGTAATTAAGAAAAACTAACTTTTAAACTATGAATAATAGCTATTTTATAAAATCACTATGCCTGATATTAACGGTCGGGATATTTTCGATTTGTCAATCTCAAGAGCTGATAAAAGATGTCAATCTTATTGGTAATAACGGTACTTCTCCCGATTCGTACTATAATAGAAAAGGAGTTATGTTCAATAATACTTTCTATTTTGAGGCAGCAGGAGGGCAATACGAAAGTTTGTGGAAAACCGACGGCACGGCTGGAGGGACTGTTTTAGTTAAAGAAATCACGGGATTGCCCCATGATTTTGTAGTTGTAAATGGTACAATTTATTTTGTTGGAGGCTCAAATACTATTTGGAAGAGTAACGGAACTGCAACTGGCACAACGGCGGTAGTATCGCATACTTATAATATTTATGAAAGCGTTGAACCTATGGCTTCGACGAATAACCCTAATTCACGGTTTCTTTTTCCAATCGGAAATTCTATTTATTATTTTATTGAAAATCTCGAAAGTGGATATGCGTATCAGCTATGGAAGTACGATGCTATTACTTCTACTAATAGCATGGTGCGAGATTTTGGTAATAATTACATTGGTAATGCTCGGGTTTTGAATAATAAATTGATATTTACAACAAATCTACAAAGTGATTTGTGGGTAAGTGATGGTACAAATGCTGGTACTGTTCTATTGAAAACTTCGGCAAATATTAAAGAAGCTCTGGTAATTAACGGAACGTACTATTTCATTACTCAAAATAGTTTTAATGATAACAGTCTATGGAAGTCTGATGGTACTATTGGCGGAACTATCTCTGTAAAAACCTTTACAGTTCCGCTCCGAGATTTAGTTAATTTTAATGGTACATTATATTTTGCGGCAAGTACCATTGCAAATAATGACCTTGATTTGTGGAAATCTGATGGGACTACTGCTGGTACAGTACTTGTGAAGGGCAATATTCACTTGTATTCAACGCAGACCTCATTAAAAAATAACTTTGCTGTTTTTAATAACCATCTATATTTTGTTGCTGGCGATTTTAATGTAGGCGGAGGGGTTATTCTTTGGAAGACCGATGGAACGACCATCGGCACTACGCAGGTTTATAGAGCAGATAATGAAATAACCCAACTCATAGCAGGAACAAATACCTTATTTTTTGTTTCATTTGTCTATCAAGTAGGTAAGGAGGTTTGGAAATCTGACGGCACAACTGCTGGAACAAGCATCCTCAAAGATATAAATCTGGGTGTAGGAGACTCCGCACCCATTGATTTTGTAAAATTTGGGAATAAGGTTATTTTCAAAGCCAAAAACGATATACTCGGTTATGAATATTGGATTACTGATGGCACCGTAAACGGCACTCAACTTTTAAAAGACATCGGGGTTGGTAATAAAGGTTCTAACCCGACTAATCTATCAGTGATTAACAATCGCTTGGTTTTTACAGCAAACGATGAGAAAAACTTCGGAGATGAGTTATGGGTTTCTGATGGCACGGTAAACGGCACGACTATTCTGAAAGATATTAATGTAGGTTCTGAGAGCAGTTTGCCGAATAACTTTTTTACTTTCAATAACACCCTTTATTTTCAAGCATTAAACCCAGACACTGGCTACGAAATCTGGAAAACAGATGGGACACCCATAGGAACTCAAATCTTAAAAGATATTAATATTGGCACTGGATATTCTTACCCAAGTGCATTTTATCCGACAAATAATAATCTTTTGTTTTTTACCGTAAATAATGGAACTAACGGCACTGAATTATGGAAATCTGACGGAACTTCTGCTGGTACAGCAATGGTAAAAGATATAAAAGTCGGAACTGCCGGAACCGACCCATTTGGTATGTCGGTAGCTGGTGATGAAGTGTATTTTTTTGGCTATTGTCCAACCTCCTATAATACATGTTTGTATAAAACAGATGGAACCAGTGAAGGTACTCAGACCTTACTCTCTGGAAGTATGTACAATAGCACAACAGGAGTAGCCGTTGGGACATCTTTCTATTTTGTGGGCTATAATGCTACGACAGGACAAGAACTTTGGAGGTCTGGAGGTACTTCGGTTACAACGGCATTGTTTAAAGATATTCGTACAGGAAGCCAAGATTCTTACATAATCAATTTGACGAATGTAAACGGCAGTTTATACTTTTCGGCAACAAATGGGGTAAATGGGCAAGAATTATGGAAAAGTGATGGCACTCCGACTGGTACAGTGATGGTCAAAGATATTAATCTAACGGGCAACGCTAATCCACATAACTTTACTAATCTCAACGGAATACTAATTTTTACAGCTACGGATGATTCAGGTGAAAGAAAAATATGGCGTAGTGATGGAACTGATGCAGGAACTTATGTTATTTTAAATGCTACGGATATTGTATCAATCAAAGTAGAGGGGGATTTATATTATTTCTCGGCTGTTTTACCTAATCAGCCAAGACAAATTTTTCAAACAAATGGAACGGTAGCTGGAACCATTTTGGCTGCCGAATCAGCAGTATTTCAATTTGACGGCAAGAAGTTAGGGGGTAAACTTTTTAAAAGTTACTATACTGAAAACACTGGATTTGAATTGTATAGTTTTGACGTATGCCCTGAAATTGTAACGTTAGCTAACCCAACGGATAATGTTATCTCTGGAAACCGAACAACACAAGCCTCTGCTATAAACGGAAAAATCCAAGCCTCCAATTATATCACAGGCACGGCCAAAGTAACATACCAAGCTAAAAGTATTGAGTTAAACCCAAATTTTAAAGCTGAGAACGGCACAGTTTTTAAAGCCGAAGTGGGGGGATGTAATTGAAATTATCAGATAAAACTAACCATAAAAAGACTATGAAAAAAATAATCTATCTTCTATCAATTCTCTTTATTTCATTAGAAGGTATAGCCCAAATATCGCTAATCGGTCAAGGGTGCGATAGTTCTCCCAATTTTCCATTAAATTTTATCAGTTATAAAGGAAACCTGTATTATAACAATGTTGGTTGTACCAATGGTGCTGATGGAGTTTATAAATCTAACGGAGATTCTCAGGGTACTCCACTTTTAGGCACTTTTGACAATTACCCCGAAAGACGAGGAGTATCTGGAAAATACATTTACTTTGGGCAAGCCAATAGCTTATGGGTAATTAATGGAGAAACAGGGCAAGCTCAGATGATTAAAGATAATCTTAGCTCTATTCCTACTTACATAACTGATTTGAACGGAATTGCTCTTTTCTCAGAAAATGGAACAAATCTTTGGCGAAGTGACGGTACAGAAGCAGGTACTTACAAAATAAAAAATATACCAGTTAATAAAATTGTATCCGATGGAACTTACGCCTATATCTCTGATAATAATGATATATGGAAATCAGATGGAACAGAAATAGGAACCGTAAAGTTAAACTTTGTAGTGACAAATAGTGGAGGCGGAGTTATATCTTCTGTTGCTCCAAGTAGTCTTACCGAATGGAATGGAAACATTTTTTTTATCTATAACGAAAGTAGCGGCTATCCATTAAAAAAGATTGCTGGTAATTTGGCAATTACTTTAGCTACAACTGGTTGTCATCCCGATTGTGGAGGGACTTGTACTGTATGTGACGGGTTTAATAACGTTGGTGGAACCTCTGACTCAATGTATCCTACTTCTTCGGGAATTTATTTTTTTGGAGAAGCAAATGCCTCAGGGTCTGGACTTTATGAATTATGGAAAAGTGATGGAACTTTTAGTGGAACGATTAAGGTGCTAACATTTCCATCGGGGGTAGTTCCAAGTAATAGAAATAATACAATCCCGCCACGTGCAAATAATTACAACAGTTATCCTAAACAAAATTACGATAACATTTTCTTCTTCACGGCCTCAGACCCTACAAATGGAATTGAATTATGGAGGAGCGATGGCACAGCTGCAGGCACATTTATGGTAAAAGATATTAATGCTGGCCCAGCCGACTCAAGACCGCAAGGTTTGGGAGTAATTGATGGTATCTGTTATTTTAGTGCAGTGACTGCTGATAACGGTCGTGAGATTTGGAAAAGCAATGGTACAGAAGCCGGAACCATGATGGTTCAAGATTTAAACCCAGGTACTGCCAATGGTGTAATTTCGCCAGAACCCCCAACCGAAAATCTTGAAAATCGTTGGGCAACAATTTATAATGGACGTTATTATTTCAAAGGAATTTCCCCAACCATAGGAGGTAATCTATTTGCCGTAAACGGTTTAAAACATTATGTATATCGTCAATTAACAACACCTACTGTAAGTACTATAGACATTGCAAAAAAGGCTATTTTCTTAGAAACAGGTACTTTGATTTTGCCAAGCATTAATGTTTTTTACGAAGGAAAAATACAAAATAATAATTAAGAATATTTATGAAATACAAGAGTGGTCATATTTTAACCAATATGACCACTCTTGTATGAAATTTTTACTGACTCTTCGAGTCCTCCTCTCTAAAATCTCTTGCTATTACTTGCCCTTTAGCCACTTTAATGGCATCTTCAGCGTATTTTTTTGCTTCTTCTTCTCGACCAACTTTGTATAATAATTGAGAATAAGTTTTCATTGCAATCGGGTTTTCTGAAATTCTGAGTGATTTGCCCAGCCACTTCAAAGGCAATTTTAGCTGTTCTTTATCCGTAATATTTTGGGCGAATCTCCAGCCGTAAAGGCGTAACTGGTAAGCAACTTCTTCGTTATAACCGCTCAAAATATCATCACGAAGTAACGTCCATTCTTCGGAAGTGAACTTCGATTTATCTTCGTACTTTTTAAATTCTGCTACTGATTGATTTGTAAGAACTTCGGCATCAATGGCATCAATATAATTAAGGTATGATGTAATGCTTTGACTGTAATTTTCCCAGTTCTTGGTAATTTCGTAAAACTCAATTCGATAACTCGTCATCAGCATTTCTTTGTTGTAAAGCGGCGTACTTTTCTCGTACCAAAAAGGCGAAATGGCTGCAACAGCCGAATTCATCAAATCTTCGTTTTTATTGAGCATCGCTTGATTAAACGAGCGGTCAATGATGCGGCTCACTCGTTGGCGAATCCCGTTAGCATTTTCTTCGTTGAAACCTTTCAGATTTTCGGAATTACTTACCAAAATCTTGAATAATTCATCATCAGATGTTTTGTTGGTTTGATAAAGATATTCGCATAAAAGCAGCATGTTTTGTTCCGAACCTAAACTTTTTTTGTCAAGACCCAAAGCATAGCCTCTGATGGCTTTATCAAGTTCTTTGATGCTTTTCTCACGCTCTTTATTGCTACCAGCGTGAGCAGCTTGCAAACGTCTAAGCGAGTATAAGTAAAACATTTCGGGGCTTTGCTCGCCTTTACTGAACATTTTATCAAGATATTCCAATGATAAAAAGTTTTCGTTTACCTTAATTGCACGGTTGGCATCTGCCAATAATTCTTTTGGGTTCGATGCAAAATGTGATTTATAGATAAGTTCGCCATCGGCAGTAAAGAAAAAATATGCCGAAGATGCCCCATAATATTTAAACTCACTATTGGCAGATTTATCTCTGAGCGATTCAGAGTTGATTTTCAAACTTATAAAGTTTTCATTGAAAAAACTACCTACTTCCGAAGTCGGAAATACGTTTTGATTCATCCAACGGCTATTACCACCGTAGTTTTCATAAGATATAAAAACCAGCTTGCCATGTTGCTTGGCAAGTTTTTGAGCATTTTCAAAAGTTCCTCGTATAAAATTGATTCCTCGCTCTCCTTGAGCAAATACTTGTGAGGTAAGGCACAGGAAAGCCAATAAAACTAATCTTTTTATGGCATTAGGTAGAATTAGGATGTTATGTGTTTTGATGTAAAGATTCATAAATGTCTCCGCTTAATCATTTTCTGTGTAGCCTTTCCCAAAAAGCATGCCATAATGTCGAGTGCGGAGAATTTAATTTGATTTAAAATAAAAATAGAATCGAATTGTAGAAAAGAACAAATTTGAATATTGTAATGTTGTTTTTTTGAAAAATATCCATAAAAAAGTCCCTTTCTACATAGGCAAAAAGGGACTTTTTGTGGGGGAAATTAAAGGTCATTTATGTCCAATTTTCCAGTAAGGGATTGACCAGTAACCAATTTATCCTTCGGCTGCCACAATCTGAAAACGACGGATAGCTGCCAACGTAATACCAACAATAATCATGAAAAAACCTATCCAAAGAAGGTTAATATGCGGTTTTTCGGTGGCTTTTAGCACGAGAAATTCTCGCTGACCTCGACTCACAGTAAAGGCAAATTTGCCCGAAACTGGGTCGATTTTAGATAACTGTAAGCGAAGTCCCATTTCATTATTCACTTCAGGTTTACTCCAAACTTCACGGTCACGAATTGCAAAAACTGGTCGCATCGTAACGGCAACGTTTCTGTCCAAAACTTTCACAGTTGCACGAGCCGCTGCATCACCTTCGGCTAATTGCATGCCATCCACTTCTCTAATTCCTTCCACATTTTCAAGAATCGCCACGTAGTCATTGATGAAAAAAGTATCACCAACGGCTACCGCAAATTCTTCGGGGCGACTCCAGTCACGCTCATCTTCGGCCACTGGTGGGCCTGAAACGAAAGCATAAATATCTTTATTCCAAAATTTCTTAATATCTGGTGAAAGCACCGTTCCCATTTTTTCATTGTCTTGCACACGTGGGTAGAGGTTAAACTTCTTGCCGTCTTTGTCCGAATACTCAATCTGGAAGTAGGTGTTTTCTGCTTCGTATTCGAGCGTATCGCCACGTTTAAAATACGTTTTATCGCCATCCACAACATCAGCACGGGCAATTCCTTTATAATTACTGCCAGGAATAGGCCAAACGTATTTTTTCTCAATATAACCAGGGGCATTTCTTACATCAACAAACTGACCCTTGTAAGTAAATGAAAATTCACTCAATTCAGTTGGACGATTGAGCCACAATAAAGCATTTTCTTTATTGTCGCTTTCATTGGTAAAGATTTTTGCCCCCGAAAAATTTAAAGAAACTACCTTTGAGTAGCCCGACGAAAACATGATTCCAATAAGCATTACCGCTAAACCAATGTGCGTAATTGCTCCACCAGCAACTTTGAATTTACCTTTCAGAATATCCAACAATATACTGCCATTGGCCGCAATACTAAACATAGCTGCGGTTAATAAAATGATGTATTTCCAGTCGTTTACTTTGGCAAAAGTAATGATTAAAGCCGAAACTAAAAGGCTGATTACGAGTGGATTAATTAATTTGTTGAGGCTATCTTTTTGGATACGTTTCCACCAAAAAAACTGAGCAACGCCCGAAAGTGCTGTAATTAGCACAAAGAACCACATCTGAAACTGTGTAAAGTGTTCAACCTGATTTGTTGGCAAAGCCATGTTGAGTTTTGCTCCAAAAATTTCGCCCACTTTATTATAAACAGGAATTGAAGTCGTAACAATTACTTGAAAACTTGCCAAACAAAGCATTAAAACGCCCGAAAATACCCAAAATTCACGAGAGAATGTCGAGATTTCGGCTTCATCTTGTGGTAAATATTTCCAGCGAATCGTAGAAAGTACAACCGAAACAACAATGAAAGTTAGCAAGTAAATCAATAATTGCCCCGAAAGCCCCAAGTCAGTAAATGAGTGAACCGAAGCATTGCCAAGAATACCACTGCGAGCCAAAAACGTTGAGTAAACAATCAAGATAAATTGAGCAAGAACCAAAATAATGGTGTATTTCAAGGCTGTACTATTTTTACGAGCCATGAGCATTGTGTGGAAACTCCCCACCAAAACCAACCACGGCACATAAACGGCATTTTCTACGGGGTCCCAGTTCCAATAACCGCCAAAATTGAGGGTTTCGTAAGCCCAAATTCCACCCATCATAATTCCTGTTCCGAGAACCACCGCCGCCGTTAAAGTCCAAGGCAATGCAGGTTTTATCCATTCAGTATATTGTCTTTTCCAAAGTCCAGCCATACAAAAGGCAAACGGAACGAGTGTCATCGCAAAACCTAAAAATAGGGTAGGAGGGTGAATTACCATCCAATAATTTTGTAATAAAGGATTCAATCCATTTCCATCTTTCGGTACAAAATCAGGGTTTGTTTTCCAAATCGGAATATTCGGCATAGATTCTTTCAGAGTCAAAAATGGCGAACTTCCAACTTTAAAATCTCCCCAAAGTACCACTCCCAAAATCATCGAAGCCAAGAAAACTTGCACCAACGCAAAAATCGTCATCGTCGGAGCTTCAATGCTTGCATTGCGGGTTTTGCGAAGTGTAGTATTGATTAATAAAACACCCAAAACAACATTCCAGAACATCCAAAGCAAGAAACTTCCTTCTTGGTCTTGCCAAAAACAAGAAATGGCATAGCCAAAAGGCAAACTCCATGAAGAGTTGTCCCAAGCGTAGTGATATTCAAAATAATGGTTGAAAATAATACTTAATAGTGAAGCACAAATAGTAAAAATAGCCAAAGTGTGCACATAAAATGCTCCGCGAGCAAATTTAAGCCATTGGTCAGTTATTTGTTTACTACTCAAAACTTGCGGACGAGTGGCTTGCCAATAGGCATAAGTCGAGACAACGGCAGCCACAAAAGATATAATCACGGAAATATGTCCGATATTCCCAACGTATGGTCTTAACATGATAAATATTGTATGAGGCATAAAAACTGAAGCAGTTTTTACCCCAAAATAATTATGTTTAGTTTGTATTGAAGATAGCTAACAGCCAAAACTCTGAAGTCCCCACTGTGGACTATCAACTGTAAGCCGTGGACTAAAAAAGTATCAACCTAACCAAGTTGACCAAGGAATACGACTAAGAATTAAAACCAAAGCCAAGCCAAAGAAAATAGCTGATTGCTTAAATTTGCGACCATTACCAACGGCACGTTTCACACGAGCATTACCGATTGTAACCAAAACTACCGCTATGAGGTTAATAGTTGGGTGTTCGATGTAGGCACTTCTGCTGGCAGAATTTGACATTGTTGTTTTCATATCGGCAAAAGCAGCCTGGGCATTTGGCGAAACGAATAATAAAATCAGACCTAACAAAAACATCGTGTGTGTAGCTATCAAAGCAAACTTGTTGATTTTGAGGTGATTCGCTTCAAAACTTTTCTCGCTTGTTGAGCCAATAATTCCGTTAATAGTGGCAGCTGCCAATAATGCAAGTGCCACAAAAGCCAAATATGAGTGAATTGTTAGAATGACTGAATACATAATTTATGAATTTTGTAAGATAAGATTATTAAAACTTTGTGCGAAGTTACGCCATAATCATTTAATAACATAACTTCGCAGATACAGGTTTTGTTACATCTGTGGAGCGAACACCCTGTTCGCCTAAATATTAAAAACAATCCAATGAAGTTTCTGAAATACTTTTCTTATACATTAATTACTTTATCCTTGCTATTCGCATGGCTTTTCCCGCAATTTTTGCGGTGCTTTTTTGTAGAATACGATAATTTTCAAGAAATTAAACCAAACATCTTCGTAGAAAAAAAAATATCGCAAAAGCAGCAAGATTCATTGATAAAGTATGTTGAAAGTGCCGAAAAACGCCTAAATGGTTTTTGGGGAAGTAAAAACGGGCAAGCAAAAATTATTTTTTGTAAAAACTCAACAACTTACCAAAAATACGCCAAAACTACTGAAGGAGCGGGTTTTAGTATCGGAACACCTCTCGGTTCGTGGATAATTTTGAATCAAGATGGTCTGAATGTTGATGTGATTGCCCATGAAATGTGTCATGACGAACTCATGACCAAACTGGGCTGGTGGAAAACAAAAAAGGAGATTCCTGCATGGTTTGATGAAGGCTTAGCTCTGATGCTTGATTATCGCTTCGTGAGTAGCCAAGATTCTATCCAACGCTACATTGATTACCGAACCGAATTGAGTTATCTAAGCCCAGTTCCGATTCCGCTGAATGAACTAAACACCCAAAAAGACTTTTTCGGGCAAGGCGAACTTTTTACCAAAATCGCTTATTTTACTTCGGCAGTTGAAGTTTCCCGTAAGATTTCTTTGAAAGGCAAAAAAGAAATTTTCAGCATCATCAACAAAACCGAAAAAGAAGGAAAATTTGAGTTTTAATTTTTAAAGGTGTTGATTATCAGCTATATACAAACATAAAATGAAAATACTCGATAGGCTCCCCCTAAATTCAAAAAAACTTTTCCTGATAGATGGTTTAGGGGCATTGCTTACGGCATTTCTTGTAGGCATAGTGCTGAAAATGTTTGAAAATGCTTTCGGTATGCCATCGAAGTTTCTGACAATTTTATCAATCTTGGCTTGTGCTTTTGCACTTTATTCAATGAGTTGTTATTTTTTTGTAGGTAAAAATTGGCGAACATACTTAAAAATAATTGCGGTAGCTAATTTGATGTATTGCCTTCTTACAGCAGTTCTCGTGATACTTCTTTATCAACAAATTACAATTTTAGGAATAATATATTTTATAGGAGAAATCTTGATAATACTCGGTTTAGTTTATGTAGAACTCTCAGTTCCTGTAAAAAATGCCATAGGATAATTATACAAAATAGTAAAGTTGAATTGATACATATTTCTGATTATCAGTATTTTACGTTAATCATTCACCATTAATCATTAACCATTACCCCTCAATTCTATTATTTTACAAAAAACTTGACGAACTTTACGGGTTCAAAATACAAAGATTCTAATTTCAATGAATATTCTAATACTTGGTTCGGGTGGACGTGAGCATACTTTTGCTTGGAAAATTGCACAATCAAAAAACTGTACAAATCTTTTCGTGGCTCCTGGCAATGCTGGAACAGCACAAATTGCAACAAATCTGCCAATCGGTGTAAACGATTTTGAAGCCATTGGCAATGCCGTAAAGGAAAATAAAATCGAAATGGTAATCGTAGGCCCCGAAGAGCCTTTGGTGCGTGGAATTGTCGATTTTTTCAAGAAAGACAAAGCTCTCAAGAAAATAAAAATCGTTGGGCCAGATGCTTCTGGGGCAAGACTCGAAGGTAGCAAAGACTTCTCGAAAGGCTTCATGCAGAAGTATAACATTCCTGCGGGTGCTTCACAAACTTTCACAAAAGACACTTTACAAGAAGGTTTAGCTTATCTCGAAACTCAATCTTTACCAATCGTACTGAAAGCAGATGGTTTAGCCGCAGGAAAAGGCGTAATCATTGCCGAAACTAAAGCTGAAGCCCGTCAAGCCTTGCACGAAATGCTTGCCGAAGCCAAATTTGGCGATGCCAGCAGCAAAGTACTTATTGAGCAATACCTTTCGGGAATTGAGCTTTCAGTTTTTGTTTTGACAGATGGAAAAAACTACAAAATTCTACCCGAAGCCAAAGATTATAAGCGTATCGGCGTAAACGATAAAGGCTTAAATACAGGTGGAATGGGGGCTGTGTCGCCAGTGCCATTTGCCGATGCTGAGTTCTTGGGAAAAGTTGAAGAAAGAGTCGTAAAACCAACGCTCGAAGGTTTGCAAGCTGAAGGGATCAAATATGTAGGTTTTATTTTCGTTGGACTAATGAATGTCGATGGAGAACCTTACGTAATTGAGTACAATGCTCGCATGGGCGACCCCGAAACGGAAGTAGTTTTGCCAAGAATCAAGACCGATATGGTAAAATTGATGAAAGCAACAGCCGACGGCAAATTGGATAAAATCAAACTTTCGATTAACCCAAAAGCGGCCATTGCAACAGTTTCGGTGGCAAAAGGTTATCCCGAAGATTATCGCAAAGGTGATGTAATGACGATTCCAGAAGCTGAAAAAGATACGATTATCTTCCACGCTGGCACAAAAATCGCTACTGATGGTACGGTACAAACCAATGGTGGTCGAGTAATAGTAACTACGGGAATGGCTCGTACGCTAAATTCTGCACGTAAAAAGTCGCAGGCAATGGCAAAAAAGATTATATTTGACGGAAAATATTTCCGAAACGACATCGGTAAAGATTTATTAAAGTATCTCGAATCGTAAGATGGGTGTGAAACCTGTCAGAATAAGTGACTAAATATTTTATTGGAAATATTAAAAAACAATCTCATTTGGGGTAAAACAGTAGCGTTTGTCGCTATGGTAAAATAATTTCATACTCACGGTCATACGCAGTATTGAAATTTTATAGATAACTGATGTTTCATACCTACGGCATGAAAACCTTGTTCTTCTGTATTTTACCAATATTTAATTCCTAACTGAATATTTATACAGATTTGTTATTTCATTGAAAATAACAAACAATCATTAGGCTTTAAGCCTAAGTTTTCATTAAACCCATTCGTGGGTTGAACTATATATATACATACAAAAATGGGCTGTGGACAATGTTCATCGGGAGGTTGTGGAGCAGTTAAAGCAATA